>Ga0163144_10011297_pt1 | contig 18902 bp, 20 predicted proteins | sample OliLak19BULKMAT1_FD_123175 | JGI IMG/M metagenome (GOLD analysis project Ga0163144, IMG submission 123175) | Freshwater microbial mat bacterial communities from Lake Vanda, McMurdo Dry Valleys, Antarctica - Oligotrophic Lake LV.19.BULKMAT1 | ecosystem: Environmental > Aquatic > Freshwater >... | reverse complement strand
TGTAAACTTGCTCAGAGAAGGTTTGGACTTGCCCGAGCTCGCATTCATTGGAATTCTAGATGCCGACAAAGAAGGTTTTTTGCGCTCAGAGACATCTCTCATTCAGATTATCGGTCGTGCGGCACGAAATACTGAAGGAAAAGTCACTCTGTATGCTGACCGAATCACGGGTTCAATGGAACGAGCAATGGGTGAAACCAATCGTCGTCGAACAATTCAGACTGAATATAATACAAAACACGGCATCACTCCTAAAACCATCCGCAAAAAAATAAACGATATTGCCGAGAATCTTCGTAGTGAACACCAAAAGGCCGTAGATAATTTGCTCATAATTGATGCCGCTCTTTATAAAAAGAAACCAAAAACGATTATAAAACAAAAACAAAAAGACATGGCGGATGCAGTAAAGGCTCTTGATTTTGAGACGGCTGCTATTCTTCGTGACGAAATTACTGCATTAGAAAAATTGGGACTAAAAATTGGAGAAGAAGAGAAGAAAAAATCAAGGAAAACCAAATAGTTGGATTTTTTTGCGTGTTATAATTTTCTGATAAACACGTGAAGCTTATTCATCAAAACAAATTTGAATCTAATCGTTGGATGATTAGGGCGCGATGGTTTTATGCGCCAACTTTGTTCCTAATGGGACTGCTTTCGAAACTCGATCCACTTGGAAAAAACTTTTTTCCTGTGCCAACGATGCTGTTTTTGTTTTTTTCTTTTATTCTCTTAAATATTGTTTTCTACAAGTTAGTTCATTACATTGAGTCTCACAATAAACAACAATATCTGAACATATTGGCAACCAGTCAGATCTGCGTCGAGCTTTTATTCTTCACAATTATTCTGCATTTGTCTGGTGGTGCGGAAAGTGTTGCACCAATTTTCTTTTTTATTCCGATAGTTTCATCGATCATTCTTTTTGACGTTATAGGTTCGCTTATCATTGCTTTCATTGCTGGTGTGTTCGTCAACCTTATGGTTGTACTCGAGTACTATGACGTTCTTGAGGATGTACCAGGCTACCCAGGTACCGGAATTCTTTCGTACGAGCAGTTTTTGGTCGCTTTAACATCCACAATCACTATCACCGCTGTTTACTTTATTGTTGGGTCACTCGCAGGATACCTTTCGTCTGTCATCAAAAATCGCGAATCTCAACTTTCGGAGAGTAAACGTCGAGCTCAACTTCAGGCTGAACGTCTTCGCCTCCTCAATGAGGCATACAATAGTTATGCAAGACAACTTGTACGTAAAGATCTCGACCTTACAAAGCAAAATGAGCGCTTCAGTCAGCTTGATAAAGAAAAGTCCGAATTCGTTTCAACGGTTTCTCACCAACTCCGTACACCACTTTCAGCTATTAAATGGACACTCGACACATTGCTAAAAAACGAAGAGTCAACAAACCTTACTGTCGAACAGCGAGCTCTTCTTATGAAGGCTTTCGAAAGTAATGAGCGAATAATTAATCTTATCCGTGACATGCTTGGAATTGATAAGATCGAATCTGGGGCGCTTGGCTTCTCTTTTATTGAAATAAACGTCGTTGATCTGATCAATAATATTATCGAGGAGGTTGGTTCACAAGCTGAGCGAAGAAGTATAAAAATTGTTGTGAACAATCCTTCAGAATTGCCGAAAATCTTGGTTGATCCTCAAAAAATGCGCGCTGTTTTTCAAAATTTGATAGAAAATTCACTCAAATATACGCGCTCTGGTGGGCAAATCACGATTAATTTTGCTATGAAGACATCGGACTCGATCCAGATTGATGTTATTGATAACGGTATCGGTATTCCAAAGGATCAACAGACTAATATATTTAACCGTTTTTTCCGAGCTGAAAATGCGAAGGCTCTTGACCCAGAAGGATCAGGCCTCGGTTTGTTTATTGTAAAAACGATCATCAAACGTCATGGCGGTGAAATGTCTTTTGAAAGCGAAGAGGGTAAGGGAACAACTTTCCACTTAACGTTACCTGTGCATCATTAGAAGGTGATATAATACTTGTAATAATATATTTATATGGCAAAAATTCTTATCATCGAACAGGACGTATTTTTTGGAAATGTTATCCAGCAGAAACTCAATGAATCCGGTTTCGAGACGATCGTGGTCAACAGCGGTGCTGTTGCCCTTGAACAGGTCCACCTTGCTAGTCCCGACCTTATTGTGATAGACATGGAAATATCCACCGCTGATCCTCTTACGATCCTTCGTGAAAAGCAAAACGACAAAAATATAAAAAGTATTCCTGTTATCATGATATCTCGGTCGGGCGATCTTTCAGAAATCAAAACCGCTCTAAATCTCGGAGTGAGTGACTATATAGTCAAGGCTCAGCTCAACCTAGACGAATTCGTCCTCAAAGTTAAAAGTCAACTCAGTAAGGTAAAGGCGTCTGCAAGTGGTGCCGTGAACATCTTGCTTGGAAAAAAGGTTATGTGGGTTGAGGACGATCAGTTTTTGAGTGACCTTATTTCTCGAAAACTTGGAAACCAAGGTAGTCGACTCATGTATGCTCGAACAGGTGAGGAAGCGCTCAAAATACTAGAGACCGAGATTCCAGATATTATAATTCTTGATATTCTTCTGCCTGGTATTAGTGGTTTTGATATTTTAGAAAAACTTAAATCTGAAGATCGATTGAAAAGTGTTCCTGTGATCATTCTTTCAAATTTCTCACAGAATAATGAGATTGAGCGCGCAAATAAACTCGGAGCTAAAAAATTCCTAATTAAAGCAAGTATCGTTCTCGACGATCTTGTGCGTGAACTCCAAGCAGTTTTGGCTGAAAATAAATAATTTAGGCGACATCTTGTTTACACGTCTTAACTCCTGTAACATACACCCATAGGTCGCGCTAATATGCGTGTCTTTTACTATTATGGATAAAAATTCAAAACAAGACAGCGTTGATCGGGCGAATGAAGCGAACGACAAAATTATCGTTCGGGGAGCACGTACTCATAACCTCAAGGACATAACAGTCGAAATGCCACGGGGTAAAATGATTGCATTCACAGGCTTGTCAGGTTCCGGCAAGTCTTCTTTGGCATTCGACACCATTTTTGCTGAAGGTCAGCGTCGTTATGTTGAGTCCCTTTCTTCATACGCACGCCAATTTTTGCGACAGATGCAAAAACCAGATGTTGATGAAATTATCGGTCTTTCTCCTGCAATTTCTATTGACCAAAAATCTCGTTCAAATAATCCACGTTCAACAGTCGCAACAATAACCGAAATCTATGATTACTTGCGAATTCTTTATGCCCGTATCGGTCGACCTCATTGCCTTGTTTGTGGAAATGAAATACAAAAACTCTCAAATGATGAGATAAAGACGTTCATTGTTGAAAAAATAAACAATAAACTCAAAACTGGTCCAAAGGAAAGCGACCGACCAATGGGCTTCCCTTTTTATATAGAGCTTTTTGCACCTGTGGTTCGCGGGAGAAAGGGGGAGTATTACCAGCTACTTTACGATCTTCTTGGAAAAGGTTTTAGTGAAGTGGTGGTCGATGGTGAGCGTAAAAAACTTCGCGAACAAATTATTCTTTCAAAAAATAAGACACATACAATCGATGTTTTGGTGGATCAGATCAACATATATGACTTCAAGAATCCAAAAAGCGGTGCTTTGGAACGCTTGAATGAGTCGCTCGAAAGAACTCTTCAGGAGTCGGAGGGACTAGTTCGAATTAGCTTCAACGACATTTCCCCCAAAAATAAAGGGAAAGAAAGTTCTGAAGTAAAAGTCGATACCTCAGTAGTAGAGGAATCATTTACAATGTCTTCAAATTTTTCCTGTCCTCGCGATGGCTATTCATATCCAGAAATAGAACCTCGTTTGTTTTCTTTTAACTCTCCTTATGGGGCATGCCCTGAATGCCATGGTCTCGGAACAATGCACTTTTTTGGAAAGGAACTCTGCCCAAAATGTAAGGGTGCGCGTCTCAAGGAAGAAGCTCTACATGTGCTTATTGGTGGCAAAAATATTGTCGAGTTTGTTGAAATGTCGATTGCAGACTCTGCAGATTTTTTTAAAAAACTAAAAATTACCGCTCGAGAACGAAGTATTTCAAAAGTAGTAATTAAAGAAGTTGAATCCCGTATCCAGTTTATGATTAACGTCGGTATCGAATACCTTTCCCTCAATCGCCGAGCCCACACACTTTCTGGTGGCGAAGCCCAGCGTATTCGTCTTGCTTCACAGCTTGGCTCAGGTTTGGTGGGTGCCCTGTATGTGCTCGATGAACCAACAATTGGCCTACATTCACGAGACAATGCCCGCCTTGTGAAGACGCTTCACGAACTCCGAAATCTTGGTAATACAATTATCGTTGTTGAGCACGACGAAGATACTATTTTTTCCTCTGATTATTTAGTTGATATTGGTCCAGGTGCGGGTGTTCACGGTGGAAACATCGTTGTTTCGGGAGATCTAGAGAAACTTTTGACCGCTAAGCGTAATGAGTCAGGGTCAATTACGCTTGACTATCTGCGTGGAGATATAAAAGTCGGAATTCCGCAAAAGCGTCGGGATCGAAATCTCGGAGCCTTGTCTATTCGAAATGCTAATATTTTTAATATTAAAAACCTTAATGCAGACATACCACTAGGCAAATTTGTCGCAATAACTGGTGTATCTGGATCGGGAAAATCAACACTTCTTTACGAAATTATTCATAAAAATCTCCAGGCGCGTTTTGAGAAGCGGTATCGTTCAGCAGAAATATATAATTGCGAAAGTTTTACTGGTACAGAGTATGCTGGCCGAGCAATTTTGATCGATCAGTCACCGATCGGTCGAACCCCACGTTCAAATCCCGCGACATACACTGGTTCATGGACATTTATCCGAGAACTTTTCGCTGAAACTGCCGAAGCCCGCGTTCGTGGTTGGAAAGCAAACCGGTTTTCATTCAACGTTAAAGGTGGACGTTGCGAAACTTGTCAGGGAAACGGTTCTATTGAAGTTGAAATGCATTTCCTTCCAACCGTGTACGTACCGTGCGACGTCTGTAACGGTAAACGTTTTACCAAAGACACGCTTGAGGTTAAATATAAAAAGAAAAGCATTTACGATATTCTCAAAATGACGGTTGAGGAGTCGCTCGAATTTTTCAAAGATATTCCAGCTATTTATGATCGTCTTAAAACTATGGACGAGGTCGGTCTTGGTTATCTTGAGCTCGGTCAGTCTGCAACAACTCTTTCTGGCGGTGAGGCTCAGCGCGTCAAAGTTTCTTCCGAACTGTATCGTCAACATGTTCAAAAGACAATATATCTTCTCGATGAACCAACAATCGGTCTTCATTACGAAGACGTCAAAAAACTTATTGAAATTCTTAACCGGCTCGTTGATCAAGGTAACACCGTCATCATTATTGAACACAACATGGATATCATTAAGTCTGCTGACTACGTCATTGATATTGGTCCAGAGGGCGGTGAAAATGGCGGCAAAATTGTTGCAAAAGGAACTCCTGAAGACGTTGCTAATTCAGAAAAGTCTCATACAGGGTATTATCTCAAACGAGCACTTAAATAAGTCTCGACAAGTACGTTAAATTTGTATGATTTCGCTCACGAAAATAAAAAAACTACCCGATGCTCCGGGAGTCTATTTGTTCAAGAATAGTTCAGGGAAAATTTTGTATGTTGGGAAAGCGACTTCGCTTCGCGATCGTGTTCGTTCATACCTTGCAAATGATATTTCCGAAACCCGCGGACAGCTTATTGTGCAAATGATTGACCTTGCCAAGAAAATTGATTTCATTGAAACAGACTCAGTGCTTGAGGCTTTGATTTTGGAGGCAAACCTTATAAAGAAACATCAACCACCCCACAATACCAAGGATAAAGATGACAAAAGTTTTAACCACGTGGTTATTAGTAATGAGAAATTTCCCCGAGTATTTCTTGCGCGTGGTAGGGAAATCGAATTTTCCTATTCTGATTCAGCGCTCTACAAGGCCATTTACGGACCATTTCCATACGGTGGGTCGCTTCGGGACGCAATGAAAATTATTCGTAGAATTTTTCCATATCGAGATAACAGATGTATTCCCGCCGAAGAACTACCAGCTGGTAAAATTCCTCGCCCGTGTTTTAACAGTCAGATCGGTCTTTGTCCGGGAGTTTGCACGGGAAAAGTCAGCGCAAACGAATATGCCAAAACAATTCGTCACCTCATGTTGTTTTTCGAAGGCAATAAAAAGAAACTTCTTGCAACACTCGAGCGTGAAATGAAAACGTACGCTCGAAATCAGGAATTTGAAAAGGCAGCGAAAACCCGCAGAACGGTGTTTGCATTGAAGCATATTCAGGATGTGGCACTCATGTATCGTGACAAAGGGCCGGGCATGTCGAGCTTGCGAACTAGAATAGAAGCATACGACATCGCTCATCTTGCCGGAAGCTCAACTGTTGGCGTAATGACAGTGGTTTCGGAAGGTGTTACCGAACCGGCAGAGTATCGCATGTTTCGAATCCGTGAAAACACACAAGGTGATGACTTGCGAGCGATCAGCGAAGTCTTGAAACGGCGTTTTACTCATTCCGAATGGCCTCAACCAACAATCCTAGTTATCGACGGCGGACTAACACATCTTCAACATGCCGAAAAAATTCTGCAAGAAATCGGTGTTTCTGTAAAAGTTGTTTCTGTTGTTAAGGACGCCTCACATAAACCAAAAGATGTCCTTGGCGAGTCAGAGGTTGTTGAGAAAAATAAAGCTGGAATTCTTCTTGCCAACAATGAGGCCCACCGGTTTGCTCTCAAATATCATAAAAAACTTCGAAATCAAAATTTTTTAGACTAATCCCGAGTTAATTCCGAGTTAATCCTGAGTTAATTCAGAGTTAATTCTTAAACAAAATTATGGATTGCAAATAGGTGGAAAAAATAAAGTGTGAACAGGTATTCTTTTTTCTGGCGATATTTCGTGTAGAATATTAACAATATGACCCTTGGCAACACACCAACTAAGACACTTCGAGTCGGCGTTCTTCGTGGTGGTCCGTCCGGCGAATACGAAGTCTCTCTGAAGACTGGAAAAAATATCATTGATTCGCTCCGTGAAAAGAAAAACTACGAAGTTAAGGATATTTATATTGATAAAACTGGCGCGTGGCATATCGATGGTATATCTCGTCCGGCAGAACGTATATTCCCTCATATCGACGTTGTCGTAAACGCTCTTCATGGTACCTACGGAGAAGATGGCCGTGTCCAACAGCTCCTTGAGTCTCATGATGTTCCATTTACAGGTTCTCGCTCACTCGGTTCTGCACTGGGAATGAACAAGCCACTCGCTAAAAAATTCTTCAAAAACCACGGCCTCCTAACCCCTGAGCATGTTCTTGTACACAAAAAAGATTATTCTCCGAGTCTTTTACAGAGAATTCGCGAAAGATATCCTTTTTTAAAGCTCGTGAAGCCGGCGTCTTCTGGGTCGTCTCTCGGTGTTAGCGTTTTCAACAGTCATGAAGAATTCGAACGCGCCATCGACCAGGCTTTTCAACACTCTGACACCGCGATCGTCGAAGAATATATTCGGGGAAGGGAAGCAACTTGTGGTGTTGTAGAGGGATCTGATGAAAATATTTTCGCTCTGCATCCGGTAGAAATCCGGGATCTTTCGGCGCCAGGAGAAAGGAATATTTGGTCATATCAAGCAAAATATACCGACGATCTCCACGAACTAATTTGCCCCGGAAACTTTACAGAAAAAGAAAGTCAGACGATTCAACGTTCGGCAGTGGACGCACACAAGGCGCTTGGTTTGCGTCATTATTCTCGGGCAGATTTTATCGTTAGTCGTATGGGGATATATATATTGGAAGTAAACACCTTGCCTGGCCTCACATCCGCCTCACTTTTTCCTCGCTCACTTTCTGTCGCTGGAATTACAATGGGAGATTTCCTTGATCACTTGATTTCGCTCGCAATCCAAAAAAAATAAAAATTCCGACAATAAAAAGTGCTGTTGAAACTCCCGCTGACACCATGCAGTAGAAACAAATTTGTTTGATAACAAACAACTGGAGGCTTACGAGAAAAGCTGACACAGTTATATTTACTATTGTGCCTAACGTTGCGATGAGCATTAATTTTTTATTACCTGTCCGTAAGTAAACAAGAGTAAGAACAAGAAGGAATAGATAAAAAAGCGCACCCATTAAGGCGATTGGGGTACCAGCAATCGTACTCCATTTACTTGTAAGTACAGCGCCGCAGCCATCAGAAACGACGCAGGGCGGTATGGTGCCAAGGAAATGTTCAGTGGTTAAGTATGTTGCATCCAAAAAACCAATTACGGCAAGAACTGCAAATACCCAAGCTAATTTAATTGATGAATTACTGGGTAACATCAGGAGTGCTTGTAGCTGGTTGTGCCTTCGCCACAATAGCATCGTTGATAATGGCAGTAAATTCGGCATAACTTTTAGGGTTTTGGATCCGAACTCCGTTTACAAAGAATGTTGGTGTGTAAGAAATTCCAATTTCTCGTCCCTTTGCAACTGAGTCGTTAATTTTAGTTTTAATTTCGTCTGAATCAATGTCCTTAGCAAATCGCTCTTCGTCGAGACTGAGTTGTTTTGCAAACTCTGTAATGGTTTCAGTTACACTACTCTTACTGATCCACTCGGACTGGTTTTTAAAAATAAGATCGTGCATTTCCCAGAATTTACCCTGTTTTCCTGCAGCTTCGGCCGCATATGCCATGGTTTTGGCGTGTTGGTGGTTTGGAAGAGGAAAATGTCGATACACAAATGCAATTTTGTCACCAAAATCCGCAGTAATCTGCTTTATGACTGAATTATATGAGGCACACGCTGGACACTGAAAATCACTATATTCTGTAATTATAACTTTCGAGTTTCGATCACCCAAAACCCAGTCATTACTCTCGACAACGTTTTCAATAGTAATCATTTCAGTGTTCGATGGAATTCTCTGAAGGGACACAAGGTAAATCATTCCTGCAACAACAATCGTAATTCCACCAATAATCGCTCCCCAAAAAAATATTTCTTTGCCAGTATTATTCATTCCAAGAGTGTAGCATTATTTTTTGATGTGAAAAATAGCCTAAAATAGCCAGTAAACTGGTTGCGGATTGGCCCTTTTTCACATATACTATTTCTCGTCGCTGTTTTGGGTTTGTGTCTAGGTTGGGCCCTTAGCTTAGTTGGTAGAGCGCCTCATTTGCAATGAGGAGGTCACCGGTTCGAATCCGGTAGGGTCCACCAAATTTGATTTGCTTCCGAATTGTCTGCGTCCGCTCCAAGGGTGCGGGCGCAGTACTGGACCCCCATTCTCTATACACCACTCTTGCTTCGCAGGAGGACGAGCGTACTCGCGCGTATGGCATTGCAGGGCGGAATGTTCCAAATTATTTATATTTTTCTTATCGTCGTTTTGGAAACCCTTTATTTTTAGATCGTTAAATCGGCTAAAAAAGATTGCAGATAAAAGGTGTAGGATTATAAATTTACAATGAGTACTAAAGAACCAAAAAAAATAGAGGTGTCCATTTCTAAATTAGAAAACTTTAATGGAGAGCCTGTAGCTTTTATTGAGACACAAAATGTAAAAGATGGCGTTGTTTGTGATGTTTACTCTTTTGAAAAAGATGGCTCTAGGGATTGTCGCTGTTTCAAAAGGCTCTAAAACACCATTACAGAAAGTCCTAAAAGGAGATAAGACCATTGAAGGTTTTTTAAGTGGAGTCGGTACTCTTACAATAACTAAGAGAGACGGAAAAATTGAAAAACATAACTTTTCAAATTTCACCCCAAAAAAGGAAGTTGAAGTTGAGATAGATCAGACTATGCAGTGGGAAGCAGATGAAAATTTAGTTTTTTATGAAATTTGTCACCCGCCTTACCAAGATGGTCGTTTTGAGAATATTTCTTAATGAGCTGTCAGGTTTAAGGGAGTGTCCACGCTGTTTTATAATTTTTCCCAAAACAGCGTGGAGTGTGCGCGCACGGGGCGGGCAACTGTAAAAATACCTCATAAAATGATAAAATAATTTTATGAATAAAGTATTCCTCATTCATGGTTTTCAAGGAAGTCCAAATGGTGGTTTGCGACCTTGGTTTGTGGCTGAACTTGAAAAGCAAGATATATACGCTTGTGCGCTTTCAATGCCAGACCCAGAAAATCCTGTTTGCACCGAATGGGTTGAAGAGATTTCAAGGTATATTGAACGAAATAAAAATGACGAAGATGAGGGTTTTGAATTAGAATGGCTTACCGTAAATGAAGCCATCAAAAAGTTCAAAAAAAACAAATTATGGAAATATGAAGCAAAGTTTATGAGTAAAAGAGATTAAATGTTTTTACGGGAAGCTATGAAAATCAAGAAATAAATTTATGAAGAAGATTTTAACTTTATGTATGGTTATCAAAGATAAGAAAATTCTTTTGGGTATGAAAAAGAGGGGGTTTGGAGTTGGAAGATGGAATGGTTTTGGTGGAAAAATAGAAGATGGAGAAACAATAGAACAAGCTGCTCATAGAGAATTAGAAGAGGAAATTGGGATTAAGGCTTCTGAAATGACAAAGGTTGGTATTATAGATTTTTCATTTGAAAATGACCCTAAACTTCTTGAGGTTCATATTTTTAAGGTTACAGAATATGAAGGAAACCCAGTTGAAAGTGAGGAAATGAAACCGGAATGGTTTGCATTTAATGATGTTCCGTTTTATCAAATGTGGTCTGATGATATTTTCTGGTTCCCGTATTTATTAAATGATAAATTATTCAAAGGACATTTTTTATTTGATAGGCCATCTGATGCAGACTACTCTGCAAAAATAATCACTAAGAAATTAGATGAGGTTGCAAAAATATAATGATTTAATAATCAATGGAAACTCAAGAAAAAATTTCTATTGATGTCGTCTTACTTCTCCCCGAGAATGTAAACGATATTTGTAAAAAATTTAAAAAAGAATCTGACAAAAAAGATTATGCATCATTATTTGTAGTTTATTTTTTTGATTTTGACGGGGCGGGCAACTGTAAAAATACCTCATAAAATGATAAAATCATTTTATATGAAAATTGATGTAAAAAATCGTTATATATTTATCGAAAGAGGTTGCTCTAATATTGGAAAAACATTTTTCTGATGTTGGACGAGTTGGCTTAATGATGGAAGGAACAGGAATTAACCACGCCCACATTAAACTCACTCCGCTTCACGGAACAGAGAATTTGAAAAGCTGATTTTATAGAAGACAGAGACGGAAACCTGTTTTTCCTAGAAGTGAACACATGTGGCGCGTGGTGGTGGCTTGACCAACTTTATAATGGAGCGGTTTGTCGCGGTCTTGTGGATTCTCTCTAGCTTCGGGCGGCCGGTTGAAATATAATCGACCGCCCTTTTCTTTTTGCTCAAGATATTTTTTATCTGTAGAATTAATACATTGACTCTTATGAAAAAACGAATTATTCAACATAGTCTAATGTCATCATTGAAATTGCGCGCGCTATTTCAAACATCGAGCGTACAATATTTGTTTGTAGCACGGAATGCGCCGCAAAGAGCGATCGTGGTTTCCAATCTTTCAGGAAATTATCAACTGCACTCGGTTGATTTTAAGACCGGTTTTCATCGTCAAATTACCCACACAAAGAGTGGGGCGCTTTTTGGATCCATTTCTCCTGATGGGCAGTATATTTATATCCTTAAAGACGAGAACGGCAACGAGCATGGACACTTCGTAAGAATTCCTTTTAGTGGCGGTAAGGCTTTTGATCTAACACCAAACTTCAAGCCTTATTTTTCATATTCAATGAGTTCAAGCGATGACGGGAAAACGCTCTGTTTTAGCGCCGCCCTTGAAAATAAAAATAGGATATTGGTCACACAAGATGGTCAAAACGGCGTTCGTACAACCAATGAGATATATGCCACTAACGCTTCTCTTTCTGAACCAATCTGCTCGTCTGATGGTGTGTATGTATGCGTTGCGGAAACCAGTACGGAGTCTAAAAATGGTTCTTCCTTATTGCTTATATCTAGTCGAAATAATGAAAAAACTCTCCGCTCGCGCCGATTCGGCACTGTTACACCTCTTGCATTCTCACAAGCATCGGCGCGAGCGGTTGTCCTCGCTCTCGCAAGAACAGGTGAGTGGCTTCGCCCAATCATATATGATTTCACACGCAACCACGTTTCTAAAATACAACACAGATCTTTCCGTGGAGATGTTTGGGTGCTTGGATGGAATGAGGCGTGCGGAGAGATGGTTCTTTGCGATGTTTATCATGCGGAGCAAAAACTATATCTATACAATATACGCACAAAACAACTGCGACGAATTGGTCCAAAAATAGGTGGTTTCAATTTTCACTTCAACTCCGCAGTATGGCAAGAAGACGGGTCGTTTATTCTCAAGTGGCACGATTTCAATACATCACCTCGTTTGATTCACATACATGCGCCAAAATATGACACATGGAATAACATACCAGAATGGTCGGGGAGTATTGTTTCGCAGTATGACGTAAAAAACGTTTGGGTGCGTTCGTCTGACGGCAATCGTGTTCAGATGTTGGTTGCGCGACCGAGGGGTATAACACAGCCCATCCCATTTGTCATAGATATACACGGCGGTCCGCATGGCGTCTCAGGAAATGAATTCTCGCCAGCAGCTCAGGCGTGGCTAGAGAGCGGTTTTGGGTATTGCACGGTTAATTATCGTGGTTCTATTGGATTTGGTAAAAAGTTTGAACGAAAAATTTATGGAAATCCTGGGTATTGGGAGGTTGAAGATGTAGTAGCAGCGCAAAAATGGCTCGTACAAAATGCGTATACTAGTCAAGGGGAAATTACACTTTATGGATGGTCGTGGGGAGGGTATGTTACTTTGCTGGCACTTGGAAAATATCCTGATTTGTGGAGATGTGGCATCGCTGGCGCGGCGATAGCGGATTGTATTATGCAATACGAAGATGAGTCTGAATATTTTAAAGCTCAAGGTAAAAAAATGTTTAAAGGAACTCCAAACACGGCTCGCACACGCTATGTACGCAGTTCGCCGATAACCTACGTCGATCGTATTCGGGCACCAATTCTTTTACTGCATGGAGAAAATGATGTGCGTTGTCCACCGCGCCAAATCAAACATTTTGTGTATGTGTTGCAAAAGTCTAAAAAGCGCGTTTTGGTTGAATGGTTCACATCCGGTCACATTGGTGGGTTTACTGATACGGCATTGCGTGCGAAATTAATGTATAAAGTATTGCGGTTTGCCATTGAGGCGGAAAAAAACACCACTCAAGAATCTTGAGTGGTGTGGAGGGAACTATTCCTCCTGGCAGTGCTTGACCGGACTCATCAGGCGCGAGTCCCGATGCGACCACGTTTGCGTGCTCGGGTCGTAGTGACCGAGCTCCGATACCGGTGTCTCTGGAACCGACTCGAAGAGCCGATCGAGAAGCGATGGATGCTTCGTTTCCATAGTTATCATCTCCTTTCTAGCTTTGAAGGTGTACTGGTTTTTTAGAAACCCACTATGGATTTCTTCTGACTTCTAGAGTAACAAGAGTCGCCAATTTACGCAATGATTGAGATGGTTTTGGAAAATAAAAAACACCCCACAGTGAAGGAATTGTGTCTGTGGTATAAGCTGAAGTATTTACTTGTGTCTTGAGTATCTAGATAGACCACCCCGTAAGAGCGTCTCAATATACCGTGAATTTCGACTGAATGTAACACAAATTCACGGCAAATTTACCTCCTCCTCCCGCAAAATCGCTCCGCTTTCTTAATTCCGAACAAGTTTCGTATGGCGGGGCGCATCATTCGTTCCTCTTAAAAAAAGTTCGAGCAAATGCTAGAATAACACCACCAATGCTTGTTTATCTTCGCTAAACCATGTATTTCGTTCTTCTCTATTACAAATACGTCGAAATAAAAGACCCGAAGGAGTTTCGCGATGCTCACTTCACGCTCTGTGAACGTCTCGGTTTAAAGGGTCGCATCATAATTTCAAAAGAGGGAATCAACGGCACCGTTGAGGGGTTAAAGGAAAATACTAGCGAATACGTCGCAGCAATGTTAGCCGACTCTCGTTTCGCTGATATGGATTTTAAAGAAAGCACGGGCACGGGTTCTCTTTTTCCGAAGCTTACTGTAAAAGTTCGCTCAGAAATCGTAACGCTCGGCACAGGCACAGTCAGTGGGGAATTTAAAAAAGGAAAATATGTCGAGCCAGACGAACTCCAGAAATGGTATGACGATGGTCGGGATTTTGTTGTTGTAGATATGCGCAATGACTACGAACAAGCGGTTGGTCATTTTGAGAATTCCGTTCTTATGCCGGTTGGAAATTTTAAGGAAATTCCATCGGTGATTAATCAGTTTGCGGACTTAAAAGACAAAACGGTTGTAAGTGTTTGTACTGGGGGTGTCCGTTGCGAAAAAGCTACAGGTTTTCTTATTGATAAAGGGTTTACAGACGTCCATCAGCTTCATGGTGGTATGGTGCGATACCTAGAAAAACATCCTGGTAAAAAATTCAAAGGCTCGCTCTATGTTTTTGACGGCCGGGTAGTAGTGAACTACGATTCGCCGGATCAACATACTGTCATTGGTACTTGTAACCAGTGTGGAACAGCTTCCGAAAAATATATTAATTGCAATAATATCGAGTGTCATAAACACGTCATTTCTTGCGATGTATGCATTTCAGACGGCGGTTTTTGTTCCAATACCTGCAAAAATTCGTCCGAAAAAGCAATCCAAAAAAGTTCAACACTCCAAATCACACCTCAAACAACACCTTAAACAAAACTTCAAACCGCATAGGGCTACTAGCTCATTTGGTAGAGCGCATCCATGGCATGGATGAGGCGACGGGTTCGATTCCCGTGTAGTCCACCAAAATCACGTTTTTGTTTGTTATACTTCCCTCATGTTTCAAAAAGATCCGATCAAACACATTGAAGACGTGGCGAAGCATGTTCACGACAGTGCCGGAAAATATACACAACCTGTACTTCGTCGGTACCCGCTTACTTTTGCTTTTCTAACGGTTTTTAGTGTTGCGGCGATTCTTCATGGTTTCGAACTGTTTGCAGATAAAATTCCACTTTTTTATGAAAAACCAATATTTCTAATTCTTGCAGGTTCCGTTGCCCTTTTCTTTACAGGTATGCTCTATAAGTCAATTAAATAAACCCAACTATCATGCACCGTTAGTAGGCATTGTTAGATAGACATCACTTCATTGAGTCGAGACCTCCGCCTGTCTTCATGTAGTTTAAATGTTCATGAAATAGAGTTATAAAATGAGCCGCAAAATATGGCTTTATTAATTATTACTTAATCATCGAGCACTATGGAACAAAATAATACTTACAAATACCTCTCAGTTATCCTTGCAATTATTGCCGTTGCTTTTGCAATTCTTTACTTTACAAAATCAAATCAACCTGTGACTAACTCGATTGGTGATGCAACTGATGGTATTGAAGAATGTCGAAACAGTATTGCTACTTGGAGACTTGAAAATAGTAACCAATCTACTTCAACCGCTGATTCAAGGGCAGAACTCCAAGGTATTCTCGAGGATTGTGAAGACATTCTCACTAATGCAAACACTCTCTAGTTTTATTGGAATTTAATAGTTGACTTTTGTTTTTTAGAATACCAAGCACTCATTAACCGAAATCAAAAAAACCGCAATCTTGCGGTTTTTTGTCCAAACATCGATTTTAGAGTACGTATATAGTTTATGACCATATTTTACGCATAATACCGTTGGTTAGCTAATTATCTGTTTACGGATTAATTGTTCGAATCTTTTGTTCGTACTTGGACAGAAGTTTGGTGAACTCAGCAAGTTCACGAGCACAGGCCTGTTGTTCTGCAGGGGTTTCTGTCTTGTCACAAACAGAAAGAGAATTTTCGAATTCAGCAAGCTTTGCATCGTCACCCCGAAAGTCTGAAAATGCTTTATTTGCTTGATACCAACCGCCGACTGAAATAACTAAGCCAATAAAAAGGATAATAATGATCGCAAGTAATGTGTTTCTGTTATGCATAAATGTTATAAATTTTAACTTTACCATCATAATACAAAAGCATATTTTTTGCAGTTTTTAGGCTATTTTTAGCCTATATTATGACAAATCATTCAAATAACTGGAAAAAATCGTAAATCATTGTAACATTGTAATGTTCGCGAGCTAATCTCGTCTTAATAAATGGAAAAGGACTTCGAGCAACAATTTCTTGAAATATACAAACAAAATGCGGATGCAATTTTCCGCTATTGTTTCTTGCGAACTTCTGACCGCGAAATAGCCAAAGATTTGGCTCAGGAAACCTTTCTAAAGGTTTGGCAATACGCAACAAAGGGTGAGATTGTTATCAACCCAAGAGCCCTAATGTTTACGACAGCTCGAAACCTTGTAATTGATCATTATCGTAAGAAAAAGTCGACCTCACTAGACAATCTTATGGAGCAAGGTTTTGACGTCGGAGTTGATTTTGGTGAAAACCTCATCGACAAGCTCGATGGGGCAAAAGCTCTTGCGGTTCTCAATTCTATTCCAGAAAAATACCGTGATGCGATTTATCTACAATATGTCGAGGGCTTAACCGTCAAAGAGATAGCAGATATCACTGGCGAATCCGAAAACAACATTTCCGTACGAATTCACCGAGGCTTGCAAAAACTACGTAGTCTTCTCCGAGAACAATAAAATATATACATGGAACCAGAAAAAGACATTTTTCATAAACTTGTAGAGAAAGCAAAAACTACAACTCTTACAGATCGAGAACGCTCGAAGCTTTTTATGACTGTCGACACATACGTCGAACGTAATCCAATCAAAATCAAAGCAGTTCAAACGTCTGCTACTTCGGCATCCTCATCTATTTCATCCACCCAGACGACTCTTTCAGGTGCTTCAACTTTTAAAAATACCCGATCAAATCCATTTACTGGTGTTATGAATGGTGCAAAAAAAGGCTTCAAATCAGCAGAAAGAACATTTCGTTCAAAACTACCTGAATCATTCCTTCCTATAAAATCACCACTTTCATTTAGTTTTTCTAATATTTTTTCATTTAATTCATATCATTCATACAGTCTCCGGACAGCGGCAGTTCTTCTTGTGGTTGTTGTATTTGGTACAGGAACATCATTTGCCGCTCAGGTTGCATTACCAGGTGACTTGTTATATCCAATAAAAGTAAGCGTCAACGAAGAAATAAAGTCAATTTTTCTTTCCGGAGTTAACGAGACTGAATATGAAGTTGTGCGTGCAAAGGAACGTATCGAAGAAGTAAAGAAACTAATTGCTCAAAATAAACTTTCCCCAGACGTTCAAGTAAAGATAGCCACTAAACTAAGCTCACACGTTACAAAGGTTGAAAAAGGTGTAGAAGAACTTACAAAGAAAGGTGAACTCAAGAGCGCATTTGAAATTAGTAGCAACCTTGAAAACTCTCTTGTTGAAAGTGAGATAGCTATTGCTAAAATCGCAAAGAACGATGTTGCGGTTCCCGGTGTGGCGGTTCAGGTTGCTGTAGCCGAGAACATTATTCGTAGTTCACAAAAGAATTCTGCTACCACTCGCGAAACGACCGAAAACAAAATCTATACCCGTCAATCAAATGACTCAGATACAAAGATTATTGCGCTTGCAAAACTAGAGTCTCTTAAGAAAAACCTCGCTCTTATCGACGAGAAAACAATCATTAATTCTGGTGTTAGTGCTGAACTTACTGATTCAGTCACCGCAGTTTCATTGATGGCAAAATCAGTTCCAGCGGAAGATCTGAGTGTGATCCAAATCGCAATTAGTCCTTCAAATACTGATTCTGATGGTGCCGTGGGATCGCCAGAAGTACTCGATTTTACTCTTGAATCTCAAATTCCAACAAGAGAGGAACAAATTTCCAAAATAAATATACTCATAGCGGCGGGCGAAGAAAAACTTGTGTCTGAGGAGTTCAACGAGGCTTTCCGAATTTTTCGCGAAGCAGACCAAATCGCTGAATCCATTAAGACTGAAATTGAAACCCAAAATGCTCAAAAAGCCGCTGATCTTGAAACCATTAGTGTACAAAATATCATGATTAGTACTAAAGCTGATGGAGCTATTGTTAAGGAAATCACTTTAGAAAATGAAACCAAAAGTGTAGATGTTTTTTTTGGCTTGGAAAAACTCAAGACCAAACCTGTGGAGAAAAAGCCTCGATAGACTTGACCATTTTAAACTGAGGTGTAGTATTTTCCTTGGAGGGCATGCAATTGTTGTGTTCCCAGTGTTCATACCTTTTATAGAGGAGCTTGTGATGTCAAGAGCGTTGTCCGCGCCAGCGTCAAGGAAGACGAAATCAACGGGCGGTAACAACGGGCGGGGGACCAAAAAGGAGAATGGAGGTGAAGAGGCAACCGATGGGGTGATCGAGATGATCACAGCATGCGGTGACACGAGTTCGGCCATGACGATTGTCGACAGAATCGTGGGGGGGTTCACAAGCTTGCGCCAGTGGAAAGCGTTTGCTAGCAAGTTGCGTGAGAAGATCATGTCCTCCGTACGCGGACACAGTCACATACGGAACCAACTGGACGGGATCATCTGTTGTTCGAATCCCAGGAAGATCCCCGATGGAATGTTCTTTGTCCTGAGACGGAGGGTTGGGGTCGCTGTCATGGCGGCCTACGGCCGCTTCGTTGAGCTCTTTAACGAAATGACGGGAAAGAGCCAGAGCCCAAGAATCGCCTGAAACTGTGGTGGGTAGAGAATCAAGTACATTGGAGGTTTAAAAAGAATCTCAACATTGTTTACCACAAGGCGGGATGCACACATGCACCCGCCTTTTTTCTTTTTCAAAAAAATCGAATA
>Ga0163144_10011296_pt1 | contig 18902 bp, 17 predicted proteins | sample OliLak19BULKMAT1_FD_123175 | JGI IMG/M metagenome (GOLD analysis project Ga0163144, IMG submission 123175) | Freshwater microbial mat bacterial communities from Lake Vanda, McMurdo Dry Valleys, Antarctica - Oligotrophic Lake LV.19.BULKMAT1 | ecosystem: Environmental > Aquatic > Freshwater >... | reverse complement strand
CGCGCCCGGCGGTCAGCACGGCGGACCGCCGGGTATTGGCTACTCGCGGGAAACGCCGAACCAGCCCGAGTGCGAAGAAAACCTGCTCGCGTTTGCCCTCCACCACTTCACCGGTGCCAGATCACTGCCCGGCCCTCCAAGGCTAACGGCAGCATGGGATGAGGGCAAACATGAGCTGACGGTGACAGCGGCTTTTCCCACGGGGGTTGAGCCGGCCGTAAATCGTTTGTCATGGAGCATCGACCGCCATCGGCCATATACCTATGCGGCAGAGTACGACCAATGGGAGTCGAAGGATATGTCCCGCGATCACGGAAACACATTCCGAGTTGTCGTGACTCTTCCGGCCTTCGCCATACGAGTGGATTTTATCAGCACGCACCGGGACGTGGAGAACGGGCTGCCATTTACGATCTCCTCGCCGTATCAGGGCATCCGCTTGGAAAAGGCGGTAACCAATACCGAAGAAAATGCGGTGCATGCCAATGCTGCGGAAAATTAGGCCTTTGGTACTTTCAGAGGGTAACGGGTAGGTCGAGTCGACCAGCGGTGAAGTAGAGCATGGTTTTAAGATTATCTGTAGAGCAGAACCCGCTGGCCTTGCGTTTGACCGCAGAGAAGACGCTGTCGAGTCCTCCGAGGAACGCATTGGTGGTGTGACGCACCCAGTGGGCGAGGATGCCGGGGAGGTGGAGGGCGATCATGTCAGCGGCTTTGACCATGTCGGCAATGAGGGCCGCTGATGCATGCCGGCGATCCAGCGACCCCAGACGAGGCGCTTGCGCCTGGCGGCTGCGACGTCGGGGATCAAATAGATCTCCTGAACGAGGTGAGATGGAGGCGATGCGGTCGACGCCTCCGATCATACCTTAACGAAGTTTCCGATTCATGCTGCGGGTCTCAGGAGCGGGTTCAGGATTCCTTCTTCTCGAAGGCGGCATCGAAGGCCAGTGCACTCGGCGGAAAGTCCAGCCGCCGCACAAAAGCCGCGGCCTCGGTTGCGCCATGGACGCGATCCATGCGGATATCCTCCCATTCCACGGACAGTGGCCCGCGATAACCGATGTCGTTCAGCGCCACGATCACATCCCCAAAGCGCATGTCCCCGCGGCCGGGCGAGCGAAAGTCCCACGCACGCCGGGCGTCACCAAAAGCGACATGCCCGCCGAACACTCCAACCGTGCCGTCGCCATGGCCCCACCAGGCGACTTTCATGTGGAAGTGGTGGATGCGATCGGCGAAGACGCGGATGAACTTCGTGTAGTCCATGCCTTGGTATCCGAGGTGCGAGGGGTCGTAGTTAAAACCGAAACGCCAGTGTCCCTTCAAGGCGGCGACTGCCTGCTGGGCGCTGGCGATGTCGAAGGCAATCTCCGTCGGGTGGACTTCGAGCGCGAAATTCACGTTAACCGCGTCGAAGCCGTCAAGGATCGGACCGAAGCGCTTTGCGAAGTCGGCAAAGCCGGCCGCCCAGTAGGCGGCCGACGTCGGCGGGAACGCGTAGATCGAATGCCAAATGGACGAACCCGTGAAGCCGTTGACCGTGGCCGCGGCGCCGTGGGTGCCGCCGGGCCGAGCATCGAAGAACCGCCGCGCGGCCTGCCCGGTCCTGATCATTTGCGCCGCGGCACGTTGGCGCACGCCCTCTTGGTCGCCATCCCCCCAGACGGCCGGTGAGAGGATTGCCCCGGTGCCGTTCGTCGATCGGGTCGCACACCGCCTGCCCGACGAGGTGGTTGGACAGGGCTTAGCACGCGAGCCCGTGGTCGGCGAGCAACTGCCACTTTTCCCGGACGTAGCGGTCGTCCATGGCAACGACGTCGAAATGGTCGCCCCAGCAGGCGAGTTCGACGCCGTCATAGCCCATGCGCTTCGCGAGCGGCGCGAGCTGCTCAAGCGGGTCCTTGCACGGTGAGCAGGGTTTGAGTTGGCGGGGACCGGCTCAGGACTTCCCGAGCAGGTGCTGGAGCGTGTAGAGTTCGAGGGCTTCGTAATCGCGCTCGGCGCGCAGGCGCTGCACGAGCTCGCGGTCGTAGGTGCGGACCTTGTCCACGAGCCGCAGGAAGATCGCGCGGCTGGTCTTCAGGTGCGAGATGACGGGGACGGCCGTGCCCTGCGTGCGCATGGCCTTGACGTCGAGGCCGACGAATTCGCCAGCGCGGCCGTAGCCGCCCTCCTCGAGCACCAGCACCTGGTTGAAAGCGGCGCGCAAGTTCACGGACCCGAAGTTCTTGTCCTGATCGAACTTCAGGCCGTTTTGATCGTTGAGGTGGATGCTACCCAGCTTGCCATGCGCGAGAGCGAAGCCCATCTCGTCACTCGGATCGAGGCCGGCGAGCAGCGCGTGTGCGCTCTCGATCACGACCTTCACCCGCTTGGGGTCACGCGTGGCGTAGGCGAGCGCGATGGCGTGCCCTGTCGTGGGCACATAGGCAAGATCGACCGGCTCGTTGGGCTTGGGTTCGATCCAGATTTCAATGGTGGGATCGTGCGCCAGCATGAGATCCACTCCGGCGAGCAGGCGCTGGTAGGCCTCGCGGGGATTCTTCGCCTCACGGATGTAGGTGCCCTCCCGGGCCAGCCAGAGCACGACGGCGCGGCTGCCGACGGCGCGGGCGACATCGACGCATTGCTTGAGGCGGTCCGCGGCCCAGGCGCGGTCCGCCGCGCTGTTGGAGGTAATTGTGCCGTCGATGGTCTGCGGCGCGAACCACAGGCGAGGCGCCACGAATTCGGGTACCAGCCCGGTGGACTGGAGCATACGGCCGAAGTCAGCCGCCTCCTCCATCACGCGCGCGGCGGATTTGGATTCGATGTCCGGCACGGCATCGTCATCGTGTAGCTGCACGCCATCGAAGCCGAGCGACTTGAAGAGCTCGAATTTTTTCGTGTGCGGATAGGAGGCCCGCACGTCGGGGCCGAAGGGATCGGCGCCTTCGTTGATGTTCCAAGGACCGAACGAGAACCGGTAGTTAACGGGGGATTGCATAGATAGGATTGAGGACGCGGGGATTGGTTCGGCAGTGTGCCAGATTGCTCGCCGCGTCTCTACGTCACGGGGCTCGTTCGATGCGCCGATTGTTTCATTCTCCTGGCTGGACCCGCAGCGGTCGCAAACCCAGTCCGCGATCTCCACCTGCGGTCAGGTTCCGCGCACCCCAACTCACCCTGCCGCTATTGATAAAACAATTATACCATTATTGTCTCATCGTAAAGCGGGAGGCTTGACACCTTTGGACATCATCATCCGTATTTGCCGGCATAGGCAACCCGGCCTCCCCGCCGCTTTCTGCGCCCTCTTACCCCTGCCCCGCTGGCAGTCGTGCCGGCCAAACCCTTCCCTTTCTTGGTCATGAGCATGTTTCGCCCGTCCGGAGATGTCCCTGCAAACCTACCAGTAAGGTCTCATGGTCCGGCCGTCAGGCTCGGACCGGACAACGATCAAGCCCCGGGCGTGACAACCTTCTACCGTGAGCCGATCGAGATGCCCACCGGCCACTCCTTCCGGGTGCTCCGGTGGCGTCACAACATGCGCGAGATCGAGCTTGTGATCTCGCCGCAGCGCAGCGTGAAGCTCGAGGGCGAGGGCACGCACTGGCACTACCATAAGGCGATGGAGCTCACCCTCATCACTTCGGGCGAGGGCATGCGCTTCGTGGGCGACCGCATGCAGCCCTTCGCGGCCAAAGATCTGGTCCTCCTCGGCGAACACCTTCCCCACTACTGGCAAGCGCGCGGTCCGCTTTCAGGTATCTCGCTCCAGTGGCACTTCCCGCTGGCACATCCCTTCTGGGTCTTCGCCGAGTCGGAAAACTTCGGCGACTACTTCCATGCCGCGACTCGCGGCGTCCATTTCACCGGTGAAGCCGCCCGTAAGCTGGAGATCCTGATGCGGCAGATCCCGGACGCCGACGGACTGCACCGGCTCGGCTCGTTCTTCAACATACTCTCAATCTGCATCACGACCCGCGATTGCGACCGTACATTCATTTCGGAGAATTCCGTGTTACTGTCGAGCGAGAGCCGCCACCAGCTGGCGATGCAGGCGGCGGTGCGCTACGTGCTGATCCACTTCCGGGAGCAGATCACGCTGTCCCACCTCCTCCAGGTCACTCGCATGACCAAGCCCACCTTCTCGCGCCAGTTCATGCAACGGTGCGGAAAGACGTTGAGCGAGTTCATCCAGCAGGTCCGCCTCGACGCGGTCTGCCATGAGCTGATCAAGACCGACAACTCCATCGTGGACGCGGCTCTCGCGAACGGCTTCTCCCACATTTCATTTTTCAACAAAGCCTTTCGCCGCGCGATGAACTGCAGCCCCTCGGAGTACCGGGTGAAATACAAAGACGCGCCGTCCGTCGGCTGAAGCCGCCCTGACCGGTCCGATCAAGGTAAACGATTCAGGGGCGGAATTTTCGCGCGGTCGAAGAGGTCCCAGTATTTTTTCGGAACGTTGAAGGAGGCGTGTGGTTTCCAGAAACCGACGGCGAGGAAGAACGGGCGGTCCTTGATTTCACCGAGGCACGCGCACGGCCTCGGCGGTGACGACGGTCGTCTGACCGAGCGGGTGCGTATGCCACGCGGTGCGAGCACCGGGCTCGAAGGTAACGTAGGCACCGAAGCCGCGGCCGGGTGCCGGCGACTTGAAAGCGGATCGACGCTGCCACGTTTCATGGCCGTCCCCCCCTCGCGACCTACGGCCCAGGCCCGGACAGAGGCTCCGCACGCCAGACCCGAACATCGTCCAGAAGGCCGGTCTTGCCTGCGACACTGAAACCGATGCGCGCCTTCCTGGCATGGGCGATTCCAGACGATCTGAATTGCGCAACCGGCAAACCGTCTATCGTGATGCGCATCAAATCCACTGCAGTTTCGACCGCCAGACAATACCACCGGGCCTCTACCAGTTTGACGGGGTAAACGGCCCGGCGGGCAGCCAGAAGTCGCGACCGCTCGTCTCTTTTCGTCGGGTCCTGACTCAACGCCAATATCCGGTTGTTCATCCAGCCGTCGCGATCGTCAAAGATCACGACCCGGTCCAGGTAAATCTGCACCCGGCTGATATGCCCGTTGCGCGCCTCGGCGCACGTCCGATCCTCAAACTGGACATCCATCATGGAGGCTCCCTCGAAACGTATTTTTGCCTCCACGACGCTGTCCCGGGTGGGCACATCGAGCAATATCACCGCCGGATGAGCCCGGATCTCCGGCCTGTCTCCAGCAGCCGTCGTGGATTTGTCACGCGCCTGGATCCCCACGAGCACTCCGGCCTTAACTTCGAATGCTGGAATGGCGACCTGCCATATCTGCCCCAAAACGTCGGCCGAGAAGTCTTCCGTGAATACCAGCTCCCGCTTGATCGCAACGGGGCCGGCCTGGACCATGGGTTGGTCGCAGGCGAGGCCAACGGCCGGCACGAGCGTCCAGAGCGCCAGAGCCAGGCCAAACCGGGTGCGCGAGCAGCAGAAACTGACAGCCCTGTTGCTCACGGCTCGCCTCGTACACCACCGAGGCCAAGCGGATCATCCTTTGTCGCGACAAAGCAGCTGGCAGGCAGGCCCTCGTCGTTCACCAGGTTCGCCGCAGCCGGCATGCTTGACCAAGCGTAACGGACCTGCGCCGGCCGTGGCACATGCGGGCTCGAAACCACGACTTTGCCATCCTTGATACGTGCCTGGGCCCAGTAAATTTTCCCATCCGGTCCAGCCAGATCGAAGAAGGCCGGTGCCCGGTTGTCCTTGGTCCTCAGCCCCTGGGCATGGCGAAAGGAAACTACCACCTCGGCACCACGAAAGTCCACCTGCTCGAGCAGCGGCCCACCGGGGCTTAGTTCCATATCGTAATCGAGGTGCATCGCCCAGCGAGCCAGACGGCGCCCCACATCGAGCTTGTTGCCCGGATGGATGTTCGCGACCTCGCCGATATCATTCGTCACCACCAAGCCGGAGCGGCTGATAATTTCGTGGGCAATCCGCTGCTGATTCTGGAGAAATGGCCAACTATACTGGACCCGTTCGGGATCGATCGGCTCCGGATTCTCCCCTGGGCTGCGAAATCCGGCGAGCTGCACGATCAGAAAGGTGAAATCACGTCCGAAACGCTGGCGCCAATCGCGGACCATATTTGCCATCGTCTCAGCATAATAGCGTGGCTCCTCGGCGGATCTGGTATTGTTTTCCCCCTGGTACCAGATCGCCCCGCGAAAACCGTAGGGAATTTGCGGGCTGATCATGCCATTGAACAACACGGTTGGCTCCCAGTTGTCGATCCGCGGGTCCATTGGCAGGCGCGGCTGGCTGGGCTGCCCTTCGCCAGAGGCCTGCCACGCCACGAGTCGTGCGGGATAGCTCCGCTCCATTTCCCCGGAGTCCCAATCCGCGATTTGCTTCCGCCAGGCCGCCAGCTGTCGGCGCCCGAGATCGGTCTGCACCAGAGTCTCCTGCGCGCAGTATGATTGGATCGGGCGGCCTCCAACCGCAGACTGGATAATGCCCACCGGCACCTCGCCAAGATAAGCCCGCAAGTTCTTTCCAAAGTAGTAAACTGTGCCACCGAAGCGAAGCGCCTTGCCGTCCGTAGCCGTGTACCACTGCGAGAGCTCCTTGAACGCTGCGCTCTTGCCCGTCGCGTTGAACTGCGGCTCAGGAGCTGCCGTCAACCCGACCGTGAAGACACGCATCTGCGGATCGCTATGCCTGACCGTTTCCTCCCTACCCCCATTGGAAAACTCTAGGGGGTGGGCCAGATTCGACTGGCCGCTGGCAAACCATACCTCGCCCACCAGCACATCCTTGATGATGATCCGTTCCTCGCCACTGCTGATCGTGAGGGTCGTACCGGCGGTGCGTGTCTTCAATCCGGAAAATTCAACTTTCCAGCGCCCCTCGGCGTCTGCCCTCGTGCGCAGCTCATGCACATCGCCAAGGTGCACGCGGATCTCTGCGTTCGGCGACGACTTCCCCCAAACCGGCGCCTTGATTTGGCGCTGCAGCACCATGCGGTCTTGAAATATGTAGGGGACTTCCAATGCCGCCCCTGCCCGCACGGCGACCAGCAGGGATGCGGCCAGACTCCAGAGGATCAGTCGGTTTCTCACAATGATGGACGATTGGGGTGCAAACGGGCAGCTCTCACAATGTCCGCTATCGGCCCATTGATACCATCTCCCGGGTTGGTTAGCTACATGGATAGTCTCAGAGTCTGTTGCTATTTCCGCATCCGATGCCTTGAATCGGAGCTGGCCGCGAATTGGATCCTTAAACGCTATCTCGCACCGGCGACCCCGGCGGCGCGTCTGTTGGAGCCGAAAAAGATCTCTGGCGAGAACAGGACGCGGCTGAAGGAAATCTCCGGGGAACTCGATCCGCATCTCCTGCCGTCCGCTGAAGCCAAACCCGTGATGCCAGTTCCATCGTGACCGGAGGTGGAGGGCAGGGGCTGAACCGGCACCGGGCACAGCAGTGCTACCTGCCCCTCCCCCCACGACTCCCTCCCCATCCAGCCAAGCCGCTCATCGGGTAACGGAATTATAACTCATGCCCGGTAACCCGGAAATACGAGGGGAAACACTGGCTAGATTCTGATTGTCGTCCGACAGATCCTGCGGTGCCCCTAGGTCAATCCACCACTCCAGTCCCATCCAAATTTCCGGAGCGCGCGTGAGCATGCGTGAGAGTCCCACAAAGTTGGTAGGCAACGACAATAAAACTGCGGTCGGAAACCGGCTCTACCTAGGAAAAGTAAACTTTGGCGCGATTGTCTCATTCACGCGCAATGCGCTATTCGGCGGCTTCGCTCGGGTTGGGCTGGCTCAAGGAACGAGGCCGCTCCGGTTGGCCTGCCATGGAACTTGTCCTCCCTCCTGAATCTGGCGCTGCAAGGCTGCCGCCAGATCCTGAAAAACGCCCGGCTCCGCCTTTGCCAGGTCCTGTTTCTCGCCCGGATCCTTCTGGAGATTGTAAAGCTCAGCACGAGAAAATGGATTGATCACAAGTTTCCATGCGCCCCGAATGTAAGCCTCGCTGGTCTTGCCGAGAAAGGCTGCGCCTCCCTCACGACGGACAAAATAGGTGCCTCTGGCGTGCTCCGTTTCACCGGGACGGTGCAGCATCGTACCCAGCAAGCTTATCCCATCGAAACCTGATGGCAGGGCCACGCCCGCAGCTTCGCAAGCGGTTGCATGAATATCCATGGTAAGCGCCTGCCGGCTGGTGCTGCTTCCCGGCGCGATGTGATCCGGCCATCGGGCGAGGCCGATCACGCGCAGGCTTCCTTCATACATTTCCCCCTTGGTGCCCCGCCAGGGGCCGTTGTTTGCACCAAGCGCCAAGACACCGCCATTGTCCGACGTGAAGATCACGAGCGTGTCCTTGGCAAGTCCGTGCTGGTCGAGTGAAGCGAGGACCCGGCCGATGCCGTCGTCCATATGTTCGATCAAGGCCACCAGCTTGGCGCGGCTCTCGCTCATGCCGGGCTCCCGCCGCCGCACCTTCTCCAACCAGTCCGGCGGGGGCTGGATGGGGCTGTGCGGGGCATTATAGGCCAAGTAGAGGAAAAACGGTTCCTTGGCCCGGCTCCGGGTCGCGAGATAATCGCAAGCCCAATCGGTAAACAGGTCCGTAGCGTGCCCTTCGGGTGTGATCACCTCGCGGTCGCGGCGCATGTAGTTGTGGCCGCGCCGCACATGGGTCCAGTAGTCGTCCATCATGTCGCCGAGGAAACCGCGAAAATGGGAGAAGCCGCGGTCGAGCGGCGCGTTGGGCGCATCGGTGCCCAGGTGCCACTTGCCAATGATAGCGCTGTGATATCCGACCTCGTTCAGCACCTGCGGCAACAGCACGGCATGCGGTGCCAGATCCCCCCATGAGTTTTCTGGCACTTCTTCCCGGATAACCCCAGGTACACCGACCCGGTCGGGATAGCGTCCAGTCAGCAACGCGGCGCGGGTCGGCGAACACACGCTCGAATTCGCATAGAAATTCTCAAAGGTGATCCCTTCCCGGGCGAGGCGATCGATGTAGGGCGTCCGGATGTCCGGCGTGCCGAAGCCCGAATAGTCGCCCCGCCCCAAGTCGTCGGCGAGGATCACCACGATGTTGGGCGGACGCACCGGCGGCACACTGGCGCCGGAGGAAACTCCAAACATCATCAGTCCCAGGAGAGTGAAGCCAAGCCAGGACAGGACAAAGGATCGCGCGTTCACGAGTCGGAAAATGTGTCAGCGACGCGCGGAGAGTGTGTCGAGATGTCGGATCGTCTGCGGAACGTTTTCCACCGGCGTCTCCGATTCGTCCTCGATGAAGTAAAACTTGATGCCGGCTTCACGGGCGGCCGCGAGCGTCGGCACCCAGTCGATCTGTCCCTGCCCAACGGGCACGTTGTCCGCGTGCCCGGGACGGGGCACCCCGGGGCCGACGGGCACGCCGAGCCGCAGGTCCTTGAGGTGCATCAGCTCCCAGCGGCCGGGGTATTTGCGCAGCAACTGCGCGGGATTCTGGCCGGCACCGAAGACCCAGAACACATCCATCTGCAAGGTCACCACGGCCGGGTCTGTATGGCGGACAAGGATGTCGAGAAGCGTGTCGCCCGCAGCGTTGACCACCACGAACTCTCCGCCGTGCGTGTGGAACCCCAGGCGCACACCGGCCTCGCCCAGCGCGCGCCCCCAGCGGTTGAAGCCCTCCGCGTAATGGCGGACGGTGGCCTCATCCTTGATCAGCTGGATCACGGGCCGCGGGATTGAACAGAGCACGTAGGCCACGCCCAGCTGCTTGGCCTCGGCGACCACGCCGGCGAGGTCGGACTGCAGGCGGGCGATCGGGATGTGCGCCCCGATCAGCTTGAGCCCGCGCTGCTGTGCTTCGCGCACAAGGTCCGCGACCGGCAGCGAACCGGTGCCCGCGATCTCGAGATTGGTCAGGCCGAACGCCTTCGCTTGGTCAAGCGCGCCAGGCATGTCCTTGGCCGCCTGCTTGCGCAGGCTGAAAAGCTGGAGCCCGAGTTGGTCGGGCGGAAAACCGGCGTGCAGGGGAGCGGTCAGGACGGACGCGCAGAGCGCGCCCAGCACGGCAAGGCGGCGGGTCTTGGTGAAGGGTGCGGGAGTCATGAAGGGTGTCTGGGTGTCAGCCGCACCTGAGCCGACGACGATCAGGTCATAGCCCTTGTTTACCTTTGTTGGCATGATTACAGGCATGGCGACGGTTCAGAAAACGCCCTTTATGCCCACTGCAAATTGGGCGCCAAATTCCCGCACCCAGTAAACACGGGCATGGGCGGGGGTGCCGGAACCGTAGCGCAGGTTGACGAGGGGCTCGTTGAGGAGATTGGAAACGCTCGCCGTCAGCGAGAAGCGCCGGGTCAGGATGTAGTTCGCACTGACATCAAATGTAGTGCGGGGCGCGATATATTCGTAACCGTCCGGACCGAAGGTCGGCTGCGGTGCACGCTTGTCCAGACCGCGGTAGTTCCAGCGCGCAGTGAGGGAAAGTTTCTTCTGACTGAAGGTCAGGCCCCAGTTCGCGCTCTTGGGAATAAAGCTGGAGAAGTTCGCGTCCCGACCTCCCTCCAGTTCGAGTTTCGTCGCGTTGGCAAACACGACAAAGTGTTCACCAATCGACCCCAGCGCTCGCAGCGGATAGCGGAGATTGAACTCGGCTCCTCTGACCCGCGCGTCACCGGCATTGAAATTCGTTGTGATGACCCAGTCGAGATAGTTCCCGTCCAGATTCAATTCGGCGAGGTCCGCCTCTGTCGCCAACCGGGAACCGGTTCCGAAGAAGTCCTTGATCTCCTTCAGGAAGACGCCCGCGCTGATCATGCCGCCGTTCTTGTCATAATACTCGAGGGATAGGTCGTAATTGTCGGCTGTCCACGGATTGAGCGCGGCATTGCGGATGGTGAGCGTGCCGCGGCCTGCGGCGGGAGTAGGATCGTCGGAATCCAAGTCGGCGGAAGTAGCCACAGTCCGGGGGACGATGTCGGTCAGGTTAGGACGGCCATAGGTCTTGGCGTAGGCCAAGCGCACCAGTAAGTTCTCCGCGATATCATAAGTCACGTGGAAGCTCGGGTAGTACCCGTCAAAGGTGCGATGGGCGACGGCCCCGCGCTCTACGCTTGTTACACGCAACTGCTCCATCGAATTTGCGGCCCCCGCCTCCGGCTTCCTGATGCGGGCACCGGTCGAGGTGCGAACATAGTTGCCGCTGGCATCACGCTGCCAGACCCCGTCTGCATTGGTGAGCCGCCCCAAGCCCAAGTTCTTGGTCTTCTCATACCGGACGCCACCCAGCAATTTGAGACGATTGGAAAGCAGATCGACCTCGCCCTGCAGATAACCCGCCGAGACCGTCTCCTTAAAATACTCCGAAGTATTGAGGCGGCTATTTTCCGTCGCAAAAATCTGCGCGGACGTCTTCGTGTATAAAAGCGGGTTCTCCTGAAATGCCAACCACGCCTGCCTTGCCGACAACCACTCGGTGCCGAAAAAGAGCGGATCCGAGTGGAAATCTCCCTTGAAGACTTGGGTACGGTAAGGAACCATCGAGGCCGTAGCACCCGACCTCCCGTCCGGGCCGGTGAAGGTCCATTGGGTTTGCACGGTGCCGGTTGTATCAAAGACTCGCTGCCGCTCTGACGCTCCGGCCTGGATTGCGGCCGGGAAAGAGAACATTCCTAAAGCGCGCCTGACATTCACGAATGTGTTGTCGGCCTCGGAAGTATCTTTCAGCTCACCTGTCAAACCATTGGTGCCCCGGTAGTTTTGCAGCTTGTGCCAATCGAACGGCTGGTTGCTGTTGTCGTAGGCGTTGATCGCGGCCGGGAAGCCGGCCTCGCTGCCGGCCTGATAGGCGATCCGCACCGGAACATTGTTTACCGCCAAGGTCTGCCAGAAGAACCCCGCCTTTGCATAAATTCGCTCGATCGTCGTATCCGAACGGCTGAGCCCGGCTTCCACCCGCCAATAGCCGTTGTCGTAGCGATAATTGAGACTGTGCGTGTCGGTGTTTACCGGAATTTTTTGGGCATTTCCGCTCATCTGGATTGCTCCCCGGCCGGTTGCTCCCACCGTGAAGGTCGGTCCCCAAGTCAGGGGGGTCCCGCCGGCCACGGTTGGCGTGCCGACCGTCCCTAAGTCGAAATTGAGGATGGTGTTGCCAATCTTGGTGGTCGATCGATTGAACGTGGAACTCAATGAGAGCACCGAATATTCCGAAACCTTCCAGTCCGCCTTCAGACTCAGGGAATTGCGGGTCAGCGTGCGGAAACCGCCTTGGATGTTGTAGGACCGCACGAACGGATTGCTCAGGGAGGCGCTGATGGCATTGGTGCCCGTACCCACACCGATCCAGTTGGTCTGCCGGGCGGTCGACTCGGAGTAGACGTCGTTGCTCAATCCCGTGAGTACGATGCCGAAGCGCTTTGTAATCGGCCAAGTGAAGTCGAGGTTGATACCGGGATGGAGCTTGCGGGTCATCTCGTCCAGATAGGGCGTGGGTGTCTTGTTGAAGGACGTGTTATAGCTGTTGCCCATCATACTCAATCCCACCCGGATCTGCCGTCGACGGCTCTCAAAGGCACTCTTGCTGACGAAATTTACTGAGCCGCCCAGCGAGTCGGCCGGCGTGGACGGGGTGGGCACTTTGGTAACCTCGATACGCGAGATGTCGTTCAGGGCCATCGAACGCAGATCCACCGTGCGCGATGCTCCCACCCAGCTGCTAGATCCGGGCGCACCGTTTACCGTGACAGCCGTCTTGTCTCCCCCCATACCGCGCACCGACACACTGGAGATGTCGGCATTGTCGTACTCTGCCGTCACCCCTGGGACGAACTTCAGGAATTCACCCACGCTGCTGCCCAACACGTCGCCCAAGGCATCCGTCGCCAGTACGTTCTTGATATTCGGGGAGAAGCGCTGTTCGTTCGTCGCGATGGCTTGGGCATCGGTTTCCTTATCGGCCGAAACCACGTAGGGGTCGAGTTTCAGGCCGCCGGAGTTGGCACCGTAGCGGGCGACGCTCGTGAGCGCGACCGACTCCCGAACCGCTCCGCCCGCGGGCACAATCACAGTCACGCGGGCGATATCCAAGCCGGTGTAGAAGATTTCCAATTCCGTGGAACCGCTTGGCACCCCCACAAGCCGGAAGACGCCAAAGCTGTCAGTGAGTACCTCCTGTCCGGTGCCGACGATCACGACGCGTGCCTTGTTGAGGAACTGATCCGTGACCTCGTTGCGCACTTCACCCGCGATGGTGCCGGTGCTTGAGGTGCCAGATGTGGAATCGGCCGCGACAAGGGAATTGGACGACGCCGAGGTCAGGATGGCCGACAGCACCAAGCCGAAGGCGCAACGCGAGAAAAGATGAGGGGTGATCGGGGTCATGGTAGGGTAGTTGTACTTTGAACATAAATTAAAACCGGGCCGCACTCTACAACGCATGACTCAATCCTCATCGCTATTGTCTCAACGCGGGGACTGCTCGCCGGGCTTCTCCCCGGACGTGTGAATGACGGAGGCGGGGCGCTGCGCAGCCTGGATGGTCGTCCTGTAGGACGCCGGAAACGCAGTCTGGCGGCCCGGAGCGATCCCTTGCGGCCATTCGATGATCGCCGGGACGCAGAGGCCTCCCTCGTAAGGCGTCCCTTTGAAGCCACGCATCCCGCCAACGCAGCTTGCGACACTGTGGTCCAACGCGACCAGTTCGTCAAATCGCCGGCAAATTCCTCGAACCGCCCCTGTCGGCTGAGCAGTGGATCTCGGTCGAAAAACTTGGCCGGCGAGAGCCATTCGTCGGAGCCGAAGGCTCCGGGATGACGCGGATCCGTCGCAAGGACCGGCACGCCAGGTCCGCGGAGCCCGTCGAGATGCCATTTGCCGAAATGCCCGGTGGACGTAGCCAGCCTGGCGCAGGGCCTGGGCGAGCGTGCGTTCTTGGAGTCGCAGCGCATAACCCTGCTCCTTAACCCCAGCGCGATCATTCGTGCGACCGGTGAGCACACTGGCTCGCGTCGGCGAGCAGACCGGTGCCGCCCCGTGGAAGTGATCGAGCCGCAAACCGTTCGCTACCATCGTATCCAACCCGGCCGTCTTTAGCACTGGGTGCCCAACGGATCGCGTCGCGCCGGTTCATGCGGATATCCGGGGGGCGGCTCTTGATCATGTGATAATCAAAGCGGTTTCAACCGAAGATGACGCCAGCGGACCTTCTGGCCCGACTTCTCCACGGCCTAGCCGATGCCGTGAAGCTGGAGCGCGATGTGGCCGGAAGCAGTCAGACTGTCACGCACCTCGGCCACCGGCACGCCGTTCAGCCAAGTTTGCAGGCGGTCGCCATCGGCCACGATCGCATCGTCCTCCACATAAAATTTGCCACCTCCAAAACTTCGCCAACCGTCGAGCGTGCGACCATCGAACAAAACCACTGCGCCATCGGACCTGGCTGCCACGGTGTTTGGCAAAGCCGAAGCAATCAAGGCGAGGCCGAGAACGAGGGAGGGGAAATTCACGGAGATTGCTTGGGAGATTAAACGCGAGTGCAAGTCGGCAATGGGGCAAAACCGATCCAAATAACCGTGGAACGGGCCAACACATGCTACTGTTCGCGTGCCGTCCTTTGCCAAGATTGCCTCAACCGGCATGATTCTTTGAAGGGCTTCCTATGCAGAGCCTGTAATAAGTTTTTAACGCGTTGGTTATGAATGTGTTAAGTTAAATTAAATATGGCGCAACTCTTGCCTAATAATAGTTCATTTTTTCAAAGTGGGCCCTCACGAAGTGCGGCGCTCCGTTCCGAGATACTCCTCCAGTTCCCGAGCATTGGGTATCTTCATCCCCGCAGCCTGCCACCTGATGCGCTTCCCGCGCGCCCTGATCGCGATGTTGCCGAGCAGCACCATTTCCGTCAACGGTACGGCATATTCAAAATTCGAGCCTGGAAGGGGACCGCCCTTACAGCCGGCGATCCATTCCTTTAATGGGTCGCCCCCTGGAACACGAGGGATCGAACGTTCGGGGAATAACGTCTCCCGCATACGCGTCTCTGGCACGAGACGCGGGCTCGAGCACTTCTCGCTCTGATCGTAAATAACTCCCTTGTCGCCGACCATATAGTATCCGTAGCGCAGATCGAAGGTCCGGTTGGGTTCCAGGCCGGGGGGCCGGGGCGGCGTCTTTCCGCCGTCATACCATACGAGCCTGACCGGCGGCATCGCGCCTCGCTGCGCAAACTCGTAGGTGATGATTGACCAGTCGGGATAGGTTTCCTCGTTGTAGGGCGCCGTTTCCGCCTGCACATACGCAGGCGCGCCCAAGTCGAGGGCATAGAACGCCGCGTCCATGGTATGACATCCGATGTCGCCGAGAGCGCCACAACCGAAGTCCCACCAATTGCGCCATCTTCTCGGGTGGTACTCCTCGCTATAAGGTCTCATGGGTGCCGGCCCGACCCAGAGATTCCAGTCTAACGACGGCGGAGGCTGTTCACCCGGCTGGGGGCGGGCCTTGAGCGTAGATTTATACCGACCGAGCTCCGTCTTGCTCGTCCATACATGGACTTCGCGTACGGGCCCGATAAGATCCGCCTGCACCCATTCTCGAACCAGACGGATTCCCTCTCCGGCGTGACCTTGATTACCCATCTGCGTGATGACTCCATGACGCCGCGCAGCGGCCAAAAGATCGCGAGCCTCCCAGATGGAATGGGTCAGGGGTTTCTGAATGAACACATGCTTGCCCATGCCAATGGCAAGCTTTCCCGCAACGTAGTGCACGTGATCGGGGGTCGAGATTGTCACGCCGTCAATTTCCGAATCCATTTTTTGCAACATCTCCCTGAAATCCTTGAATTTTGGGACATCGGGATACTTCGCACAAATCTTCTCCGCTTGGGAAAAATCGACGTCACATAACGCGACAACATCTTCTGTGCCGACGCTGGTGATGTCGGAAAAACCCTTTCCACCACAGCCGATGCATGCGATTTTCATCTTTTTATCAGCGGCAATAAGTTTTCCCTTCCGGATAGGGCGGGGACTCATCGCGCGCAGGACGTTTGGGGTTACACTGAGGAGTGTCGTGGAGATGCCGGCTGCTTTGATGAATGTTCGCCTGGTCGTCTTTGGTAGAAGCGTCATGAGATTTGGGTAGCTGGTATCCGCATTTGGCTGTGCGTCGGCAGGAGCCTTCACGGCGGCGGAAGAGTCGGTTTTTCTGATCCGATACACATCGGCGATATTGGCCAAGGCTGGACTCACACTATTTATCCGCGGAAACGCTGGTTTCTGGACAAATTTTTTGCTCTTTTTTTGGATGAGCCGATTTTGCAACCCGGACACTTTACGTCGGAGATCGTCATGAACGGTGCGACACCCAATAGACGGAAGCGCAGCAACCTGCTTCGGCCATGCGCCACAACCGCCATCAGATGGTACTAAGGACCTTGTTTGCCGCCAGAATGCCTGGTTTGTCGCCAAGGGGATTAGGCATTCATACAAAAAGAAAAATTATTGTGTCCAAATTTCCGTCCGGCCGGCGGAATTAGTATGCGCCCCATGCATTTTACGGAGGATCAACACGAACGCTTCATGCGGCTTTTTCTAGCCCATCAATCAGAGATTCTTCGGGCGGTTCTCATCTTTGTGCCTCAGCGGCATGACGCCCTCGACATCGTGCAGGAAACCGCTATCTCACTGTGGCGGCATTTCGGCGAATTCGATTCGGAAAGGCCTTTCGTAAATTGGGCCTGCGGCTTTGCCCGGGTTGAAGTGCGGCGGTTTCTGCGGCGGTCCCAGCGCCAAGCTGTGCTTTCGGAAAGGGCGATGGCGTCGTTGGAGGCAACGGGCGAAGCCGAACCGCGCGTCCGGCACGAGTACGTACGGCATCTGGCGGAATGTTGCGAGGCGCTCGTGCCTCAACACCGTCGTATTCTTGCCGGCTACTACGTCGATGAGCAGAGTGTCGAGACGCTCGCAGTCAACCACAGCCGGAGCGTCGAGGCTGTCTATAAATTGTTGCAGCGAATTCGGTATACGCTTCGCGGCTGCATCGAGCGGAAATCTCGCGAGCATCAAACGTGAATCAAGACGACCTGAAATCGCTGGTGATGCGGTTCATTGACGGCCTCGCCTCTCCCGACGACGCGGCCGCGCTCTCGCGGGAACTCGAATCCAACCGGGACGCAAGATCACTTTATCTTGAATTGGCGCAGTTGCACGCTGCACTCTCCGCCACCCTCGCTGAATCGCTCGCACGCGATCAAACTGCGCCGCACGTCCTTCACCGGAGCGGGTGGATATGGTCAACCGTGGCGGTCGCCGCATCGGTGGTTCTGGCGACATATCTCTATCGCGGAAATGAATCCCCAACAAACACGCGAAGGATTTCAGCGGAAGTCGCCGCCAACGTCGTCGAGCTAAACGACTGCCAATGGGTTTCAGTCGATGGCAGCGTACTCATCGGCGCAGGCATTCAACGGGGACAACGTATTGAACTGGCCTCGGGGTCAGCGAGCGTTCGCTTCAAGAGCGGCGCCCTTGTGACATTGCTAGGCCCCTGCATTTTCGAAGCGACATCCAGCAACGGAGCATTCCTCACTCTTGGACAGATTAAGGTGCGTGCGGACACGGCTGCTGCCAAAGGCTTCACCGTGAGCACCCGGACTGCGCGCGTGGTCGACGTCGGGACGGAGTTTGTCGCGGCAGCCGCACCGAACGGCCAAAGCCGGGTGGACGTCACGTCGGGAGAAGTCTACGTGGTGCTCGAGGGCGCCAAGACACAACACGTCCTGCGGGAAGGTGACGCACTTTCCGTTGAAGCCGGGCGAGCACAGGTGATGGTGAGGATCGAACGGGGGGACAGCACGGCGGCATTTCGCTTTCCCACCATCGAGCCCCCTTCGAGCAATGACTACGCAGATCAATTGAATGGCCGTGCGTCGATCCGCGTGGTGCGGGGAGAATTGGTCACGAAAACAGCAGTATCGAGTGGCCCGGCGGAGATTCTGTTGAATGGCCGCGGCCAGCCGGCGCAAGACTCACCGCGAAACTCCGTTTTTTTCGACAATGAAATATCGGGGGCCTTGCTGATGGACCTTGGTGAATTGGTCTTGATTGAAAAGATCAACACCTATTCTTGGCATCAAGCCAAGCTCGCCGAGAATCGGGTGCGCGCGGTGCAGAAATACATCCTTTATGGCTACGACGGGGAGATTCCGCCTTCCATAGACGGGAGCTTTGAAGCTGCAGGCTGGACTCCAATTGCGCGTGTTAACTCCGACGACTTTTTCCGGGTGATGCAGCCCATTGACCGGCCGGCGCAGCAGGCCTGCTCCATCACGGGTGCGCAGGGCACCATCGGACGTTACCGGTATCTGCTCTGGTTCGTGGAGCCCACCCAAGCGATCGATCCGAGGTACTATAATAACACGTTTTACTCAGAGTTCGACGTCTACGCCAAACCGTGACTAACGGCCCGTCGGGCTCCCGTTCCGGCAACACTTTCTCTATGCCACAACCCCTACCCTAACCCGTCCAGACACGATTACGTTTGGCACAGTGACGCTCTTCGCGTTCGTGCTGATCTATTCCGACGCTGTCCACGCGCAGCATGCCGCGAACCCCGCCGCCGCAACCGTCTATGTGAGCAATAACGGCACGGGTGATCTGTTACGCGGCGCGAATCTTAAACTTCTCGGCTTAGGCCGATCGGTGGGCACCAATGATTCAGAACGATATTTTCGTCATCGGACTGGATCGGAGGAATCATACGTTGATGGTCTCCTGTGCTAGATTGGACGTGGTGACCGCGACCGTGACGGTCATGGCCGGCGGAACCGCTACGCAGAACTTTGATCTCACCAGGAATCTACCGGTGGGGCAGTTCACGGTCAGCGCCGACCGCGAATGGG
>Ga0163144_10011295_pt1 | contig 18904 bp, 16 predicted proteins | sample OliLak19BULKMAT1_FD_123175 | JGI IMG/M metagenome (GOLD analysis project Ga0163144, IMG submission 123175) | Freshwater microbial mat bacterial communities from Lake Vanda, McMurdo Dry Valleys, Antarctica - Oligotrophic Lake LV.19.BULKMAT1 | ecosystem: Environmental > Aquatic > Freshwater >... | reverse complement strand
GATGCCGGCCTCGACGACTACTACCGGCTGCGCGCGAAAGACGGCAACCGCATCGATGCCGATGCCGGCGATTTTCGCAGTTGGGACCGCGACGATGTGCTTGCCGGCCACATCCTTGAGGTCGGCAACGGCCGCGAAATCACCCTTGTTGTCGAGGGCATGCGCTGCGCGGCCTGCGCTTGGCTGATCGACCGCGCACTGGCGCGCGAGCCAGGTGTTTCGTCAGTCAGCGTCAACGCGGTGACCGGCCGCTTGCGGCTTGGCTGGCGACCAGCGGAAACAAAGCTGTCGACGCTGCTGCTGCGCCTGTCCTCGCTCGGCTATCGCCCGCATTTGGCCGGCGGTGAAACAATCGAACGCGAGCGCCGCCGCGAACGCAATGCGCTGCTGCTGAAAATGGGCCTCGCGGCCCTTGCCGCGACCCAGGCGATGATGTTGTCCGAGGCGCTGTACCTCGACAGTGCCGGGCAGATGCCGGTGCCCACGCGGGATTTTTTTCGCTGGCTGACCTTCCTGACCTGCACGCCGGTGGTGTTCTTTTCCGGTTGGCCCTTCCTCGCCGGCATGGCGCGTGAATGGCGGGAAAAAACCTTCGGCATGGACACGTTGGCCGCCAGTTCGATCCTGCTCGCCTACATCGCCAGCCTGGTGGAAACGCTGCGCGGCGGCCCGCATGTGTGGTTCGACGCGGCGGCAATGTTCGTGCTGTTCCTGCTGGCGGCACGCCTGCTCGAAGGCTTCGCGCGGCAGCGCGCGGGCGCGCGGCTCGACCTGCTCGCCCGCGCACAGCCGACGCTGGCCTGGCGCGAAATCGATGGCAAGCGCGAGCAATGCCCCGTGCCTGTGCTGCAAGAAGGCGATACGGTATACGTACCTTCCCGCGACGTCGTCCCTGCCGATGGCGTGTTGCTTGACGAGCGCGCCGCTTTTGACGAATCGCTGCTGACGGGCGAAGCCATCGCCATCGGCAAGCAGGCCGGCGACCGCGTCCATGCCGGCAGCATCTGTCTGGACCAGGCGGCGCGGATCCTGGTGACCGACACCGGGACGGCAACGCGCTTGTCGCAAGTGCAGCGTTTGGTCGAACAGGCGCAATCCGGGCGCCCACGCCTTGCGCGCCTCGCCGATCGCGTGGCCTCGCGTTTCGTACTGGTGATGTTCGCGCTGGCGCTGCTGGTTTTTTTGTACTGGTGGCAAACAGATCCTTCTCGTGCCTTCGCGATTGCGCTGGCGGTGCTGGTCGCCGCCTGCCCGTGCGCGCTGTCGCTGGCGGTACCGGCAGCGCTTTCGGCTGCCAACGATGTTCTGGCGCGCCACGGCGTGCTGGTGCTCAGCCACGACGCGCTGGAACGCCTCGCCAACGCCAACGTCGCCCTGCTCGACAAGACCGGCACGCTGACCACCGGACAGCCGCGCATCGAATCGATTGAAACCTTCAACGGCATGGCTCCAGCGCGCGCGCGGGCCCTGGCCTCGGCACTTGAGACTGGCAGCACGCATCCGTTGGCCAGTGCTTTCAAATCCGTGGACGCGCCGTCGGCAAGCGGGCTGCGCATGCATCCCGGCCACGGTGTCGAAGGCAGCATCGAAGGCCGAAGCTACCGCCTGGGACGTGCCGATTTCAGTCATTCGGGAAACGATGACGGCAACGTTTGGCTCGGCGATGGCCGCACGGCACTGGCCCGCTTCAGTATCGGCGAAACAGCACGTGCAGACGCGGCGGCAATGGTGTCCGGACTGCGTGATCTTGGGCTGGACGTCAGCGTGCTCAGCGGCGACGGCAGCCATGCTGTCGCGGAGCTGTGCAAGACCGTTGGAATTCCCTTTTTTCATGCCCGGCAGACACCCGAGCAGAAGCTCGCCGAACTCAGGCTGCGGCAAATCCAGGGCCAGCGCGTGCTGATGCTCGGCGATGGCATCAACGACGCGCCGGTATTGGCCGGTGCCGATGTTTCGGTGGCAATGGGCAGCGGCGCAGTGCTGGCCCATCGCGCAGCCGACGTCCTGCTGCTCGGCGAACGCCTGTCGCGCCTGCCTGAGGCCATAGCGCTGGCGCGACGCACGCGGCGGGTGATGCGGCAGAACCTGGCCTGGGCCGCGCTCTACAACGTGGTTGCGATTGGCATCGCCGCCGCCGGCTGGGTGCATCCAGGCCTCGCAGCGCTCGGCATGGCCGGCTCCTCCCTGCTGGTGAGCTTCAATGCGCTGCGCCTCGCGCGCGGCGGTGATTTCGGGCCATGATGTTTGCATCCACGCCGGTTTGGGCCACGAAACCACCATGAACATCCTGCTGGTGCTGATCCCGCTATCACTGCTATTGCTGATCGCGGCCTTTGCCGCCTTCCGCTGGGCGGTGCACAACCGGCAGTTCGAGGATCTCGATGCAGCGGCGCTGGACGTGCTGCGCGAGGATCGGCCGCTTTCCGAAGACTGCCGGCGCGATGCCGATTGACCTGCTGGTGCTGGCCGCTGCGGCCTTGGCCGGCGTGCTCGGCGGCGTGCACTGCGTGGCGATGTGCGGCGGCATAGCCACCACGCTCGGAGGAACGGCTGCGGCCAGCCAGTCCCTGCCGACCGCGCTGCTGCTCAATATTGGCCGGATCACCGGCTACACGCTGGCGGGCGCCGTGGCGGGTGGCGTTGGCGGCGGAATAGTGAGCGTGGTGCGGATTGAAGGGCTGGCAGCAACATTGCGGCTGCTGGTGGGCTTGGTGATGATCGCGGCCGCACTCCGCCTGTCATGGCCGCGCCGCTTCCACCTGATCAACGGCACCGGCTCCTACCTGTGGCGTTGGCTGCAGCCGCTGCAGCAACGACTAGTGCCTGCGGATGGCCTGCTGCGACCGCTGGTGCTCGGCGCGTTCTGGGGCTGGCTACCTTGTGGCTTGAGCAGCACGATGCTGGTGGCCGCCTGGCTGGAAGCCAGCGCCGTACATGGCGCCCTTCTGATGCTGGCCTTCGGACTGGGCACGCTGCCGCTGATGACCTCGCTGAGCTGGAGCGGCGCACATTTTGCCGCCACGTTGGCCAAGCCCGCATGGCGCGGCACCGCTGCGGCGCTGATCGCCAGTGCCGGCCTGCTGACCTTGGCGGCGCCATGGCTCACAGCCGTGCCGACGATGCATTCTCTGCTTGAAGCTCTGGGCTGTCGCTCGCTGGCGGTGGCTGGATAAAGTTGGCAAAAAAACGCAATCCAACATTGCAACAAACAAGCCAAAGGCGGGGCTGACAAGCCCAGCACGTTCGATGGTTCACTTTTGGAGTTGCGGCCCTGTGCGAGCTGGGTTGCCAGCCCAGTCTTCGGTTTCCAAGCTACCGTTTCTCGCTCGCAATTTCGTTTACAGCTTCTCGGAGCGACGCACCGTACCTTGGTGGACGACACCATCGAGCTTGGCTGAATCAAGGATGCGCAGCTCGCGGCCACTCACGGCAATGATGCCTTCGTCCTGCATCTTGCCGAGCGTGCGGCTGACGGTTTCGATTACCAGGCCAAGGTAACTGGCGATGTCCTCGCGGCTCATCGGCAGCAGGAATTTATCAGCCGGCCTTCCCAGTGCGCGATAACGTTCCGACAGCTGGTGCAGGAAGATCGCCATTCGCTCCTGCGCGTTGCGCCGGCCCAGCATCTCGATATGCGTCTGGTCGCGGTTGATGCCCTGGCCGATGATGCGCAGCAGCTGGTGCTGCAGGCCTGGCACCTGCGCCGCCACGTGTTCAAGCTGCGACAGAGGCACTTCACAGACATTGGCATGGGTCAGGGCCTCGGCGCTGCAGCCATGCCGGCCCTCGCCCAAAGCATCCAGGCCCATCAACTCGCCCGGCAGGTGGAAACCGATCACCTGGGTCCCGCCTTCGGCATCCATCGCAATCGTCTTGAATGCGCCCTCGCGCGCAACGAACAGCGATCCGAGTGGCTGACCAATGCGGAACAGCGTTTCGCCACGCTGCAGCGGCCTGCGGTTGAGCACGATGCGATCCAGCCGCTCGATATCGTCATGGCCGATGGTCGCCGGCAGGCAGAGCACCTGCAGCGAGCACTGCGCGCAGCTGCGGCGCAGGCCGGCGATGTCGAGCACTTGGCCAGGTTCATTCATCGCGGCAGGGCTCCATGCGAATGCGCCGTGTCCACACGCCGGGCAACTGGAACAATGCCCCATGCGCCAACAGGCAGGGTGACTTGCACGATTGCATACGGGCATCGACTTCGAAAAACTCCAGCCGGATGGTAGCGCAAAGCCCAGCGATCGTATCGCTCCGGCCCGGCTATACTCGCGGTCAAGACCAATTTCCACCCGATGGAGCTGTCCTTGGACACCACGGCCGCCGCACCTGCCAGCGATGATTTCCTCGGCCATCCCAAGGGTGTGTTCGTCTGTTTTTTCACCGAGATGTGGGAGCGCTTTTCCTTCTACGGCATGAAGGCGCTGCTGCTGCTGTATCTCACCAAATACCATTTGTTCAGCGACACCGGCGGCCTCAACCTGCTCGGCGCCTATGGCGGCCTGGTCTACTGCCTGCCGGTGATCGGTGGCCTGCTGGCCGACCGCTACCTGGGCATGCGCAAGGCGGTGATTTTCGGCGGCGTGCTGCTGTGCCTGGGCCACTTCGGCATGGCCTTCGAAGGCGCGCCGGCCCAGAAGCTGGCCGACGGCATCGTCCGCGACGATGCCGCCCTGCTGGTGTTTTATTCCTCGCTGGCGCTGATCATCATGGGCGTGGGCTTCCTCAAGCCGAACATCTCGGTGATCGTCGGCAAGCTGTATCCGGACAACGATCCGCGCCGCGATTCCGGCTTCTCGCTGTTCTACGCCGGTATCAACCTCGGCGCGCTGTTCGCCTCCCTGGTCTGCGGCTTGCTGGGCGAAACCTACGGCTGGAAATACGGCTTCGGCGCCGCCGGCCTGGGCATGCTGGCCGGCCTGATGATGTTCATCTGGGGCCAGAAATACCTCAATGGCCACGCCGAATCACCCGCACCGGAAAAACTGCGCGAGCGCGTGGCCGGCCTGCCGCGTGAATGGATCATCTACCTCGGCGCAACTCTCGGACTGCTGCCCGTGGCTGCCCTGATGTGGGCCACCGGCAACAATGCCTTCAGCCTCGACATCGGCTTCGACCTGAGCCTGGCGCAGATGCTGATGCTGCTGGTGCTGCTGGTCGTGCTCGGCTGGTTTGTCTGGTTCGTGACCACCCAGTGCACCCGCATCGAGCGCCAGCAGATGATCACCTTGATGGTGCTGATCTTCATGGCGCTGGTGTTCTTCACCCTGTACGAGCAGACCTACGGCTCCTGGGTGGTGTTCACCGATCGCCTGCTGACCAAGGATTTCTTCCCCTCGATGATCATCCAGGGCGGCCTGCCGCTGTGGTATTTCGTGCTGCCGGTGCTGCTGATGCCGGCGGCCTTCATCATCGCCATCAACGTGCAGGAAAAAAACCCGCACTCGAAGCTGCCGCTGACGGTGTTCGTCACCGGCGCCGTGGTCGCCCTGCTGATGGTGCTGGGCATGGCGGTACTGCAGGCGCAGACCGGTGGCTCGCTGACCTTCCTCGGCGCATTGTTCATCCTGCTGCTGGCGCCGGTATTCACCGGCCTGTGGGGCTGGCTGGACCGGCGCGGCATCAACCCGAGCAAGCCGGCCAAGAGCGCCTTCGGCCTGCTCGCGGGTGCCTTGGCTTTCATCCCGTTGGCAATCGCGGCGCAACAGGCCGGTGCCAGCGGCACTTGGGCCAGCGTGTGGTGGTTGGTGCTGGCCTATTTCATCCTTGAAATCGGCGAAATGTGCCTGTCTCCGGTCGGCCTTTCGGCAGTGACCCAGCTGTCGGTGCCGCGCGTCGCCAGCCTGATGATGGGCACCTGGTTCCTGGCGACCGCCTTCTCGGAACTGCTCGCGCACAAACTGGCCACTCTGGCTTCGATCGAGGACAGTGGCGCTGTGGTCGAGCATTCACTGGCATGGACGGAAGCGGCAGGCAAGTACGCCGATCTATTCTGGCAATTGACGTGGGCGGGGCTGGCTTGCGCCGTGATTGCCTTTCTCGCGGTGCCGATGCTCAAGCGCGGCATGCACGGTGTGAAATGACACAGACACAGGGACAACCGACATGCGCGTGATATTCCACGGCGCCGCGGGTGAAGTGACCGGCTCCTGCCACGAGATTGAGGCCAACGGCCATCGGCTGCTGCTCGATTGCGGCATGATCCAGGGCAGCGACGAGGACGAGCGCCGCAACCTCGATCCATTCGCGTTTGACATAAACAAGATCGATGCCGTCGTGCTCAGCCACGCCCACATCGACCACTGCGGCCGGTTGCCGGTGCTGGTCAAGCGCGGCTACCGCGGCCCCATCTGGACGCAAACGGCCACCGCCGACCTGCTGCGCATCATGCTCGAGGATGCCGCCTCGCTGGCCGAGATGGATGCGATGCGCGACAACAAACACCGCCGCGACGGGCACGCCCATCATGAGCCGCTGTTCACCAAGCGCGAGGTCGGCATGGTGCTGCGCCAGGTCAAGGCGATGGACTATGATGCGCCGCACGAAATCCTGTCGGGCGTCACCGTCACCCTGCGCGATGCTGGCCACATCCTGGGCTCGGCCAACGTCGAAGTGCGAGCACTCGAAAACGGTACCCCGCGCACCCTGGTGTTCTCCGGCGATCTGGGCCCGAAAGGCACGCCCATCCTGCGCGACGCGCAAGCCCCCAAGCATGCCGACCTGGTGCTGCTCGAATCCACCTACGGCGGTCGCGCCCATCGCGAGCGTGCTGCCACGCTCGATGAAATCAGCGAAATACTCGAACATGCCTGGCGCGACGGCGGCAATGTGCTGATCCCGGCCTTCGCAGTGGGCCGAAGCCAGGAACTTCTTTACTGGTTCGCGCGTTACTGGGACGAATGGAAGCTGTCTCGCTGGAAGATCTTCCTCGACAGCCCGATGGCGACCAAAGTGGTCGAGGTCTACGATCGCCACGAAGAGCTGTTTGATGCCGAAGCGAAACACGTGTGGCAACAACGGCTGCACCCGTTCCGGCTGCCCAACCTGCAGTTCACCTCGGAAGTGGAGGAGTCGCGCGCCATCAACGGCCACGAGCGCGGCGCCATCATCATCGCCGGCTCAGGCATGTGCAATGGCGGCCGCATTCGCCACCACTTGCTGCGTCACCTCGGCCGCAAGCAATCGCATGTCATCTTCGTCGGCTACCAGGCCAAGGGCACGCTCGGCCGGCGACTGGTCGATGGCGTGCCTTCGGTGCGCATCTTCGGCGAGGAAATCCAGGTCAAGGCACAGCGCCACACTGTCGGCGGCCTGTCGGCGCATGCCGATCAGCCCGGCTTGCTGGACTGGTACGCGCAGATCGGCAATCACCCGCCGGTGGTGCTGGTGCACGGCGAGGATGAAGCGCGTGAAGCGCTGGCTTCCATGCTGCGCAATGTGCACGGCGCCAAAGTCGAGTTGGCAAGGCCCGGGATGGAGCGGGAAGTCTGAAGGACGGATCCGGTTGGGCGCAGCGAAGCCCAGCATCAGTGCCGCGACGCACGCCACAGACGCGCAACGACGCGAAGGATGCGGAGCAGGTCAGGCCCCGGTCCGACGCTCTTGAATCTTGCTCAACCCTGCGCTGGAACGAGCGTGGCGATGTCGGGCCGGGGCCCGACCTACGGCCCTGCGCTGCCGGTCATCGTGCGTCGATTACTGCAATTGTTCTTGAGCCGCATCAAATCCGCGCGTAGTCGACGAATTCGAAGGCATGCGCATGATGCGCATCCGCGGCATGCACTGCACGCGATAAAACCTGCCAGCCGCTCAAATCAAATCGCGGGAAAAATGCGTCAGCGTCATCGACCCGTGCATCCACATGGGTGAGGTACATGCGATTGGCCAGCGACAAGGCCAGCGCATAGACTTCGCCGCCACCGATCACCTGCAGTTCTTCGCCCCCGCATCGGTGCAGGGCTTCATCCAGCGTGGCCACCGCCTGCATGCCGGAGAACGGCACGCAGCCGGATCGCGTCAACACCAGGTTGCGCCGCCGCGGCAACGCGCGACCCAGCGATTCGGCGGTCTTGCGCCCCATCAGCACGGTCTTGTCCAGGGTCAGGGCCTTGAAGCGCTTGAGGTCGTCGGGCAGGCGCCAAGGCAAGGCATTGCCGCGGCCGATGGCATGGTTGCAATCAAGCGCAGCGATCAGCGAAACCACGCCGCTCACACCGCCACCGCCGCCTTGATGGCCGGGTGCGGGTCATAGCCTTCGATGCTGATGTGCTCGGAGCGGAAGGCGAACAGGTCGCGCACTTCAGGGTTCAGCTGCAGCTTCGGCGCGGCGCGCGGCGTGCGCGCGAGCTGTTCGCGCACCTGCTCGCAGTGATTCGAGTAGATGTGGGCATCGCCGAAGGTGTGCACGAAGTCACCGACACCGAGATCGCAGACTTGGGCGATCATGTGGGTGAGCAAGGCGTAGCTGGCGATGTTGAACGGCACGCCCAAAAACAGGTCGGCGCTGCGCTGGTAGAGCTGGCAGCTGAGCTTGCCGTCGGCCACGTAGAACTGGAACAGCGCATGGCAGGGCATCAGCGCCATCTTGGGCAGATCGGCCACGTTCCAGGCGCTGACGATCAGCCGGCGGGAATCGGGATTGCGCTTGATTTCGTCGAGCAGCCACTGGATCTGATCGATGACCCGGCCATCGGATGCTTCCCAACTGCGCCACTGCTTGCCATAGACCGGGCCGAGATCGCCGTTTGCATCCGCCCATTCGTCCCAGATGCTGACCTTGTTGTCCTTGAGATAGGCGATGTTGGTATCGCCGCGCAGGAACCACAGCAGCTCGTGCACGATCGCACGCAGATGCAGTTTCTTGGTGGTGACCAGTGGAAAACCGGCGTTGAGGTCGAAGCGCAACTGCGCGCCGAACACGCTCCTCGTACCGGTGCCGGTGCGGTCGGATTTTTCCGCACCGTTACGCATGACGTGGTCAAGCAGCTCAAGATATTGGTGCATCACGAATCCGACATGGGAGCGATGACAATCGCGACAACAGGGTGGTGAGGATTTTCGTGGGTCGCGATTGCCATCGCTCCTACGGCGCCAGCGTCGGCGAGCGTCGCGACCACCACAGAAAGATCAGGCCGGTCGCCACCAGCGGCAGCGACAGCAACTGGCCCATGGTCAGCCAGCCGAAGGCGATATAACCGATCTGCGCGTCGGGCTCGCGGACGAATTCGACAGCGAAGCGGAACACGCCGTACATCAACGCGAACAGGCCGGAAACCGCATAGCGCGGGCGCGGCTTGCGCGAATACCAGATCAGGACGGCGGACATCACCAGTCCTTCGAGGAACGCCTGGTACAGCTGCGAGGGATGCCGGGCAAACCCATCCAGCGCACCGCTGGCGTGCAGGCTGCGCAATTGCTCCATCGGCAAGCCCGCGTACTGGCCAAGGTCGCTGTGCGGAAAAACCACGCCCCAATTGCTGCCCGTCGCCTTGCCCCACAGCTCACCGCCGATGTAGTTGCCGAGGCGACCGAAGCCCAAGCCAGCCGGCACCAGCGGCGCGATGAAATCCATGCTGTCGAACACATGCAGCTTGCGCGACCATGACCACCACGCCACCGCCACCATCACGCCGACCAGTCCGCCATGGAAGCTCATGCCGCCTTCGTTGATGCGCAGCAGCAACAGCGGATCGGCAAGCAGGTCGTTGAACGCGTAGAAGAATACGTAGCCAAAGCGGCCACCGAGCACCACGCCGAGCATGCCGTAGAACAGCAGGTCACTGAAGCCATTCTCGTTGATGCCGGGCAAACGACCGGCGCGCACCCGACGCATGCCCAGCCACCAGGCCACGCCGAAGCCGAGCAAGTACATGAGTCCGTACCAGTGGATGCCATGCGGCCAGAACGGCAGCGGGATCGCGATCGGATCGATATCGTGCAGCAAGATCATGGCGGCTCTGGCGATGGGCAGGTGGCAGCGGACGCCGCGATGCCGCCATTTTGCCTGATGCCGCCACGCGGCCCAAGCAAAAGCGCCGGCCGCTGGGCAACATGGATGCGTCGCTGCTTCAATCCAGCCAGCGTGCGGCAAATTCCGACAGGGGAAGCGGCCGCCCGAAGTGATAACCCTGGAGCAGATCGCAGCCGTAGCCGGCCAGCAGGCCTCGCTGCTCTTCGGTTTCAACCCCTTCGGCCACCACGCGCAGCGACAGCGCATGGGCAAGGTCGACCAAGCCGGAAATGATGGCGGCGTATCGAGGATCGCCGACCGCGCGCGCCACGAAGGTGCGGTCGATCTTCACCATGGCCAGCGGCAGCTCCGCCATATGCGTGATCGAGGCGAAACCGGTGCCGAAATCATCCAGCGAAATGGCCACGCCCGCCGATGCCAGCCGGGCAATGGCGGGTGCATCACTGCCCTCGTTGGCGAGCAGGGTGTTCTCGGTGATTTCGGCCACGATGGCCCCGGCGGGCAGCCCGGACGAGGCCAGCAGCGCCACCAACTCGTCGGGGAAGTACGGCAGGGCCAGCTGGGTCGGTGAAATGTTCAGGCCCATCTGGAAGTCGGGCGCACAGCGCTCACGCCAGTTGGCCAAGGTCGCGCACAGCGAGCCGAGCAAGGGCCACTGCAGTTCGTGCAGGAGGCCGGCGTCCTCGGCCACGGCGAGGAATTCCACGGGCGCAAGCAATCCACGCTCGGGATGCTGCCAGCGCAGCAGGGCCTCGGCGCCCTGCATCTCACCCGTGGTCGAAAAAACCGGCTGCAGGTGGAAACAGAATTCCGCGGCCACCATGCCGCGCCGGATGTCGGCCTCCAGCGCCAGTCGCTGGCGTACCGGTTCATCCATGCCTTCGCGGAAGATTTCGATGCAGTTGCGGCCGGCTCGGGTCGCAGCATTCAGGGCAATGACGGCATCACGCAAGGCATCGGCCGCCTGCTGGTAATGACGTATCGAAGGCACCAGCCCGATGCTGAATCCGGCCTGCAGTGACTGCCCGGCAAACATCATCGGCTGCAGCATGGCTTCCTGCAGCTGCCAAGCCTTGCGAGTAGCGCCTGCAGCCGCGTGCTCGCCGGGCAACAGCAGGGCAAACTCGTCGTTGCCGATCCGGCCCACGCAGTCGCTGGTGCCAGACGTCGCCATGCGCAGTGCGGTTTCCCGCAGCAGGGCATCGCCCATGTCATGACCATAAGCCTCGACAATTTCGCCAAACCCATGGATATCGAGCACCAGCAGCGCCGCACCCTCGCCTCTGGCTGCCTGCGCCAGTCGATCAAGAAACAGCGCACGGTTGGGCAAGCCGGTCAATCGGTCATAAAACATGGCCTGCTCGCGATCGCGCTCGGCCTTCTGCAGCTGCTCGAACTCCATGGTCTGTGAGCACAGCACTCCCGTAGCAGCAGCAAAAATACGCTCGCTGTCACTCCAGGTGCGGGGCCCACCGACGTGTTCGTGGCAGAGCAGGCCAACCATGTCGCCGAACAGCCGCACCGGCACATCCAACATTGCGCCAATGCCCAGCGGTGCCAGATAACTTTGCTCGAATTCGCGCGTGCGCGGGTCGCGCCGGGCATCCTCCGCCGCGAGCGTCAGCAGGCCTTGCAGCGTTTGGAAGTATATCGGCGCCACCTCGGCGGCAATGCGCGTGCCGGGCTTGCTCATGCCCTTGCCAGGTTCGTAAAGCGCCGTGCAGACAATCGCCGCATGGCCGGGCTCGAACAGCCACAGGCTCACGCGTGCAACGCCCAGCGCCGCGGCGTCGGTGCGCAGCAGGCGCTCACGCACCGCATCGGGATCAGTGAACGGCGTGCAGGCCATATCCAGCAAAGCGTTTCGCAGGCGCTGCCAGCTCTCGCTGGCGCTCATGGAAACCTGACTGTCGTCTCCTGCCGGATGGCTCATGGCTGCATTCCCTAGGCCTGCGGGAATCCTAACACCCCCGCATACAGGCGATGGCAGATCCAAGGCCTCCAGTCAGGCCGGCAGCACCCGCGTGATGAAACCTTTCAGATAGTTGGTTTCAGGTATCGCCGGGTGCACCGGATGGTCGGGCGACTGCGACAGCGGTTCGAGCACCTGTACGAAACGGTCCAGGTGTCGGGCGCCGAGCTGGATGCCATCGAGCAAGACCTCGCGCGGCATATGGTGGCTGCACGAGCACTCGATCAGGATGCCGTCGCGCTCAAGCACCTGCATGGCGGCCTCGGCGATGCGCCGGTAGGCCAGCGCGCCTTCCTTGAAATCCTTCTTGCGTTTGACGAAAGCCGGTGGATCGAGGATGACCACGTCCCAACGCCGGCGCTCGGCACGCGCGGCCTTGAGGAAATCGAAGGCATCTGCCGCGTGCGCCTGCACCCGATCCATCATGCCGTTAAGCGCGATATTGTCGCGGATGCCAGCCACCGCGCGCCCTGACACATCGACGCAATCCACGGCACTGGCGCCAAATGCCGCCGCCCGCAGGCCCCAGCCGCCGAGATAGCTGAAGACATCGAGAACACGTTTCCCGTGGACATAAGGCGCGAGACGATCGCGGTTGCCGCGCTGGTCGTAGAACCAGCCGGTCTTCTGGCCGTTGATGAGGTCGCAGGCAAAATCGACGCCACCTTCGCGAGCGATGGCCGGTGCGTCGAGCGCCCCATGCACGACCTCGACCGAATCCGGCAGCCCTTCCATCGCACGCGCGCTGCTGTCGTTCTTCCAGACCAGCACGCGCGGATCGAGCACTTGGAGCAAGGCTTCACTGGCTTCCTCGCGCAGCGCTTCCATACCGGCCGTCGTGGCTTGGGCAACGATGATGTCGCCGAAGCGATCCACGGTCAGCCCCGGCAGTCCGTCGCTTTCACCGAACAACAACCGGTAATACGGCTCCGCGTACAGGCGCTCGCGCAGCGCCAGCGCAACGCCCAGGCGATGACTGATCAGGGAGTGGTCCAGCGCGTGGCCGGCACGATCAACAAGACGCGCGCAGATAAGCGTATTGGGATTGATGTAGCCGGTGCCCAGCGGTTTACCGGCGTGATCGACGATCCAGATCTTTTCGCCGGGCTTGAACGCGGTCAATGGCGTCTTCGCCACGTCCACTTCATTGCTGAATACCCACAGGTGGCCGCCGCGCAAGCGCCGCTCCTCGCCGCGGCGAAGGATGAGATGCGGATAGTCGCTGTCGCCGGTCATGGGCTTTCCGTTCTGTGGGTAGAAGCCACGCCATCCTGCCCTGTATTGGCAATCTCAGCGCTGCGGCCTGCGCCGTGAATTCGCCGAACAATCCCGTGGAAACGATCCGGCAAATCGAAAACGCAGAAGCGGATCAGTTCCCGCGCAATCGCCTGGCCCGTCTCTTGGCCAGGATATTCAACGATTCCACTCCCGCCGAGAATGCCATCGCGAAATACAGCAGCTTGCGCTCGATGTGGATGCCGAAGCCATCGGCGATCAGCGCGACGCCGACCAGGATGATGAAGGCCAGCGCCAGCATCTTCACCGTCGGGTGGCGGTCGATGAAATCGCCAATGGGATTGGAGGCGAACAGCATCACCGCCACCGCAATGATGATGGCCGCCACCATCACCCACTTGTTGTCGACCATGCCGACGGCGGTGATCACCGAGTCGAGCGAGAACACGATGTCGATGATGGCAATCTGGGCAATGACGTAGCCAAACACCGCCGACGGCTTGGTGTCGATGTCCTCGTCCTCGCCGCGGCCTTCGACCGTGTCGTGGATTTCCATGGTGCCCTTGACCAGCAGGAACAGGCCGCCGCCGATCAGCACCAGGTCGCGAATGGAAAAATCCTGACCGAACAGGCTGAACAGGTTGTTCTGCATGCTGGCCAGAAAGGCCAGCGACAGCAACAGCAGGATCCGGGTGACACAGGCCAAGGCGAGGCCGAACTTGCGTGCGGCCGGCCTTCGTTCGGGCGGCAGCTTGCTCACGGCAATGGAAATGAACACGAGGTTGTCCACGCCGAGGACGATCTCCAACATCGTCAAGGTGAACAGGGCAATCCAGATGTCGTGGTTGAAAATCCAGTCCATGGTTTACTCAGTCCATCAGACGCGGGCCAAGTACCAGCGCCCAGCAGACCAAGACATTCATGTCGGAAAGGAAAACGGCGGCTGAACCCATGTCCTTGGCGCGACCGGCCAGCTCATGATGTTCGGGACCCCAGCGGTCAACCACAGCTTCCACAGCCGAGTTGAGCACCTCGACGATCAGCACGATCATCATCGATCCGATCAGGATGGCGCGTTCAATGCCGTCGTGTCCCAGCCAAAGCGCCAGCGGCGCCAGCGCGGCAACGAGATACACCTCCAAACGGAATGCGGACTCCACCTGCCAAGTCGCGCGCAGGCCCTGCACCGACCACACCAAGGCCTGCCAGACCCTGAACGGGCTGCGCGGGGCGTGGCTGCCGTGGGAATCAGCCATTACGCAGCGGGCTTGTAGGACAGGTCGAGGTCTCTCGCCGCCTTGACGTCATCGAGGCGACGCACCGGCAGGGTGTAGGGCGCGCCCTTCATCCACTCAGGCTCGTTGCGCGATTTTTCCAGCAACTGCCCCATCACCTCGACGAACTGGTCGAGCACGTCCTTGCTTTCGGTTTCGGTGGGCTCGATCAGCAGGCATTCCGGCACAAGCAGCGGGAAGTAGTTGGTGGGCGCGTGGATGCCGTAATCGAGCAGCGACTTGGAGAAATCCAGCGCGGTGATGCCATTGGCCTTCTTCTGCGGCTGCACCGTGACGATGAATTCGTGCGTTGCGCGACGCTCGGGATAGGCCAGGGTGAAGCCCTTGTCGCGCAGGCGCGCAGCCAAGTAGTTGGCGTTGAGCGTGGAGTATTCGCCAACTCGGGTCATGCCGGCGCGGCCGAGCAAGCGGGCGTAGACATAGGCGCGGATCAGCACGCCGGCGTTGCCGCCAAAGGCCGACATCTGGCCGATGGTCTGTGGGCACTCTGCGTAGCTGGCCTGCCTGTAGGTCTCGCCTTCCTTCACGATCAGCGGCACCGGCAGGAACGGCTTCAGGCGCTCACTCACGCCAACGGCGCCGGCACCGGGACCGCCGCCGCCGTGCGGCGTCGAGAAAGTCTTGTGCAGGTTCATGTGAATGGCGTCGAAGCCCATGTCGCCGGGCCGCACCTTGCCCAGAATGGCGTTGAGGTTGGCCCCGTCGTAGTACAGCAGGCCGCCGGCTTCATGCACCAGCTTGGAGATGTCCATGATGCCGCGCTCGAAGACGCCGATCGTGCTCGGATTGGTGAGCATGATGCCGGCGGTCTTCGGCCCCAGAACCAGCTTCAACGCCTCGACGTCGACGTCGCCGTTGGCTCGCGTCGGGATCTCGCGCACCGTGCAGCCGCACATCGTCGCCGTGGCCGGGTTGGTGCCGTGGGCAGCATCGGGGACGATAATCTCGGTCCGCGCAAGGTCTCCGCGCGAGCGATGGTAGGCCATGATCATGGCGACGCCGGCGAACTCGCCCTGGGCGCCGGCCATCGGCGCCAGCGACACGCCGCCCTTCATGCCGGTGACGTCGGCGAGGATTTCCTGCAGGTCGTGCATGCAGCTCAGGAAGCCCTGGCTCAGCGACTCTGGCGCATACGGATGGCGGCCAACGAAACCATCCATCAGGGCGATGGAATGGCAGGCGCGCGGGTTGTACTTCATCGTGCACGAGCCGAGCGGATAGAAATTGGTGTCGATGGAGAAGTTCTTGCGGCTCAACTGCGTGTAGTGGCGCACCGCCTGCAATTCGGACACCTCGGGAAGGCCGATCGGCGTATCGCGCAGGTACTTGCTCGGGATCGCGGGTGCCGGGACGGCGGCGGCAAGCTGGGCGGCGGCGGTGCGGCCGGGCTGGGACTGCTCGAAGATCAGCATGGACAATGGGCTCTTGAACGGAGAGGGGCCTGAGGCCGGACATTTTGCCACAGACCCAGCGTGATGCCGGAATTCGGTCAGGCAGTGACCTTGTGCATTGGCCCGGGACACCCCACGTTGGCCAAGATGTCACCATTCTTGAGGAGCGATGCCGGATGTTCAATGCTGAACGTTTGTTGGGTCAATTGATGGGCGATTCCGTCTCCGGCCAGTTGGGCGGACGCAAGCGCAAGCGCTCTTCGGGCATGGGCTCGCTGCTGGGCGGGATGTCGGGCGGCACCCAGGCCAAGCTGGGCGTCGGCCTGCTGGGACTGGCCTTCGCGGCCTATGAGCACTACCAGCAGACCTCGCGTCCGTCGCCCAATGTGGCACCCGGAACCGGCACAACAAGTACCTGGACAGCAACAAGTACCGGGACAGCCACGGCTGCAACATCGTCAGTGCCACCGCCTCCAGGCGCATCGACGCAGCCGCCACCGCCTCCGCCAGCCGCTCGGCAGCAAAGCGAAAACGCCCTGCACCTGATCCGGGCCATGGTCTGCGCCGCCAATGCCGATGGTCTGATCGACGCCGAAGAACGCGAAGGCATCCTCGGCCGCGCCCGTGATGCCGGGTTGTCGGAAGCGGACATCACGGCGCTGGACGTCGAGATCCGCGCACCGATGACGCTGGAGCAACTGGTCGTGCGCACGCCGGAACAACTGCGCGACGAGGTCTATGCCGCCGCACTGATCGCCATCACGGCCGATACCGACCACGAGCAGCAATTCCTCGACCGTCTCGCCACACAGCTCAATCTCGACCAAGGCTCACGCCGCCAGATCCATCAGCAGCTCGGCCTCGGCTGAGCATCCATAAACCCTCGCAGGAGCGGCGCAAGCCGCGACCCGCAGACCCACTACACCGGTCGCGGCTTGCGCCGCTCCTGCAAAAACGCAAGCAACGGAGACTCGCCATGCACCAGTGGTTCCTCAGCTACAACGGCCAGCAGACCGGCCCACTCGACCAATCCGCTGCCGTCGCCCAAGCAACGAAAAATGCCAACGGACACTGCTGGCGCCAAGGCTTCGCAGAATGGATACCGATTGCCGCCTGCACGGAATTGCGCGGCGAATCGGCGCCGGGCGCCATGATGGTGCCGACGCCACCGGCGGCCACGTTTAACTCAGGCCAACGCGCCGACATCGTCGACTACCGCATATTCGGCGAAGACATGCAGTTCGTCGAAATCGAACTCGATCCTGGCGAAAGTGCGGTCGCCGAGGCCGGCTCGCTGATGTACAAAGATTCCGTGGTCACCATGGAAACCGTGTTCGGCGACGGCTCGCAGTCGGGCAGCAGCGGCGGATTCATGGACAAACTGGTCGGGGCCGGCAAGCGCCTGATCACCGGCGAGAGCCTGTTCACCACGGTGTTCTCGCATGCCGGCGGCAGCGGCAAGGCGAAAGTGGCTTTCGCCGCGCCCTACCCCGGCACCATCGTGCCGATGACGCTCTCCAACTACGGCGGCAAGATCATCGCTCAGAAGGACAGCTTCCTGTGCGCCGCGCGCGGCGTGTCGATCGGACTGTTCTTCCAGAAAAAGGTGATGACCGCGCTGTTTGGCGGCGAGGGCTTCATCATGCAGAAGCTTGAAGGTGACGGCCTCGTGTTCATCCACGCCGGCGGCACGATTGTTGAACGCGAACTGCAGCCGGGCGAACGCCTCGACGTCGACACCGGCTGCGTGGTGGCGATGACCAGCACGGTTGGCTTCGACATCAAGAGCGTCGGCAGCGTGAAGTCGGCCCTGTTCGGCGGCGAAGGCGTGTTCCTGGCCACGCTCACCGGCCCGGGCAAGATCTGGATCCAGTCGCTGCCGTTCTCGCGCTTGGCCGGACGCATGCATTCGGCGATGCCGCGCAATGGCGGTGGCCGTGACGAGGGCTCGGTGCTCGGCGGACTGGGTGGGATAATTTCCGGCGACCGGGGGTTCTGATTTTTCCGGCGCACTTGACTGCGCACAAGGCAAAAAACGGCGCGGAAAAGGGACGCGCTAGGAACGCGGACACTTACGGCGCGAGGAATGCGGACACTCACGGTGCCCCAAGAAAAAACGCGCCTCGGATTGGGCGGTTTTTCATGTAACGGAAGGGGCGTTATGCGAAGGGAATGTCAGGGCTTGGAATAGTGGGTGTCCTGAGTTCTTCGCGCCAACGTCCTGACCGCCTGGCTCACCATGGCTTTCCCCGAACGTCTTGTGCAGCTGCGCAAGCAAAAACTGCTGACCCAGCAGGCCCTCGCCGATGTCATGGACATCAGCGTCTCCATCCTCAAACGCTACGAGGCCGGCCGCGCCCAGCCCACCTTGCCGGTCATGCGCAAGCTCGCCATCGCCTTGGGCGTCAGTGCCGATCTGTTGCTATTCGACAAGGACGAACGTGGCCCCGATGCCACCCTGCGCCTGCAGTTCGAGGCTGTTTCCTTGTTACCCAAAGAAGAGAAGAAAATCATCTTGGCACTGCTCGACGGCATGATCATCAAGCACCGCACCCGGCAGCTCGTTGACGAACTGCGCAGCTGACGCGCTGATCCGCTAACCAAGAAGCCCCGCACTGCGGGGCTTGTTGGCTGGGGGCTTGGTCGGAAAACTCCGAAGGCCAAGTCAGGGATTGTCGGTGGGGTGGGTGTCCACAGGTGTCCAACGAAGCCCCGCACTGCGGGGCTTAGTTGTTGGGGTCTTTGTCGGAAAACTCTCAAGGACCGGTCAGGGATAGGCGCTGGGGTGGGTGTCCACAGGTGTTCTTGCCACTTCCGCCGGCGACAACACCACCGGCAAGCGTTGCGGCCGCTTTGCCCTGACCACATTCTCAATCCACGGCAGTTTCAGCTGAAGAACCTCCCGATACAGAAACAAGATTGCTGACAAGGCCTGGTTCTGGGTTCCCGATGCGACTTGCCCACTAACGGCCAAATGGGTAAGAAACTGCTCCACCTCCGGCCCCGCCAACAATGCCGGATGCTGTTTGTGATGGAAGAT
>Ga0163144_10011294_pt1 | contig 18905 bp, 13 predicted proteins | sample OliLak19BULKMAT1_FD_123175 | JGI IMG/M metagenome (GOLD analysis project Ga0163144, IMG submission 123175) | Freshwater microbial mat bacterial communities from Lake Vanda, McMurdo Dry Valleys, Antarctica - Oligotrophic Lake LV.19.BULKMAT1 | ecosystem: Environmental > Aquatic > Freshwater >... | reverse complement strand
GAAATGTGTTTTTGCCTCAAAACCAAGATCAGATAATTCGATTTTTATGACTCCCAAATTGAGTTGAGCCTCTATAAAAGTTGCCATAGTAGAAAGGTGTGCTGGAGTAGCTCCAGAGGCACCCTTTTGTTCAACTCTTACTTTAAGTGCTTTTATTTGAAGTAGACGTTTGCTATTCCCATCATCATTGCTTTGTGGTTTGTGAATGGGAATGGTTATTTCGGTTGGTACATCACTGCCTACCGTAACGGTTGTTCCATTTTTCCATTTTAGACCAATATCATAATTGGTTACAACTTCATTAGTTATTGTATCTTTTTGAAATAAAAAGTCTTTTACCTTTATGTGTTGAGGTAAGAATTTTTCAATAAAGGGTACTTTAGATTTTATTTCTGCACTTCCTTTAAAAGCAAAGTGCTTCTTGTCTGCCACTTTGCCTAACTCTAAACCCCCAAGCATAATTTTAGTCCATGAATTATCTACAATGGCTTGCTCTTTTGGGAACAACGCCTTAACCAAAAAGCCATCATCAAAGCTTAAGGTAACTTGCACCACAAGTGCTTCTTTATCCTTCCTTGGAATAGTTAAATATCCAACACACGCTGCACTCAGGACTTTATTTTGCCTTATTTTTACGTTAAAAGAGTCCAGAGATAATAGAATGTTATCCTCCAACTTTGGCTTATTCCCAATTTTAAACCTAAGAATACCAGTAGGTGCAGATTGTTTAGTAATCTCTCCGTCTGAATCAATTAGGTAATAGTTATTAGCCTTATCCCGCACATAATAACTTCTTGTACCACGTATAAATGGGAAAGTAATATTCCATTTTTTCTTTTTATCCTGATCTGTAAAGTCAACTTGAATCAGCTGCTTAGATATGCTTATTGAAATATTGTCTTTAGAGATAATATAGCCATCCACTATATACTCTTCATTGGTGCCTTCAACAGTAAAGTTTCCAGAAACTCCTCCTTCATTCCCAACAATTAAGTCTTTGACGATTACTCTTGGAGGTTCGGTGCCTCCATCTTTGTTTTGAATGTTCCAATTTGGTGGAAAAAAAATGTCACATTCTTTGACATAAACTCCCTTAAAACTCACAGATCTATTATCAAAATCTATGTCTGGTATATTTTTACTTTCATTGAGATCTAACTTTAATGTCTCTACAAAGGCAATTAATCCAGTTTTCCCTATAGAAAATGGAGCTGCAGATGTTAAAGCTAAATTTGCATCCACATTAAAACCATTTGTTGAGTCCACTGAAAAAATACTTTCAGTAAACTGAAATAGTGCTTGTTCATTTTCTCCTTTTGGCGTAAGATCAGGGTTCAATGGTATCATCCAATCCCTAGGAAATTCTATTCCAGCAGATAGTTTTAATGTAGCCATTACTTTTGGAATCAATAATCTGTTGATTAGTCCTCGGGCATCAATATTGTTATAGGATTTAAAGAATGCTCCAAAATTATTCCATGAAGCATCCAAATCTCCATCAACCATTACAAACACATTCAAGAGCAATGCTATAATTGAGTCCTCCCCAGATTCAGAGACTAGTTTATCTTTAAACTCTTGAATTGTATGATTGTTGTTGGCTGGAGTAATTGAATATACAGAACCTCCATCATATGCATTAATTTGAGAGACCATTTGTTCAAAATGAGTAACACTACCATCTAATGGCGTTTCCAAACAAGTATTTATGACATGTACTAATACACCCTCATCCGTAATTCCAAATATTGACTTGGCCAATTCAAAAAATGTTTCAATAGCTTCTATAACATCTCCCGAAAAACCTTTAATGTATTTTAAAATCTCTAGGTTAAAATTAACACTTATTGGAAAAGATGAGATTGTATTATTCGTGTTATCTGGATTGATGACCAAATTTAGATCTGGTATACCCAAATCAAACTCTACTTTCTCAGCGGTCAATAAATCCAATTTATAAAAAATATTAGACCCGTTCTTACTTCTTGAGGTAATAAGGTTTTTAAAAAATATTTTAGTTAAAATGGCATCCAATTTTGTTTCCAACCCTGTTAGATTTCCTGGTATTTTAGACGTATCCAAAATATCTCCTAAATTCCTATAATATTGTTTGTTTCCTGACATAACCTTTTTTGGACTATTAATTTTTACTTTTTGCAATTTTTAGGGCCTTATGAATAAGTGACATCACCAAAATAGAAGTGATTGCCCCCGCATAAGGTTGTTCATTATTATACCTCGCAATGTATTTAAAAGGATCTAAATTGGGATGACTTAATATATCTTCCTTTAGAGCATCTAATTTTTTCAAATCATCAATCAGCTTTAAGTTTAACTCAATATATCTTTTTGGAATATCTTCCAAATTTATTAAATCTATATTGCTTCTTTTATTTTCATCTTTAAGCAAAGCCTCTTGCTCAATTTGATTTGCTCTTTTTAGTTCATTGTTAGTAAGATTAATACAATAGAACTTATGAGATTCTATTATTTCTTCATTTGTCATCTCATAAATACCTTGTGCTCTTTTTTGAGACTTGGCACTTGAGTTTACTTTAAAATAAACTTTATCCAATTCATTCACAAATCTACTGACTGAATCTTGTGATAAATCACCATACCAACCCAATCCAGCAATTTTATTAAATTCTAAAAAAAAGGATCTGTAAAACTCATAATCTGACGATCCTATTAAGGATTTAAAAGTCAACCTTTGTGGTGCTTTACTGGCAAAAATACTGGCATCTGCCTTATTGTTAAATTTTTTTTCAAAAAAATCATATGCGTTCTCAATTGTAGACAACTTCTTGAATAAATCGCTTGTGGCGTTGTAAAAAAAAGATTTAAAATTTGATTTAATTTCCTTTGGAATATAATAACCTGATTCATAATCCCTTTTACCATGTAGTATTTCTGTATCTTGCAACTCTAACAGCTCCATGAATTTTTTACCAGAACTTTCAATAGTGTACTGATAGCTTTCTTGAAATAAATCTATCGAAAACCTAGGGTTTAGTATTGAAATTAACTGGGTTCCATGATATAATTTGCAACGAATGGTCATTCCAAATTCTTCAATATCTAATTGTATAGAAACACCACATTCTTTTTCACTAACTAGAGAAAAGTGGTGGTCAATTCTCTTTACAGAATAGTCATATAAACCAAAAGTCTTTTGAATAAACTTTAATCTGTGTTTTTTTATTTTGCTCATTGTTTCTAACGTTTTATTGCTAAGTATGAAAATGTAGGTTCTTTTTTAGACACTGATACTGAGATTAAGTCATCAGCTACGGTCACATTAACCCAATCAGAAGCAAGAACTTTACCATCGCCCGTTATCAGGAAAGGATAAGGGTTATCAATAATATCTCCTATTTTAGCCATTTCCTTAATTTTATCAATATCTAAATCATTCTTACTTATAATTCGTTGTGCCTTATCTAGACCATTATATCCGTCACTAATATCATCACTTGCAATAACTAATTTTTTACCCATTTGTAATTTTTGAGCATCTGTAACATTTGAAAAGGAATTTAACTTCACATCCCAAGTAATTATTTGGTCTGGTACTATTCTTAAATCTGGTAGTTGCTTATAACTTATAAAACATATATCAGGGATAAAATATGCCTTACCACCTTTGGCCGTATTAGCAACACCAACTATATTTAGTCTTAAATTATAAAACATATCAAACTTACTTAGATCTATATGTGACATCGACAATTGTTTTGTAGTTTTTAAATTTTGAATTAACTGAAGTGCCGCAGGATGGCTCAGTGGATTGTTAAGGGCTGCTAAATCCTTCATAGTAAAAGCTTCCCAGAACCTTCCCCTTTGCATTCTACCTAATTCAGGAACATTATCAGCTACTACTCTAATTGCTGCAGAAATCTGAGTTCTTATACTCGGCTCTAATGTTTCATAAAATTTATCTATATTTTCGAGCTTATCATTGCTAATTTTTTTGATTGCAACATAAGCATCTGTAAATTCTTTACTTAAGTCCATTTGAGTTTTAATTACAGGATATAAGGATATATCATCAGCTAATCCTTTTATCAATTTAATATCAGAATATGAAGCTACTGAAATTTTATGCTTGATTAAAGATTCAATGATATCTAATAAATCAAGATTACCCTCTAATGCAACAAGTAATTCTTTCCTTTTTATAACCTTATCGGCATCCCTAAATACCCTAACAAATTCTCTAACAAAGTCCTGCTTGGCGGGAACTGTAATCAAGTTTTCTAACTGGGCTGAGAGTTGTGGCATTCCCATGTCAACTTCAAAGAAGGCTTTTATACTTGAAGCTTCATCAACTATAGAGGGATCAAACTTATTAATAATTGGAATTAAAACGTCATACCCATTTTGAGTAACACCATTAACATTTGGGGTTTCAAATTGGGTATCATTTTTTAATTCAAATGAATTTTGGTGGTTGGGGTGGCTAGTTTCATTGATATCAGGGAAGGCATTTTTAATTTCTTTAGCTGATTTTCGTAAGGATGAAAAGAAGGCTGTTCCTTCTGCTGCTAAGCTTGCTAATTCTAGAAGCATGAAAAATGACTTTAACTTTTGGCAGCCGTTGTCTTTAGTGAATTTAGAACCACAATTGTTTATAAAGACTTTAATTCCAAGGTTACCTAAAGCCCCAGGAATTGCTAAAACCGAACCAATAAACTTAAACGTGTATACACTAGCAGCCATATTAGTTCCGCTAACACCTATATAGGCTGCCCTTCCTAATATTGTAGTAGCCCTCATTGCTGCTAGCCTAACTACACCTCCTACTCCTGTTAATAATGATATTGTATCTAAAGTATATTCCGCAAAAGTCCATAAATCTTCATTATCACCTGCGTCATCCATTGCTTTTAGAAGAAAGTAAGGCATACATACATAATTAACAACTGTTCCAGTACTCATTTGGGCATTTTGATATGCCGAAGCTTTAAGCATTGGAACTTTAAATGCTATATCGGCACCTGATGGATCAAGACCAACCGGTGTAATGGGGTGAAAAGGACTATAAGCTTCTCCTACTTTAGGTCCATCAATAAAACTATTGACAATAAATGCTGCTAAAGCATTTACACCAGCAGAAGCGTTATTGGAAGGAATAGAAGAGATGGCGTCATCCATGTATTGCTGAATATCACCATCTTCTGTAAAATTAAAATTATAATCATCAAAATAAAACCCATATTCATATTTGGACTCATATGCTATCATAGGGTGCTTGTGATATTCTATATTTTCACCATTGTATGAACCATTGTACATTGTTTCTGTTAGTGGTATATTCTTAATTGTTAACCCTAAATTGCTTACAACATTGACATTAGTAGTAAAACCTGGGTTTATTGCTTCATCTAATATGCTGTAGTCATGAAGATGTGGGTAATATGGATTAAAATCAGATTGCTCCCAAATTTTATAAACCATGGAGGTAAAAAGGCTAAAATTATCAGAAAACAATCCATCATTATATCCCTCATACAGAATTCTAAATCGCGATTTTGAAGTTGATCTATAAAACATTTCAGGTTTCTTCAACAAGCCCAGTAAAAAATTAGTACAGTTATCCCTTTCTTGTTGACTTGAGCTATAGCTTTGCCAGTCCTCGGTATAATCCTTAATTGTATCAGGATTATCCATTTTTACCTTCTCCAGTATTGGAGATGCCGCATCGTGCATGGAGGCGATAAGCTTTAATATAGCCTCTTCCTCGCCTCCAGGATACACCAAAGCAACAAAGGGTGTTTTAAGGTATTTTGTCCAATTGTCTCCAGTAATTTTGAAACTCATAATTACATCAAGAGCCTTTAATTTATCTTCATAGTGAATATACTTTAGAATTTCCTGATTAAATGCTTTAACAATAGCTAGTAAATTAATTTTTTTAACCTGAGATTGTGCCCAAAATGAGGCAGGTGCATTTGTTGCAGATAACAATTGATCTATTGATTCTCTATAATTCAACAGTAAGTTTCTAGTATGTAGAAGCTTAAAATACAGATAATTGGTATTATTTATTTGTGCAGTTTCCCATAAAAAGTTAAGACGAGTTTCGAATTCTAATTTCGGAGGAACATATGTGAGAGCACCTGACTGAGTTAAAGTTTCAAATAATTTAACCGAAGATTTTTGACATGCAATAATTAATTCTGCTAAAGCCCTTGGTCCATTTCCATGGTCTGATATCAGATCAACGTGCCCTTTATAAAAATCAAGCAACTTTTGTTTAAACCCTTCTGAATCAACATAAACTGGAATTGCATCATCATAAAGAACGGTTCTGGCGTCCATTTTAATTACTTCTTTATCTAATGGCAAAGGCACAGTTCCATTTACACCAATCACATTCTGAATATTGGCGAAGCCATCTTTTAAGGGTAAAGCAAAATTATAATTAATTTTAGCCCATGGCGGATAATAATTAGTGGTTACTGAACTCGAAGATGATAAAGTTATGGTCCACTTAACCTTATATTTGAATAAGCCACTGTCGTCAATATATTTCGCTACAACTTCATCACCATCCTTGGCTTCTTTCGCAAATTGTAATAAATATGCATTATTAATTTCAACTGGTTTCGCCTCTTTAATCCCTTTCTCAACTGCTTTTAAATATGCATCCCATTCAGATTGTTTAATATATCCCGAAACTTTGTTTGGCACTTCATCGCTTTGAAGTATAACGAACTTGCTGTATTCAATCCAATTTCTATTTTCTGTTTCTGTTTCTTTTTCAGAAAGTAGAAATCTACTAACAAATCCATAATCATCATAACTACTAATGGAAATCAAATCAGAATCTCTTAAAGCGACTATCCCTCCGCCTTTGCCATGGAAAAGGTGGGCTCCTATTTGATTATTATTTTGCTCCATAATTATTTAGTCTTAATCCTTTAAATTAACTTTCATAATATCTTCGTCTTCATCAATCTCATCATTAAGTATTTCTGGATTTTCAGGAAAGTCCAATACATATTTATAGGAGAAGAAGATTTGACCATCAATTGTATACACTTTGGGTGTTTGAATAACGGGAGTATTAAGTTCTGTACCTGAAGGTGTGTCCTCGGTGTCAACTGCCAGTTCAAATCCATCCATATTTTCACCCACAACTTGCACCTCGAATTGCTGATAATAAATATCTTCCCCATCTAAAAACCACTGTCCGTCATTTACAGCAACAAGGCCTATTCTAGGGTCAACTAGGCCTTCATCGTTTGCAATTTGAATTAAACTATTGACTTCTGATTCATCCAGTCCTAGTTTAAAATTTAGTGCAGCATTAACCTTTCCAATATTTATAAATGGAAGATTAACACGAGGCCCATACAAGAAATTACAGGATTTAGTATGCCATGTATTTTCAGAGACACCTAGTAAATATGAATTGCCCTTATCTGCACTATATTCATCAATTTTAAATGTAGACTCCTTAGGTCCAATAGTTTTTGCAAATTGGGAAGAAGGATTCTCGGACCAAAATTCTATGAATTCCATTTCAAATAAAAATTTTGTTCTAATTTGTTTATCTTCATCTCTAAATATTTTATCAATAGTGCTTACTGTTTGACCGACTATACCAAAGAAGCCTGAAGAATTACGTCCTGGAAATTTACTAATCCAACTATTATCATGAGGAATGGTAATTACACTAGAACCATATCTATCTTCTAATACCTTCAGTCTTTTTGCACTATTAAGCGAAAAAATGTCGCTCGGGAATACTTTGCTATAAATATCCATTGTATCATAATTTAAGTTTTTCTCAGGTATGACAGAAAAATTTGCCAAATAAAGTAATCTAATATATCGAGAAACGTATGATTTGATTGCGCCATCGGTGCAATTCTTCCATAACACTGAGATTTCAAATGGGAACTGTTCTGTACTGTCTACATTGGAGAAGCTAAACCTATTTAAATCTATGTAAGGTGCTCCAATTTCGAGGTAATGAAATACACGTTTATTGTTTAAATTTTTTAAATTAATATGATATTTTGTAGCAAATGTAGTTGGGGCAATGGGTGCTTCAATGATTAATATTGGCCAGCTCTCGGTATTGTATTCTGTTAGATTCAAATTGCCTGACTGCAACCCTAACTTAAGTGAATTATGGTTATTTTTCGACTCACTATAATATGAAAAATAATTATAGCTTCGGTTCCTCTCTGATCTTATATCAATATATATTTTATTTTTATTCCCAAATAAACTAACTACATCATCATAAATAGCATTCGAATCAGCTTCTGTTGACAAATATTGCATTGGACTACCAACTGGTTCATTTGGATAAATATATAATTTACCAAAATCGGTAAAGTGCATCCCATAAAAAGCTGAAGGATCCATAAAATTTAAAATATTTTCTCGATACCTTTTCTCGTTAAAACCTGAAGGGTGAGAAGGTGTTGGGTCAATATCAAAAATACACTTTTCGGCTCTCGCATATTTAAAGTCAAAATCAAACCCTTCATTTGAATTATCAGACAAAACTATTTCAAATCCAAAGTCTCCATAAAAATCGCCAATCCAATCCCCTTGATCAGCTCGTGGTATTTGGAATTCAACATTTAAGTTTTGAGCAAAAAAATCTTCAATTAGTGTGTTATCTGGAATTGTTGCTAAGTCCCTAAAATAACCTACATCTTCAGGTTTCACCTTGTCCGAATTTAGGCCTGCCGTAGAATTGGGGTCTGGGTAATAAAACCCCTTAATTTTAGCCCAAATTTTATTGAGTAAGGCGTTTTTATTATTTACACCATACTGATGAATTGTATCAGCAACATTTGCATCTAAAAAACTGCTCTTTAGCAATCCTCTGTAAACCAGATACTTAATATTAAATTCTGAACATGGTTGAGAATTAGATTCAGGTTTTAATATTAAATTGACTTTATCAGTAATAGTACCTGCTGAATTAACTTGAGGTACAATTAGTATTTCAGAATTACACACCGCAATAGCTTTAATGTTTCCAGAATTATTAAATGTAGTTGTTACTTGATATTTTTCATTACGTTCTAAGGATGTATTACCTAATGGGCCAAAACCTTCACCTGTCGGAGGAGTATTACCAAGTTCAAAGAAGAAATTAGACTGTATTCTAATATAATTTTCCATAGCTCTCGTTTAGTTTAAAGTTATTCAATTTTTTATTAGGTACGTAACATTTTTTAATCTCACCATAATTAAAATGTTGATCAATTTAATGACGTAAAAATACTCCCAAATATTGTTCAAAACCAAATTTTCATTGAAAAATGAGAGAATACTACTAGATGAAATAGTAGTATTCTACTATTTGATAATGTAGGTGTAATACCTTCTTTTGAAGTATAAAAATATTACTATGACACGCACAAAAATCATTCAAATTGCAAAGCAAGAATTAGGCACGAAAGAGTCTCCGAAAAACAGCAACAAAACCAAGTATGGTAATTGGTATGGATTGGATGGAAACGCATGGTGTGCCATGTTTGTAAGTTGGGTTTTTGACCAAGCTGGAATAAGACTTACTGTTGGACAAACTAAAAAAGGTTATCATCATTGCCAAAGCGCACACAACATTTGGAAAGCAAACCAAAGACTTACCCAAAACCCACAGCAAGGTGATATTGTTCTTTTTGATTGGCAAAGTGATGGCTGGGCAGACCATACTGGTATTTTTGTAAAATGGAACAACGCTGCCAAAACTGAATTTACTTGCATTGAGGGCAACACCTCTTTATCAAATAACAGTAACGGAGGAATGGTAATGGAAAGAACTCGGAGTAAAAACAGTGTAAAAGCTTTTGTTTGCCCAGAGGTGTTTGATGACATCGATGCAATAACAAAAGATGTCATGACCATTGGTGATAGAGGAAGCGAAGTGGCAGAAGTTCAAAAAATGTTAGAGGATTTAGGGTTCCCTACTATGGCAGATGGATGGTTTGGAGCAAAAACGGCAGTTAGTGTTAAAGCATTTCAAAAAGATAATTTAATGGAGGAGACTGGAGATGTAGATCAAGGAACATTGGGTGCCTTACAAGAAGAAACCAACAAAAAGAAAATAGCCCGTAAAAAACTAACTACTGGAACCTACCTTAGTTATGGCGATACTGGGTTTTGGGTAACCGAATTACAGGCGGCATTAAATAAAAAGGGAGCCAATCCCAAAATTGGAATTGATGGTCAGTTTGGAAGTGGAACTAAAACTGCGCTTAAAGCTTTTCAAAGAAAAAAGAATTTGGTTGTTGATGGAGTAGCAGGCCCTGAAACTTATGAGGCTTTAGGTTTAATTTAACCTTGCTGTATCCAAGTTATTGAATATTTTCTTATCCGCTAAAATCATATTCATATAATTGAGTGCAGGCTTAGAAAGCAATCGTGCTAATGGTGGTTCAGCAGTTTCCCATATTCCAGCTTTGGTTCTAAGGGAATCTAAATGATGATTATGACTAAGGAGTATTTCTGTTAAATCTAAATTGAGTTCTTTCGCCTTAAAGACATTGTTAAAGTCCTGTTCAGATAAATGATAAGGCAAAGCAATGGATGCATATTTTAAATTCTTTTTGGACTTAAGTAAGGAATAAGTGTATCTCGGAAACTTATCAATAGAAATGATGGTGTTTAGCACTGCTGCAAACTCTCCTGATTCTTGTGTTTCTTTAACAATATCTGTTTCATTAGCAGTTAAATCAAAAATTAAATCAGATTTACTGTTCATTATTTGAATGAAGATAATTTTTCGGTTTTTAAACAATTGTTCCCATTTAGGGTCTGAAGCTAAGTATTGGTAAAAGTTATATAAGCTTAACATTCCTGAGTTTTCAAAATACCCACCATCTACGTAATGACCAAAACTGCTGATTTTAGCCGCTGGGCTTAGTAATGGAAATCGATTGGTGGTTGATAGTGCATCTGAGTATGAAAGCGTATTATTCTTTGTATGAGTAAGAATGTCTTCGGCTCCTGGGAAAGCGGTTCTGAAATTTTCTCCTAGGTCAACTGAGCACGATATTCCTCTTGTACTGTGAGTGGAAGCGGTATTAATCAGCAAGGCAGGGTAGAAGTCATTTGCATCAAATAGTTCTTTCCAATAGGATCTGAATGACTTTTTACTCATTGTTTTGTCAGCAACCAAGGCTTCATACTCGCACATGCTTCTCTTGGCTCTGTTTGGAGATAAAGAATCAACTCCAATTGCAAATTCTCTTAAAAAATCCCAACCAAACATCCATGCAATATCTAACGAAATAAAATTCTTATTGCCAATATTATTGATTAATGAGTCTCTTTTGTTTTCATCCGCATTATTTTTATAAATTGCGCTGTAAATTCCTTGACCCATAGCTCCTCCAGACACTCCAGACATGGCAATGGTATTTTTCAAAATATTGGCACCATTATAATTACTCAGCTTTTTAAAGATTAAGGAATTCCATGTATTTGCCGTCAATCCTCCTCCATAAGAAGCGATGAAATATATGGGCTGTGTGGTATCTTTAGAGAAATGGGTGTACAATTTTTCTTTGAAAGCGGATTCATTTATAACACTGGTTTCTTTGACTAGATGGAGGGTATGCAATCCATTTCCATACTTTACACTTACCCCAACAATAGCAATTACAAATATCAATGAAATAGGCACAACCCATAAGGAAGCGTATTTTACAATACCGCATCCTTTATAGGGCAAATTATTTTTGAATAGATAGGAATAATAGAGCTTGTGCTTGATGGGATTGATGATAAGCCCATAAACAGAAAACAATAATGCGATGATTATTATGACTGGATTGAAAAGGAATATTTTGATTTGACATAGCATAAAGAGAAGAATGCAAATCCACCCAAAGACACTCATAAAAATCAGATAATTCTTGTTATTGGCTAAGAAAAACAAGGGCTTAGTAAAACTATAATTCTTGTTGCTAACTCTTAGATTACAAAAGAAACTGTAGCTGATAATACAGCATGAAAAGTAAGCAATAAGCATAAAATAAGTTAAAGGATGCCATTGATAGATTGCTGAAAAAACAACACACAACACCGCTAAAAGAATGGATACCCAGAAAAATGCAATGCCAAAAAAATGGAGGTTCTTTTTATACTTATCTATCATTCTTAACTTATAAACAAGATAGTAAAAGCTAATACAAAGGACTAAATAAATACTGTTAAACCAACCCAATGAGAGGTTTGGATTGATATGTACTTTATAGGTATAGGTTAGCACATATACAATTGCCCAAAAAAGAAAAATACTTTGAACCCTCTTAAAGAAATTATATCTAATAAAAACCATGGATTGCTCTTTCTTTTCTTCTTTAATTTTCTTTTTCCCTTCCGGTAGAACAAGGCTATCTTCAGCTTTACTTATCCCTTCTATTTTTGCTTGCTCTTCTAAATTGTTTTTTTCTTTATATGAAATAATTCCAAAGCATCCAATTTTATAACTCATTTCCCAACTCAAAACGCCTTTGTCTTCTCCAGGTATTGACATTGAGTCATTCGTATTTATGTTTTTCTCTAAGTAGTCAGGATAGTGAGAGAGAACCAAGCTAAGAACATACGTTAGTGTCATTAGCAGAAACACATTCATAGGTTTGTAAAGTAGATCAATAATAATGGTACTTCCCTGACCCATTTGAGTTAACAATAACATTACAACTAAGATAATAGCAGTGCTAATCCAGCAGGTATTGATAAAAAGCTTAAAGGATTTAAGAACAGAGTAAATCCATTGGGTTATGCGTCTTTGTATAGGTTCCATAATTCAAAGTAAGACTTAATGTTTCAGAAAAAATAGAGAACAGCAAGAAACCATTAAAAAATAAGAGTATTCTACTAGTGTAATTTTGCCTCCATCTTATAGATTATCTTTATTTGGGTTGTAATAACCTTTTTGCACAGCCCAACTGACTAACCCAATTGATGATTTAACACCAAGCTTTTTGAAAATATTGTATCTGTGATTGTTGATAGTAGCTTGAGATACAAATAGTTTTTGAGCAATAGCTTTGGTATTGGGTTGGATACAGATTTGCTTTATTACCTCAACTTCTCTTTTGGTTAAGATATTGGAAACCATCACAACAAGAGCTTGTTCTGATTGCTCGTTAAGGTAATCATTGTAAATTTTATTCACCTCGGGTGTTAGGTATCTATCCCCTTTCAAAACTGATGTAATTGCCTCAACAATTTCACCTCTATCTGCTCCTTTTAACAAATAACCATCAATGCCTATTTCTAAAAGCTCATTAATTTGTTTTCTAATGCTAAATGAAGTGAGGATAATGATAGCTACCCGAGGAAACTTTTTTACGACTAATTTTGCAGTTTCAACCCCATCCAAATCTGGCATTTGTAAATCCAATAACAACAGATCAAATTCTTGCAATCCAAGTTGCTCCAGCGCTTCATTCCCATCGGAAGCTACTTCTACAAGTCTTACCATTTTTTCGCCAATTAAAACATCTCTAAGTCCATTTCGATAGATTGGGTGGTCATCAACAACAAGTATTTTGAGTTTTTTCATATCTTAACTACATTATTAACCCTTATTTCAATAAAAAAATTGCCTTCACTTTTTATAATCCATTCACCTTCCATAATCTCAACCCTAGATTTTATATTGTTTAGCCCTATTCCTTCTTTAATTTTATGCGCTAACTGAGTACCATTATCAAAATAGGTAAAGAGTAACGAAGTGGTATTAATTTCGAGAACAACTTGGCACTCAGTGGCATCACTATGCTTTATGGTGTTCATGTGAAGTTCTTTGAAAATAGCAAAAATATGCTGAGCTACATCTTTATTTATCTCGACATACTTTGCCTTATCATTTACCTCAATCTTAACCTGTTTTAATGGACTATTATACGAATAATCTCTAATACCCTCTGTTAATCCGTATCGTTCAAGTGCATGAGAAACTAAGTTATGGGATAGAACTCTAATTTCTGAAATGGACTCTAACAGTTTTGTTTTAATCTCATTCTTTTCTATATCGTATTCGTCACCGTTGCAAAGTTTATCTAATTTAAAGTTTAATCCTGCCAATCCTGGGACAATGTGATCATGTAGGTCTCGAGATATTTTTTGCTTTTCATTTTCCACACCGTCAAGCAAATTTTTCATTGCGTCCTTTTTCTTTTGTTTTAGTCGTTGCGTAAATATCAAAATTAGAGAAACAAAAAAGACAAATAAAATGAATAAGACAACGATAAATGCCAAAATTAAATAAGCGATATTTTGGTCTTTATCCATTTACTAAGAGACTTTTTGTATAGGCACTGTACCTTAAAAAGTTAGCTACAATATTAGTGACTAAAAAAGTGTTCAAAAATATAACATTTTTATACAAGTCATTAAAAATATTTGCACCAAAGAAAATGAAAAAGATGAGCATAAAATACGAGAGTCGACCAATGCAAACCCAAAACTGACTTTGTTGCAAAAGGTTATCTGACCTTTGCTTGAAAAGAGATAATAGTATCAATCCATTTTGAGCAATGAAATAGATGATTAATATGGTGAGAAACCAAGGATTAATGAATTCAAAAATAAATCCTAAAATAGATGAGATGATTAGGGCAATGATTAGTATTGCATTTATACCTCTAATGTCAATTGTTGAATTTAGAATATCTCGATGAAAGTAGTTGAAATAAAGTAACTCCACAATAAGGAATATTTTGAAGATCCAAAAGTTATGAATACCGAATGCTGCCGTTGTGATCGATCCTAATTCAAATATTAACGATATTCCAAGAAACAAGGAAAATCTATTAGCCCTTGACCATGAGTTCTTATTTCCTATTGTGCTAAATACAAATAGGGTTAGTAGAAATATAGAACTAGCATGGGAAATTTCCATTATGAATTTAGGGCATTGGAGCTAGAGCACCTTGTTGGACAAGGTATTCCAAAATCAGCAATTACACCATTTACCAAGTCATTTTCCGAGGTATTTACACCCACAATTACCAATGTTTTTTCTCCTATGCTTGTTTCGGCATAGTAAACTCTAACTCCAACACAATCTTGTTGGTTTAAAATTTCTTGTAAGGCATCCTTACTATAATACAAACCCAAAATAGTATTGGGATTGTTGGTTCGGTAATTACCTGTTAATTGCGCTGCTGCTTGCAAAGTGATTGAGTGATCTTCGTTTCCTGTAAATGACATATATTTATTTTTTGAGGCGAAACTAAATCATTCAACTGCAACTTTCAAGAATTATCTTATGAATTAATCCAATATGAGAGAATACTACTAGATGGGTTATTGGGTTTGAGATGCTCTTACTCTTCATACTCAAAATAAATTTTGTAAAACTTTCTCCCATTCAAGTCAGTACCTTGCTCAATAAGACTGCTATTACCATGCACATAAATGTGAAAATTTCCGTCTAACTTTATTACACTCTTAAGTTTTGATAACTGTTTTTTAACAACATTTTTTGAAATTTCAAATGGTGTTTCTGGTTCGTGTATATTACTCGCTATTTTATACTGTATTTGAAACTCCTCAAAATTTGATTTTATGTCTTCCTTACTAAAAATATCATTTTTAAACTCCTCATATTCGAAAGAATCCTTATTCTTTAGATATTCGACCGTTTTATTCAAAATATCCGCTCTGTCCGGTTTATTAATTGTAAGCCCGTTGTAGGTTTCATTTTCTAAATATTTTTTTGTGACATCAATTATCATCTTTGTTAAATGGTGATTGTCATTAGCAACTTCAATATTTAGGAAGTTATCACTCCAATATTTACTCTCTTTTGCACTCTTCTCATTAATAATAATCTGGTGCTTGTTAGGAGTAAATAAAATTATTGCCAGTTTTTCATATTCCGACTCGCCAAACCCACTAGATAAAATTTTTTGACTTGTTGAAACATGTCTTTGCGGTTCAAAAAAAAGTTTTTCTTTTTCAAGTTTTAAAATACAAATACCATCAATGTAAACTCCATCTACAAGTAAATCTTCAAAGTGGCAAATAATCAATTCCCCTTTCTTAATGTTGGGATGTTGGATATTTGCTAGTAAATGTTTAATACAATCTTTACCAAATTCTAATAAATAATTATAACCCTGATATGAGTTTATTAATGATTGAATGACATTAAAGTCATTATCAACATGATGAGAAAAATGATAAATGTCTGTATAGTTACTCAAATTTTTCACTAGAACGTTTTTTAAAAAAGTCTCAGTATCTAAATCAGACTCTTCATTTTTGTTCAGCATTTCTATTGACCTTAAAGTTGTAAGATTAAAGCACCATGCGTTTCGTATTTTTACTTCTTTTGTAATTATCATAAGATTCTAGAACTCATATAATGAACCATACTGGAAACAAGATATATGGTGTAAAATGCAATTTTAAGAATACAATAGAACAAAATTAAACGATAAAAAAAAATGCAGACTGATGTCCATAGATTTAACCAAATATGTTTTTGTATGTTTACAATCGTATTATCAATGTGCAGTTCGTTCATCTCTGGAAATAAAACAGACATCAATAAAAGAGCCAAAGCCATTATGGTAATTAAAATAACATAACCAGTAAGGAAGATAAATCGCTTTGTAAAATTATAAGATATTGTATCTTTCAATCGATCCGTTGCGGATGCATTAACTGGATTTACAATCTCAGTCTTATAAAATTTTTCAAAACTGAAAATCAAAGCAGTGATAAAAAGCCCAATTAAAATTGAAAAAGTGGAAGACATAAATTCAAAGAAAATTTCCGGTATCGATACTCCTAAATTGACTACAATTGCTACAGTTGCCAAAAATAAGTCAATATTTATAAGGGCAATTTCCAATTTAGAACTTTTTGATTTATCAAGTGAGGTTCTTATATACTCTTTAGATTTCTTCCTGATTTTTGCAATATGTCTAGTTGTATCTGCTAGCATTTAAGTCAGGTCTGATTTCTGGTAAAATTTTTTCATTGAATAACTCAAGACAACATTTTTTTACTTCTTCAAAAATAGGATATTCCTCTTTATCTAATGCAGAAGGATAATAGTTTTTTAAATGAATAACTGGAATGAACTCATCCTCTCTGCTATTCCATTCAAAAGTCTTTTCTCCTTTAAATTTTTTACTATTAGCAACCAGTTTCTTATTACGAAAATCAATTAGTTTTAATTCTTTACCCCTAATCTTGGAAATAAACTTGTTTTTAATTTTGTTAAAAAGGCTGGAAGCTTCTTCTAGTGTAGGTTTACTATCACCTACAGGAGAAAAAGTGACTTCTATATTGTACTGCTTGGATCCTTCCAAGATATCACCTTCAAAACCATTTGATTCAATAAAGCTATCACTAAATACTAATTTTGCAACTGTGGCTGTTTCTTTGAAATCCTTTTGAATTTCTTTTGGTACAAATGGAGATACTAAAGGTTTTGAAAAAGTGACACCATTTCCTGAAAAAAAAGTGGATAAAAAATCTCTATATAATTTCGTCACGCTAGACTCAAGGCTGTTTGAGGTTATAATACAAATTCCAGTATCGTGTTCAGGGGGAATGTATAAAAACGTATAAACATAACCTAAAACGGACTTATTCATGGATACTTTTTGATCCTCATCCGTCTTAACAATATCTGAAAGTATCCGTTTAGTACCATATGCGCCACCATTAATTACACCTGCAATAATACTCCCAGTGCTGCTTTTACTTGGTTTTAGTTTAAAGAATTCATTATGCTCGGTTGATTCGACAATTTTCAGTTGTTTTTTTGTTTTCTTGTCTATTGCATAAGGAGCTGTGAATGCTTTCATATATTCTGAAAAAATATGATCGAATGCTTCTTTATTATTTGGAGTAGTTTCTGTGCCTAATCCATATTCCGCAAAATCTCTAAAGGTTTTTTTATCACCATTTCTTGTTTGAAGTTGTAGTTTGAAAATTTCAAATTTTGGGTTCATAGTCATACTTTCTTATATTTTATAAAATGGCTATATCATTTAATCATGAAAGAAAATGTTCTTTTTTTAAAATCTTCATCATTTTTTCAATTCAATTAGAACAAAAATAGTTATTTGTATAATCCTAGTCAATAGTAGTATTCTCTCATTTTAGTAATTAATTTGTATAACGGGCATGTTTTTCAATAATTGATAGTAAAATCCTCATTTTTGAAAAAATGAGAGAATACTACTATTATCAGATCTAATTTATCCTTCTTATTTTGTGAAGGCTATTATATCTAAATAAAAGAGATTTCATGACCCATACTACAGCGGTTAATAGCCATTCGGAGAATCCAGAACATTGTTTAGAATAGAAAAAGAAAGATTGCAAAAGAATATGTTATAACAAACGCAGGGAAGTTTTTTGAATGAATATGCTGCCACAAATAAAGGCACACAAAAGAATCAAAGCAAAGCTACTTCAAATGCAAATAGTAAAATTATTCAGACAATAGTTGAAATAAAAAAATACCCTTTTGCTGTCGATCTGTTACTAGGGGATCCTTATTATATGGAAGAAATTAATCGAATGGGTTTTTTTAATGAACAAATGCCCAGTATTCTTGATAAAATAAGGACACAAATTAACAGACCTTAGCGAAAATCGCATTTTGTATGGGTGAATAAGCAATAAATGAATTAAGAATCTAGAACACTAATTGAACTGCCTCAATTTATTGAAGGGTATACCAATGATTTTTAGACATTAGTCCTCAATCTTTATTTGCTCCATAGAATCTAGCACCTCATTCTTTTTGTAATACACTCTGATTATTTCGGACGAACTGTACCACCAATTTCGGACGAACTGTACCACCCTATTTGGGACGAACTGTACCACCCTTTTTTTGGTTAATATGCTCTGCAAAATTAGCGTTATTTTTTGTTTCT
>Ga0163144_10011293_pt1 | contig 18905 bp, 14 predicted proteins | sample OliLak19BULKMAT1_FD_123175 | JGI IMG/M metagenome (GOLD analysis project Ga0163144, IMG submission 123175) | Freshwater microbial mat bacterial communities from Lake Vanda, McMurdo Dry Valleys, Antarctica - Oligotrophic Lake LV.19.BULKMAT1 | ecosystem: Environmental > Aquatic > Freshwater >... | reverse complement strand
CAATTCTCAATATAGTATCGATCAAGGCGTACTCGGTTTTCCATGTCGGCCAAGTTTTTCGTTTCGCCACGATAGCCCATGCATTGCGCAAGGCCAGTGATGCCGGGTTTGACGTAGTGTCTTGACATTATATTGGTGATTCTTGACGCAAACTCTTCATTTAGCTTTATTGGATGAGGCCTAGGACCAATAATGGACATATCTCCTAACAGCACGTTAATAAATTGGGGGAATTCATCCAGACTACTTTTTCTCAGGAATTTCCCCATTCGAGTAATTCTGTCGTCATTTTTGGTGGCTTGCTTGCTATTTGCTTCTTGGTTGACAATCATTGTTCTGAACTTGATACAGCCAAAAGGTACGTTCATTCGTCCATTTCGTTTTTGAACAAAGAATATTGGGCCTTTTGAATCAAGTTTTATTAGAAGGGCTATCATTGGGATAAGCCATGACAACACCAAAAGATTAATTGCAAGGGAAAACGCCAAATCAAAAACTCTTTTACCTAATTGATTTCTAGATTCGTCTAACGCTATAGATGAAATGTCGTATGCGCGAGATTGATGAGTCTTATCAAGTTGTAGAAGTTGTTTACTTGACTCACCTGAGTCCACGACAATTTTTACTTGAATTAGTGAGTCAAGCCCAAAGTTCACCAGCTCATTTAAGGCAGTTGACGCTGCATTCGGTACACAAAAATAGATAAGATGCACTTCTTTATCTTCACAGAACTTACTTATATCTGCGATCGGCAGTTTATCGGACAGGAAATCAAAATACCCCAAAAATCGAAATCCTTCATTCGGATTTATTAAGAAGTATCGCCTCACTTCATACGAAAGATTATTTCTTCCTATGATAATGAAATTTCGCCTCGAGATTTTTGTCTGAATCTTCTTCACGTAGAAAACACCAATTTTGGAGGCGAAAAATATGGGTACAAAAATCAGATAGATTGAGGCAATTTGAAGAACAGTATAACTCTTTCTAAAGAAAATGATCAGAGACGCGACAACCAAGAGGTGAATGAAAAGGAAGACGATTTGACTTTTACCTATTTTGGAAAGCGTCCAACTTTTTGTAACTGAATAAGGATTTGATACTAGCACTAAAAAAAGCCATGCTAGATTAGAGTAAATTATTAAGTACAATTTATTGACATCATCGCCCACGGAAAATTGGAGCAGATAAGAGAAATGGATTGCCAAATTTAGAAATATCAAATCTATGAAAAAGAAAAGAACTCTCATGTAGTAGCTAACACACAGCTAAATTGACATACCTCATACAAGATTAGTTAGAATTTATCGACTTTCAATGAGTATTGCCGATTTGAATAATAGTAATATGATATAAACGCCTGATGGAGGAGAGCAAAGAAAACGATGCCCTGATAGCGTCCCAAAAACACCTCAGTTATTCCATAAATAATAAATGGGAAGAAAATTAATACGCCTAGTGGGCTTTGTGTCTTCACCGATAAAAAGAGAGGCCTACCCAAGAGAATAATCAAACTGAAAAGTCCAATTAATCCATTCGAGAAATAGAGTTGTATAAATTGATCATGAGAATTGAAGTTATCGTTCGCGTACTGAACTAGATTGTGAGATCGATAGTAGTGATTTAGAACCAACTTATAATCACCTGTACCTACACCTAGTAGAGGATTCGTACTTGCTTTCAAGGCCGACTCCCAGAGCATCATTCGTTCCCAATAATCATTTTGATCTCCTAATGAAAGAAATTGCTCATTCTGTTGAAAAATTAAAATTAGGCTGAACATGCATGCAGTCATGACGATAACTAATATGACGACCCTGGTCTCCTTCCTACTCTTCTCACCTAGCAGATATTTTAGAACAAAAAAGGAAAAAACCAGTAGTAAACTGGTGTAAGCAGTTTGACTTCCAGCCAGCATTAACATAAAAAAAAGAAAGACTAGGATCCCAGTGATCCAATAGGGATTGAGTCTGACCGACCCATAATAGATAATGTACAGACCGTAGGTAATCGAAAAGATAAGATAATATCCAAAATAAGTAGGATGGAAATCCAATGCTTGAGTTAATTGATAGAAAAAAAACACGCGGAAATCAGCTGTTTCTGAATACTGTAAAATGGAATTCGCCAAACTAATTAGGGAGGCCGCCAAGAGTCCTGTGGTAAAAGCATAGAAAATCTGTTGAGATTTTCTAATATTAAAATTTCCAATCTTATAGAATATAAGCGGGAGTGCAAAAAAAATGAAATTAGTTTCAATCACTCGTAAACCTTGCTCCAGATTTTCGGTGTACACCAAGCCTAAACCCAAAATAATAAGGTAAAGAAGAATATCCCAACTTCGCAAAAAGTAATTGGAAGATGTGCCCTGTCTAACAAAAAAAGAGAAAAACAGAACCACGATGGCTAATCGTACCGAGATAAACTGCGAAATTGGAACCGTAAAAACAAACAGCAGCACAAGCCACCAAAATATTTTTGATATGCCTCCAATTCGATTCTTTAGTGAATATAATATTTGCACGAGCGAAGTATCTGAGGGGTTTAAAAACAAGGGAGGCTTCGATTAAATTTTTTTCTAAAAACACAAGTAATTTGCAACCTTCAACTTTGGTCACATACGCCTAATTCTTAAGTGCAATCACAAATATCAAAAGGTACAATAAGTTCTTCTTTGATCATTTATTTTCAAATTGACTGGAGTGTAGGGGTTAACCTCCTTTTTTGCTTGCCCACAATCAACTGATAAATAGGAATAAAATATTGAATTAAAAAAAAAGAAAAAAACAATTCCCTTTTGCATAGAGAATGTTGACTCCACCAGAGAAATCAAGAGGAACAAGACAAGAAATTGCAAATAAAGTACATTTCTTTTTGAATATGATTGATAAAAAGAAACGCCAAATAATAATAAATTAGACATAACACCTAATAAACCAAGAGAGGCTGCACTATCCAAAAAGAGATTATGAGGATTGTAGTGGAGTTCATAACCTTCTCTAAAATCTTCTCTTAAATAAATCTTTTGCAACTCATCTTGCATGTCACCCGCTCCAACTCCAATTACTGGAGATTTGGAAAAAACTTCAATTGCTGAATTCCACTGTATAACCCGTCTATTAACTCTAAACGGTTCATTATATTGATGAATGTTTCGGTTTAACAAGGCATCAAATTTATCTCTAACCGTTTGAGAGTTAATCCCCAATATCAGCATGCCCGCAAAGAAAATAAGAAACCCCACTATTCCGTACACCAATCTCTCCCTAACATACGATTCGTAAAATATGGTTACCCCGAATATGGTAATGTAAGAAAGAATTCCCACTCGGGAAGCTAGAAGCAGGAGAACTACAGATAAGTATACTACAAGTAAAAAAGTGATCCATCCTCGTAAATCACCTTCCTTGTAAAAAAATAAAACAATAAAAACAGAAAAGGCACAATAGAGTGAAAAATAGCTGGGGTGAAATCCAAATTGTTCGACTAAACTATCGGAAGAAAATAACCAATTTTTGGTTGGATCATAAACAATCCCCTTGCCATAATTTGTAACAAACGTATTAATGACGCAAAGCAAAGAAATAAAGATTGTTGAGGTCGCAAAATATTTGAAAACAACTTTCAATAATTTCTTTTCAACTTCGAATGTGCCCATAAACATTAAAGGGAACACCAGAATTGCCAATCTTGTCTCAATCTTTGAAAAAAGCTGTTCAAAATTACTCGAATACAATAAAGAAAATATTGTGAGTAAAAAATAAGAGATGAAGATTAAAAGATCTCTAATATTATATTGAATTCTCCTTTTGTAAACAAAAATCTCGATCAGCGATATAAAAACAAAAAAAATGATAGAATAGCTATTTAAGTTTATCCACTTAGTGGGGATTGTAACAACAACAGCTATTAAAGAAGCAATTTTCACTTTCTTTATGTCGATATCTAATTTCATTTCAGTATTTTATTGCGGTCAATTTCTGAGCTAATTTTGATTCTTTTAGCCTTCACTCTTGTAAGATTTCGTTAGGCTTATTTTTTCCAAATTTTACGATCAGCCAAAACAAACCAAATGCTTTCAAATATCGGGGCACAAACATTTTTGGATTTTTAACGCATCGAATGAGCCATCCTAAATATAATTTATCCGCCCATAAAGGCATTTTTGCTTGGTGACCAGTAAGAAAAGCAATTGCGGCTCCCGTACAGATTATCGCTGGTCTATAGCTTAAATTTCTTTTGAGATATGAACCCAATTTCTCTTGTGTACCCCCACCAATATTATTCAAAATGTAGCGCGGCTTCTTAATTTCAATTAATGAGAGTAACATAGGATCTATAACCTTTTTCCCACTATAAAGAGGGGCGTGATAAAGATCATCTTGGTTCAAAGTGAAGCCAATGCTTGTCAAATAAAGGAGATTCGATATCCCTTCCTTCTCACTTGGATTTATTAAAAAAAGGGATTCTGATGACTTGACCTGTTCGTCCGCAAGAAAAGCAACCAAGAATTTCCAACCGGATATCTTTTTAATCCTTTTATTAAAAAGTAATCGGAATAGCAGAACCATAAAACCGCTGTCCGGAATAGCAATGTCAGCGTAAATTAACGAGCTATAGTATTGATGATCTTTTGTAATAGTACTCAGCCCGGGTCCAGATGGGACAAACAAAATGACGTTTGATAAAATTCCTAAAATTCCTAATCCGACCCCGCTATCAAGAAATAAATTATGAGGATTATAGGCATAATCATATCCTTCTGCGAAATTCTTCTCTAAATAAATCTTCTGTAATTCATCCTGCATATCACCCACACCAACGCCAACAATCGGAGATGAAGAGATAACTTCAATTGCTGATTGCCATTGGATAGCTCTCCTATTAACTCGAAAGGGTTCATTGTAAACATTAATATTACGATTAAGCAATGCATCAAATTTATCTTTCACAATTTGTGAATTCATCCCCGCCAAATAAATAATTCCCAATGTCAAACCCGATAAAAAAATCCCCAAACCTAGGCGCTTTCGTATATAAAACTCATAAATAATGGTTAGCAAAAACACCAGGGTAAAGGCAAGTATTCCCACCCTTAAGGCAAGAAATAATTCAAACACGAAAAGATAGATACACAAAACTATCGCCAACCAATAATTGATCCTTTTTTCCTTGATGAAGGAGAAAAGAATAAATACACTAAAAGCACAGTATATAGAGAAATAGTTAGGGTGAAAACCCAGCTTTTCTACCAAATTGTCCGAGGAAAAAAACCAGGTATTCGATAAATGAAATTCTATTCCATTTGAATAGTTTGAGTTAAAAATAGTAATCAAACAAAGCAGACTGATTAATAGGCATGAAATCAAAAAAAAAGCAAATACCTTTTCAAGATTTTTTTTGTCTACCAGAGGAATTCCCATAAGCGCTAATGGAAATGCCAAAACAACAAGCCTGGTTTCCAGTTTAGAAAGTAAAGGTGGTAGATTAGTGGAATAAATTATTGAAAGAAAAGTAAGCAGAAAAAACGAAATGAAAATTAAAAAAATACCCATCTTAAACTGGATTTCTTTTTTCCGATTAATTAAAAAATCCAGACCACTTACTATGACAAAGGAAATAATCGCTATGCTATTTATGTTAACCCATTTCGTAGGTAAAGTAGCCGCAATTGTCAGCAATAAAATGAGTCTAGTATTGCTAATAAAAACTTGTCTATTCATCTTCCTGTAATTCCATGCTTGATATAAAAACGGATAGCGCTTTTTATGTGAGCTAACTTCAATCTGGAAAAGAAAAATTGAGCACTCTCCCTTTTATAAGAATGAATGGCAGAGAACCGCGGAGCGTAGCAAATTTTATAACCTTTTTTATGAACATTCATACATAGATCGGCATCTTCCATATACATAAAGTAACCTGCGTCAAATAAGCCAACCTCAAATAATACATCCTTACGTATGAGCATGAATGCTCCGATTACCCAATCAACAAAACTTTCCGTATCAAGATCCAACCCTACTGACATGTATCGTTTATAGGAAGAATGCTTTAAGAAGAATTGATCAAGCTTAAGTAGCCGTATCAGTTGAACATTCAGATTAGGGAATCCTCTTACTGATTCTTGTATACTCCCGTCCGGATAATTCAATCGGGGAGCGATAATGCCAATATCCGGTTGATTGACTAGGAATTCACACATCTCTTGCATTTTTGTCCCTTCGTTCAAAAATACATCTGGATTAAGAATTAAAATGAGATCGCCTCTAGCAATTTTGAATCCTTGATTATTTGCGCTTGCAAAACCTACATTAGTTGAATTCGAGACTATCTTTATCTGATCAGAGAGCGATCTGATTCTAGAAACCGTGTTGTCTGTCGAATTATTATCTACGATAATCAATTCGTAATCTGCGTGATTCAGTGTTTGAGAAATGGAGTGAATAAGTGGTTCAACTAAATCAGAAGAATTATAAGTTACCACTACAACAGATATTTTAAACTCCATATTTTTCAAACTCCTTGTTTAATAGATTACTAGCATACTGAACGGAGTATTGCTGAGGGTTATTCAGAATACTTTGTTTTGACTTAAATGGCAAGGATATCATGATTAACTTTGCCATCTCAGATGCTTCATTTTTCGACACTACAAATCCATTATTAAAGCCTAAAACATTCTTTGCTATTCCAACATTGGTTGAAACAACCGGTGTCCCACAAGATAGGCTTTCCAATAAAGTCAAAGGTACAGATTCGCTGAATGAAGTTATCAAAAAAACATCTGCCAAACTATAATACTCACTCAATATCTGAAAAGAATTAACTGAACCTGTAAAAATTAAGTTGTCTGTCAATTGTTGTGCCTGTATATAATTTTTTAAAGAGATCTCATATTCACCGTTACCTACAATGAGTCCACGCCAATTACTTTTGTCATCCAATCTTCTTAACTCCTTTAAAATATCTACAAAAAGTTCCATTCCTTTGACTTTAGCAATTCTTCCAATAAAAAGTATTACTCTGCTGTGCTCCAAATTGAGAGACTCTCTTAATTTTTGTGAGTCCGTATATTTAAATTTTTCTTGGTCAACATAGTTTGAAAATCTAATAACTCTGTCCTTTGTAATGAGTACCTCAAGCATGTGAGAAATATCATCATTAATTGCTACAGATTTAAAAGAATTTATTATGACGTATTTTCTAATTCGTTCCCACTGTCTCTGCAAAAATTTTAATTTTGCTAGTCGCCCGCTAGAAACTGCCAAAGCATTAACGTATGTATGTAAATGATGTATATAGTTTACTCCTGTTCTTCTAAGCCAAAATGCGAACTCCTCAGAATGGCTATATACAAAATTTACGTTATGCATTTTTAATGCTTTCTTTAAACGCCAACCAAACGCAAATCCCAAGATTCGGTTGGGGACAACGCCTGAACGTGACTTGTAAACAATAGGAAAAATAGATAATCGGTCATTGACTTTTTTCTCTTTAAATAATTCATTCTTTTCATAAGTTATTCCATATAAAATAATCTTATCTGCCTTTAAAAAGGGAAGGATATTTTTTATAAAACTATTAACTCCTCCGGTTTCAGAAAAGTTAGGTCTATCCCACTCATTAAAATTAAGTAAAGCAATTATACCTAAGTGTCTCATTTTTTTAAATTCTAATTTTAAACACAAGTACAACAAAGACTACCAATAATTTCCCGATGTTATGTTAACAAATGAACAGATTTTACTGAAATCATACAATTAAATATCAATTCTGATTTTTTATTGAGAAACTTAGGAATTAATTCCTTTGGCAGTTTAAGTGAATAAACTCTCTGCTTTTGATATCGTAATAATAAAGCCAAGAGTACCCTTTCTTCAAAACAATAGACTTTAACTCGTGTAAATTGGTACTTGACCCATCTATACTATCGTAGTATTCATACCCATAACCACTGAACCAACTATTCGCTTTTGAGCAATCCGTATTTAAACCGCTTTTAATCGATGCCATTCCAGACAATGCCGGTGCTAAAAATGGTATTTCGTAGCAACGTAGAGGTAGATCAAATCCCAAATTTTCAAAATTTATATAGATCAAAGATTTCTTTTTTACAGTGAGAGGTAACTTATTAAGGTTGGATAACTTAGTTATAAAGGCTTTAGCAGGCTCAACCCTTGATGAATCATAAAATTCTGATTCAAATGGTTGTCTAATCGAAGCAAGCATTAAGCTATCATAGTAAATTAGCTTGAAAGGTTTATTAAAATCACTTGGATCAATCAAGCCTTTGGGGCCCATTAAAACATTATATCTAGTTGAATAATTGGCTCTGATCATTTCATTTCTATAGATTCTAATGTTCAAAAACCAAATTACCGCTAACCAAAGACAAATCAGGGTCATAAAAAAAGTTTTAATAACAACCTTCTTTTTAAATATAGTAAGTCCATCAAAATTAAAGAGCGGTAAGTATGCAAGTATGATAGAAACTGAATACCAAGATTGAATTTCCGTAAAATAATACAACTGCCCCCCTCTGATTTTAATAAAGAAAGCTGGAACTAAAGCAGATAATATCATCACAAAAACCACCTCCACTAAAAGCTTCTTTTCACCTATGTGAGATAGGTTATATTGAGTCGATTTACTAGTTAAGAAAGAGACTAAAAGAATCCAAAACCAAACAAACTGAATTGCTATAAAAATTACTATATTCTGCTTAGCTTCCTTAAAATGATACATCCAACTTATATTACCATCTCCATATTTGCTATCTCTCATGATAAAAAATAAAATTATAAAGCTTCCAGCAATTATTAAAAATGCTCTGAATACAATAACGTCTTTGTATAATCTTAAGCGTATGATCAAAAAGGAAATGATTAAAAAAACCACATAAAGAGTAGATATTTTTGAAAACCCTAAACAAATGAAAAGAATGGGGAGCACTAAATAATAAAAAAAACTTTTTTCAAATACATTAATTTTTCTAGTCTTTGAATCTTGACAGTAATTCAAAATAAGAATGAATAATATGTACATGAATACAAGGGAAACAGTGTATGAATCACTTATGAATAAAATAGGTGAACCCAGAAACATGCTAGCGTAATCTGGAAAATCACCCATCGACTGAAAGCGGGTGTTCATAAAAAAACCGATAAATGCAGTTAATAAAACGAGGATAAATAGTTTATTAATATCATTCGAAATGCCAAAAAATTTACGTACGAATAATATTAAATGAAAAAATGTGCATATAAATAATGGAGCTGTAATTATAGCAGGCAACAAAATATAGGTGTCAATTAGTGAGATGTTGAGAAAATTTGCCAGACCGCAGTAAAGCACATTAGAGCCATAGTGATATGGAATATAACTAATCCCATCAAGGCCAGTCGAAAAAATCCCATATGTATTAAACATCTGTGAGTTTGCAATATGATATAAAGTATCGACTTTCCAGAGATAAGACCAACTAAAAAGATCTTCAAAAAAAAGTGGTTTGATGTGATAGGTAAAAATTATAAAAATTATAAACGCTGAAAAAAAAATCGTTAAGATTGTTGTAAGAACAATTCTAAATCCCTTAGTCGTTCTAAAAACTTCTACTATAAGCCATCCAAATAAAATATATCCAGGAAGACTGGACAGGCCGAGCGAATTAAAACAAATTAATCGATTAAGAAGGCCAAGAAGAGTGATCAAAAATAAAACTGAAAATAAAATAAACGAGTAATTAAAATACCACTTACTACCTAACTTGTTTGTAAATCTTAATTTGATAAAAACCGGAAGTATAAACACCACTAATGAGAGACCTACAACTTTAATGACAGGAAAATACTCGGTGGGATAACCAAATCTTAGCAGGAGGTAAACTAAAGCACTGTTAAGAGAAAAAACAGAGCAAATAAGACTAATATCAATTGTTCTCATTTGAATAAGTATGCTTTAAAATATAGTCGTAAATAATGAAAGTGAGTTAGCTATAGTTTTGATACTTGCGTGATTCGCCTATATGAAAAAATAAATAATAATAAGAATAACGGGACAACTGCTGATTGTATAATATGACCTGCCGTAAAAGCAATTGCACTTAGAAGAACAAAATTGAAAATATTATCCAATGATCTGTCCTTGATAAAAAAAACTTTAATGTATATGTATAAATATAAGATAGATCCTAAACCGAAAAAGAAATACAAATCAAATAAGTCTGTTTCGGAATAAAGAAAAGCATCACCAACGAAAAAATTTACGGCTGACCAACTAGATAATACATAATCGAAATTTTTTATTATATAGGTGTCCCTCCCTGACATTAGAAATGTAATCAGATCGAGAGTCTCAAAAAGCTGAACATTAAAGGATAAATATTGAGTTTGAATTTCATGCCAATTTATTATTACTAAAAATATAAGCGCGATAACAGCAGGGATTAATAAAATTACGAATGTCCTAATTCTGTACTTTATAAAATAATAAATTGTAATAATTAATAGCGCAAGTAAGGCTGCTTTAGTCCCCGTTAAGAGGGCAGCAATAGATGTTGTAACTAAAAATATACCCTTCTTTTCGCCTAGTTTGAAATTTTGCCTATAGAAGTAAAACAAACCAATTATGTAAATACCAGCAACTTCATTAGTACCGTAAATCAAACCCTTATAACCAAATCTTGAATAAGACTCAATTTCTCCAAGCTGATTGTAAGAAGAAAATAAATCTATTCTGAAAAAAAAGCCTAAAAAAATAAAAAGATTATTTACCCAAAAAAAAACTTCAAGTGTTTTACCGCATTTTTTTTCAAAGCTGGATTCGTAAGCTAAGTTGAGAAAAGCACAAGAAAGGACTAAGAAGAGAAAATAACGACTTAAAACAACAACCGAATTCGAATATTCAAATTCGCCATTTTTGAAGAATGATGTGCCTGATCCAACCAGCCAAAAAATCCCAAGTATAATCAAAGTTAAATAAATCCCTTGGAGGGATTTATTGTTTAACAATGGTAAACATCCTACGAATAGGAATAAAATGATAAAACTTTTTATGAGAATGCCAATTCTATAATAACTAAAATCCAAATTGTAAAGTAATCCCGTGAGTAAGTCCGCAATTATCAATAGCGAAACAATAATAATTACTAACCGAGGCCTCATTTCGACTTTATTGAAGTTGTCCGCAAAATTTTACACCAGCCTACCACAAATTCATAATTTTCTTTAACAACGATTTGATTAAAATTTTCTCCTTCTCATCTACAAGACCGATTAGATATCCTAAAATAAAGTAAACAATCCAGTAGGCAGTTACAATTCCAATCAGTTCCGTCCAAGTAGTAATCCAAGTCTTAACGAGAAGCATGATAAATCCAAGGACAAATCCAATTAATATCGGTTTTACATATCCTACTAAAATTACTTGCTTTAAATCAAAATTCAATTTTGATTTAATGGTGTAAAAGGTAAACCCGAAATCGAGCAATAGTGTTGAAATGTAGGCATATCCAGCACCATTAATTCCAAAGGGCTTGACAAGTAATAAAAAACCAATAAATAAGCAAACACCCCGACCAACCCCATAAAAAGTGAAATATTTTAATTGACCACTACCAACAACAACGGCATTTAACCCAATGGTCAAACACGAATTAATATAAAATGCAACTGTCAAAAAAAACAAAACTTCTTGATTCTGTGAGGATACTATGGGATTAATCCATAAGGTTAGAAATATATCACCACAAATAATAAAAGGAATAAATATGAGCGTGGAAACACAAACAATAAGTTTGGTAATCTTCAAGAAAAAAGATTCAATTGCTGATTTGGAATTTGTAGCGCTCATGGACGAAACCATTGGAAAGGCAAAGTGTGATAAACTTGCTATCAAACCACTTAATGTACTTGCTATCAATATTGGGAATGAATAAGTCGCCACTGCAGAAATTCCGACCCAAGCACTGATTAAGGTTTGATCCATTCGAGCAAATATCATCCCTGAAAGTCTTAAGCTAAATCCATATCCGATTTGTTTTTTAAGTGCAGCCCATATTACTCGATCAATGATTGGTAAAAATGAAAATGACCGAATCATTTTTAAAGTCATTATAATATAGGTCATACTTGACAATAAAAAACCCACTACTCTAACAATAAAAAACCCAACTAATCCATAGCCGCATAGAATCGTGAAAATACCAATTACAATACTCAATATATTGTTTACAATGCTAATACCATTGGATACATCATAACGATGAAATCCATTAAACACTGCCTTGCCCCACATGTTGATAATGCTGCCAAAAAATCCAATTGCACTTAGATAAAACACAGTATGAGCCTCTTCATTGAGACTTATTGGAATAGACAACCATTCAATAAATTGGTCGGTAAGTATTATCAGCAAAACAGCTCCAGTCAGACCAATTATAAAATAAAGTTTAAGAGTAGCACTAATAAATCTAGTTAAAAGTTCTGTATCCTGCTTGGCATTGTACTCGGCTACACGATGTGTAATTGGGATGTCTAACCCCATATCCGCAACTACAAAATACCCTATGATAACATTGGCTAAAATTTGAAGCCCATAAGCCTCTTCTCCCAAATGTTTAAGTATGAAAGGAGCTGCAACCACGTTGAGAGCCATGGGCAGAATATAACCAGCGCCTCCGCTTATTATGTTAATCCCAACACGTCTTAGGCTAGTCACCACAATCGTTTAATAAAAGTTAATTATATTTGACTATCAACGTGTGGCGTAGAGAACGCCTCTGCGTAAATAAGGAGGGAGTAAAGGGTATTGCATCCACATTAGTAAATATCCCTTGCTGGTTGCAACTTTATAATTATGTTCATTGAGAAAATTTAATATTTCAACCTCTTGCTGATCGGTGTGATAACAACAAAGAGCCAATTTTAAATCTGAAGAATCATTTATTAGTTTACTGGCTCCTTTAAGCATTTTCAGCTCCTCACCTTCGATATCAGCTTGAATGTAATTAACCTCCTCTCTTTTTTCTGAAAAAAAAGAATCAAGAGTAATTTTATTGAAACTATTTTTATCAGAAACGAAAAGGGGGACAATTTCTATTTTATCCAAATGATTCTTCAAAGTCTTCTTGATTGGCTTAATCCAAGCAGTATTTGCTTCAAAAAGATATATTTTTTTGAATAAGTTAACTATTTGAAGAGCGTACATCCCATCAGAACCACCGCAAAGTACTGCGACATCTCCTCCAATATGCAATGAATTTATAGGCAAATATTTGTGAGGTGACCTATCATCTTGCTCAACGAGTCCTACTCTTACTGAATCTCTAATATAATCAACTGACATTTCCTTAGGAAAATAAATGTCATTCCCATTAACATTAACGACAAATAAATCATCGATCGTGTCTATTTTGACTTCAAGCTCAGTTTTGTCATATTCCTTCTTAAACGCGTAAGGAATCATTTCTATTTGGTTCGATTTTAAAAAGGAGATAATTTCCTGTACTTCCGGATCATTTTTATAGTGTTTTTCAAGTTTAGGAATTATTCCTCTTTTCTGGAGTTTGATTAGACGCCCCATTAAAGACTGTTTACACCAACTAAGAATAGAGAACACTCCCGGAAGTATGGTTTTCAATTGATCTTTTATTGATCTCATTTTTAGGGTACGGGTTAGACTTGATAATTTATTATCCTATTTATAATTGAATCCACCACATTAGGAGTGTAAAACTTATCAAATTCCTGACTACTTAGAAAATTTTTAGCATTTTCTAACATTCTTGTTGCGTCATCTTCGGTGAAGCTTTTAAAATAAACTTCAAGTTGCCCAAGGCTCTTAAATCTCCTGAAGTCAATGAAAGTATCTGCTGGAACAAAATCCGTGATATCTGGTGCCCCAAAATAAATGGGAATGCACGATGACAAAAAACAATCAAATATTTTCTCGGTCACATACCCCGGGAAAGCGCAATTTTCAAAACATAAAGAGAATTTGTAGTTGTTCATAACTCTTAATTTTCTATCAGGCTCGATTTCTCCTTTATACACCAACTTAGCTGCATGATGATAACGTACCGAAAACCCTGGGATTTTATTATTCCAACCCTGACCATAAAGATCGAATTGATTTTTTGTTGAGAAGTAACGAATGGCTTCTATCCTGTCCTTGTAAATTTCCCTCGACCTAATCCAAGGATCAATAATTTTTTGAATTTCACTTTTAAAATAAGAAGAAATTGATAATAAATATCCCTTCAAATTTGAATGATCACTACGAAACATCCTCTTATTTCTATTTACTAAGATAAGAAACTTTTTGTCATTCCAATTCTGAGGCGGAATTGGAATCCTTTGATCAATAGGATAATACATAACAGAGAAATGAGTAGGAGTCTTCCCTAACCTGGGAGCCGTGCCTCTGAATTGAATATTATGAATGAATCTGCCAGCATACTTTTCGATATCAATGTAAAAATCTCGAGCTATAATTGGAGATTCTGTTAAGAAACAAAACATCGGAATAACGCCTTTTCGAAGTAAGAGGTTTGTCCTAATACTACGCATGTCTGTTACACAGAAAGCAGTCTTGTTAGAATACCCGTTTTTCAAAAAAACATCGCCAGTTACAATTTCTAATCCCTGTATTCGAGCCTTTTCAGCTAACTCAACTGTAAATCCATGACCAGGGCCCTGAGTTGCATAGGATTCCGCAAAACAAATATTTCTTACACCGCCTGGATGATCTGTATCATAAACGATAATTTTACTCATGGGTCGCAATCACAGATCTATCAGGAGTGATTCTTATTATATCATTGTAAACTTCAACTCTGATGTCTGATTTGAGCTTGTATAATTCATTTATAAATTTATCAAGTTTTGGATAATCATTACTACCATCGAAACATCTGGCATCATCTATAAGAATTACATGATCTTTTATTGAGTGATTAAAAACACTCTCTATTTCTTTTACAATTGGTGTATCAAGTTCTCCTTTTGCTGTTGCTCCAGCAGAATAATGTCCATCTAGCCAAAACACTGCCCGACTACTGACCTCTTTCAGGATTTCGGGTAGTGTTATTCCACTGTCACCTTGTATAATTTTAACCTTATCATGATTACGGAATTTATTGACCGCTTTTAGAAAAAAATACTGATCCAATTCTATAGAATATATCTTTTGAAAAAAGAGAAGTCCCGCTTTAATCATATCACCTTCAAAAGTTCCTGTTTCTATTAAAATTCCGCAATTATATTTACTAGCATAATCCTTGATTGTATATTGCTTCAATATATGGGGTAATGGCCCTTTTCGTATGACTGCACTTGCCTCCCACTTTAGTAAAGATTTTCTTTGCTTATATCTGTAAATTGAATCGTACAGAGTCGTGCCTTTAAAAATTGCCTTAATTTTCTTTAACATAGATTTTCGATTAAATTGTTATCCAAGAAGCAGGGTAAATATCACTTGTTAAAATTCTCTCATCATTAAACCACTTTGTAGGAGCGATTACGATTTTATCAGGAGAAAGACTCAGCCATGCCGCCCACCAGGCAAATGTACTGTTACTTATGATAAAATGTTTACAAGAAATCATTAGCTGCAAATAGTCTTGTGTTGTAGCATTAGTTAACTCATTCTCTACAAAATTTGCATTCTTGATTGTTTTTAAATTTAATTTACACCAATCAGGGTCATCAGAAAAAATAAAAAAAACTGGACTCTCAACTTTTCTATTAATCAATTCTGCACCTTGTTGAAAATAACTTAGAGAAGTTGTCTGATGTAGTTTAGCAATCTGGGCATTGGTGATATAATCTCCTCTTCGAATCTGGATGCAAACGGAATTAGAATTTCGGATTCGAGAAAGCAAATCTCTACCGTGGAATAAAATCTCTTCTTTAAATTTAAATTCCTGATGTATAATGTGTATAATATCTAAAAAGTACTTTTCACTCATCCAATGACCCTCCAGATAATGTTCTCCGACCATATCCATAACACTAGCGTCAAAGTGAAAATTCTTTTCCTGAATAAAAGGGTTTGATGACCACGAGGGAAAGATCTTGGAAATGCCTCTGGTTAGTGTATTCCTTAATTTTTTTTTTTCGGACTTTGAGGCAAAGTTTTCAATAATATTAAAAGCCGATAATTCATACTTTCTCACGGTGACTTTTCCGTAATTGTTCTTTCGCTCAAAGAAGTCAACATCCAGCTTAAGTTCCTGATTGGTGGTGTGAGCTAACCTTCGACCAGCTGCATACTGAAACATTTGATTACCTAAACCACCTTTTAAGCCTATAATGACCATGCTCTGTAATTAATAAAAAGATCTGCGCGTACTATTAACTTTTTCCTTTGTATAAGTTTCTAAAAAATCCATATAAGAAATAGATTACAGAGGAGATATTTATAAACTCCATTGGGGCTAATTTTATTGACTTTAAAAAATATAATTGGGATAGAGCATATTGCTCATGTTTAAAATATACAGTTCCGAAGTAACGATTGTAATAACTTAGCATCAAATTTCTATTCACCGATTCTGACGCCATCACTTTTGAGATATACTTCTTATAAGCTCTTTTGTATTTTCCGGTTTTGCTAGTAATAGAATCAAGACTAATTCTATAATATGAAAGTATTTGGGAAATGTACCCAAATCTTGTGCCCTTGCGCGCAATCCTGACCCATAGGTCTTGATCTTCCATTGTCCATAATGAGTCGTCAAAAAAACCAACCTCTAGCAATAGTCTCTTGGTTATCATTACGGTCAAAATTCCGATAGGATTACGGTAACAAATTCTAGGATAAATATTTCCTTCCTTATATCTTTTAAAATCAACTAAATATTTCAGAGGCCTTTTTAGCAGGCCCTTGCTTGTGAAAAGATGAAAATCGGTATGACTAATTTCAACAGCTGGATTGAGTAAATGAAAAGTGATTTGCCTTTTTAATTTTTCCCTATGCCATAGATCATCAGAATCTAGAAACGCGATAAAACATCCATTCGCAAATTTACACCCTTCATTTCGTGCGTTGGATAATCCCTTATTATTAGGCAGTGTTAAGATAATTATCTTGTTATCTTTTTCTTGAAAACTTTCAGCTATGTCTTTAGTATCATCTTTGGATCCATCATTTACAATTATAAGTTCCCAATTAATGTAGACCTGAGCAAGAACACTTTTAACGGAATCAGCTATCGTTTTGCTTGCATTAAATGCAGGCATAATGATCGACACTAGGGGAGTGTCCATGACTAAAAAAGTTTTAGAATGATGTGATTTTGCTTTCAAATAAATTTATTTCTTCAATTTCCAGTTTTCCCAAACAAATTCGAATTGATACGTTAAATCATGCGTTTTAGACAAAGAATTTTGAATCTCTTTCATTCTTAAAAAAGCATCTGGCACAAAATCGTGAAACTGCACTTGAATATTGGTTATCTTTTTAACGCTGTTTGATGAAATCAACTCTTCAAGCAGATCATATTCTCCGCCCTCAATGTTGATTTTCATTAAATCAATTCCATCGATATCTAAATTACCGATGAAGTCAGATGCCTTTTTCAAATCTATTGTGAACGCTTGACCATGTTTTTTAAATATTGATGAGGAATCGTCATTCGAATATAACGTGAGTTGACTTTCTTCCTTCCCCAATCCGAAATCGAATACTTTTATATGACTATTTCGAGAGAATCGATTCTGAATATTTGTTGCGTATTTCCTGTATGGTTCGAAAACAAAGACCGTACATCTAAATTTAGAGAAGATATCACTTGCCCATTGCCCTTCATATCCTCCCAAATCAAAAACGACAGAGTTTTCATCAAGGTCATAATCCAATCTATAAGTTTTATCTCCGTTTATCATTAACCAAGGCTTAACCCTTTTAGCCTGGACTGTTGGAAATATTTTCCTGAAAAATCTCTTCGTGATTGACATTATTTTAATTGTACTAATAATATTTAAACATTATGAATCTTTTTGTATGAATTGTATACAGAAGTTACTCCATCTGTTAATTGAATTCTGGCCCTCCAACTCATTGAAGAGAGTTTACTGATGTCCATCAATTTGCGAGGAGTTCCATCGGGCTTTGATGAATCCCATTTTATCTCTCCATTAAACCCAACAATTGATTTTATAAGTTCTGCCAACTCCTTGATCGTTACATCAGTCCCGACCCCAACGTTAACAAAACTAGTCTCGTTATAATTGTTAATAAGAAAAAAACAGGCATCAGCTAAATCATCAACATGCATAAACTCCCTTCTTGGAATACCTGATCCCCAAACCTCCACATCTGCTTTACCTTCTTGCTTGGCTTCATGAAATTTCCGCAATAAAGCCGGTAGAACATGCGAAGCCTTAAGATCAAAGTTATCGTTCTCACCATAAAGATTTGTAGGCATTGCACTTATAAAATTGCATCCATATTGCAATCTATAATTTTCGCAAAGCTTGATGCCTGCTATTTTTGCAATAGCATAAGGTTCATTGGTTTGTTCCAAGTATCCAGAAAGAAGAGAATCCTCCTTCAATGGTTGCGGAGCTAGTTTAGGGTAAATACAAGAAGATCCAAGGAAGAGCAATTTCTTTACTCCATGAACATAACTTTGATGAATCACATTACTCTCAATCATCAAATTCTCATAAAGAAAGTCTGCTCGATAGGTGTTGTTAGCGAGGATGCCACCCACTTTTGCTGCTGCTAAAAATACATATTCGGGCTTTTCAGAAGCAAAGAAATTCTCAACTGCTAACTGTTTTCTTAAATCCAATTCAGAAGATGTTTTAAGCACGAAATTAGCATAACCTTCAGCAGTCAGTTTTCTAACAATCGCTGAACCTACCATGCCCCTATGGCCTGCAACAAATATTTTAGATGAT
>Ga0163144_10011292_pt1 | contig 18911 bp, 15 predicted proteins | sample OliLak19BULKMAT1_FD_123175 | JGI IMG/M metagenome (GOLD analysis project Ga0163144, IMG submission 123175) | Freshwater microbial mat bacterial communities from Lake Vanda, McMurdo Dry Valleys, Antarctica - Oligotrophic Lake LV.19.BULKMAT1 | ecosystem: Environmental > Aquatic > Freshwater >... | reverse complement strand
TGGTTAAAATAAATGTCCATATTATTTTTGAATCATTACTAAGTGAAAAATAAGTAATTGATTATCAGTTTAAGCAAACTTGATAATCAGTACTTTATTCATCCCAAATCTCTGCCTTACTGAATAAACTGAAAAGCACTATAATTCACCTTGCGAGTTCTTTGACTGTATTCCATTGTGCGTCCAGGCCAATTATTGGTTACTTTGCCATCTGCTTTGTACCAACTATCCGAGATTAAATCCCAAACCGAATCTTGAAGCCTAGCTTGCATCTCCTGATTATAAGCTTCATTGACTTCTGGCTTCACCTTCATATACTTAAAGTCATGCTTTTTGAGAGTTTGAACACATTGAGAAATATAATCTGCTTGACACTCACTCATAATAATAATAGAATTATGACCAAGATTAGTGTTAGGCCCATACATCATAAATAAGTTAGGAAAATCAAGTGTAGTGATTCCTAGATAAGCTTCTGCTCCTTTTTCCCAAGCTTTTTGGATAGACTTCCCACCCAAGCCCTTGATATCTAAGCCCATCAAAAAAGGATTGGTCTGAAACCCAGTAGAATAGATAATTACATCCAATGGTATTTCCTTACCTTCTTTAGTGATGACGCTATTAGATTTAATTTCACTAATATTATCTGTGATAAGTTCTACATTTTTACGATTGAGTGCAGGGTAGTAATCATCCGAAAACAACACACGTTTTGCACCAATCGGATAATCTGGGATTAACTTTTGACGTAACTCAGGGTCTTCTATGGTTTGATTAATAAACATCTTTGAGTAGGCTTCTCCTAGTTTTTTGGGGAATTTGTCTTTTTTCATCAAGAAAAACATCAATCCACCTGTGAGCCATATTCGTTGGCGATATATTTTAAGCAAGACAGGAAACTGCTTGGCAAGATTTTTTTCCCATTCATAATAAGGCCTATCTTGCTTCGGAATCATCCAATTGGCACTTCGCTGAAAGACTGAGAGTTTTTTAGCCAAAGGAGCAATTTGAGGAATAAACTGGACAGCACTTGCCGCATTGCCAATGACTCCTACATTTTTACCTTCTAGTTTTACCTCATGGTTCCACTCCGCAGAGTGCCAGCTTTCTCCTTCAAAAATTTCTTGCCCTTTAATGTTGGCTCTGCGAGGATAATGCAATTGACCAATGGCTGTAATAAGCGATTGGGCTTCATAAATAGCTCCATCTTTAGTTTTAACTCGCCAAAAGCCTTCTTTTTCTTGAAACTCTGCCCCAATCATTTCTTTATGAAAATGAATGTGGGGGTGTAAGCCATACTTTTTGATACAATGCTTCAGATAATCTAAAATCTGAGGCTGATGCGACCACTTGTTTTCCCAGCGTGTATAAGGCTCAAAAGAAAAACTATACAAAGCAGAAGGAATATCACACTCTGCCCCAGGATAGGTATTTTCTCTCCAAGTCCCTCCTATCTCTCCTGCCTTTTCTAAAATAATAAAATCGTGAATTCCAGCTTCTTTGAGTTTAATACCCATTCCAATGCCTGAAAAACCCGTTCCGATAATAATTGCTCTATTCATAATTAAGTAGTGTTTGTTTACAAAAGCAAAGGCCTGCCTTACTTTATGACAATAATATAAATTTTTACTATTTGTTTTGTGATTTATGCTATTTTCTTTTTGATAGCTCAATGAAAGCGTTCTTAACCAAGGAAAAACTTAACTTAAGAGAGTTAACAATTATGCTATGCACCCAATATTTTGTTAATACTCACTAGATTACAATGCGTTTTATAAAAAATCGTTAATTTTAATAATTACTAAATATCAAATTTTCTGCATTTATATTATGAATATAAAATCAACTACTCTATTCTTCGTATTTTTTAGCCTTAGCCTCTCCTACTTATCTGCACAGGGCATTATGAGTTTTGAAAAAGAAACCCACGATTTTGGAACTATCAAAGAGGGAGAAATCGCTACTTATGAGTTTATCTTTACCAATACAGGTGATCAGCCTATAGAAATCGCTACTGTAAAGGCATCTTGTGGCTGTACTACTCCTTTCTGGACTAGAGGTCTTATCAAGCCAGGTGAAAAAGGAAATATCAAGGCTTCTTACAATAGCAAAGACCGCCCAGGTGGATTTAGCAAAAGTGTAACTGTGCAAAGCAATGCCCAACGCAATGTAACGGTGCTATACGTCAAAGGATTTGCTGAACCTGCACAAACCTCTGTCGAGGAAAATCAAGGACAAAAATATGCTGAAACTGTCAATTCAAGTCCATTATTTAAGCAAAAAACACCTGCTTCAATCAGAATAGACAAAGAAGAATTTGATTTTGGTAGAGTACAGACGGGTCAAGTCATTCGTCATCGATTTAATATCTACAATGCTGGACAAGAAAATCTCATCATCACTGGCTTTGATAAGCAGTGTGATTGTATAGCTTTTGGAGTATCTAGCTCGGTGATTGGGCCTAATCAGACAGGCATCCTTGAGATTGCTCTAGAAGCAAAACGTGTTCAAGAACTTGATGAAGATTTTGTATTGATAACCAATGACTTAGAGAATCCTTCAAGAGCAATCCGCCTGAAAGCAAATATCTATGAAGATTTTTCTCAGCATTTATTTAAAGACACAAGTAATACTGCTCCCTTCGAAAAATAATCTATGGTATCAAAAATAGTTTACCCTTATCCGATAAGTTCTTTCTTATCGGATTTTTTTATGTCTAATCGTCTAAAATCACAATAAAACACACTTAAAGTAATATATTTGCAGTTTAGAAATTTGCCCTCACTAAGGAGCGAATCAATAAATACAAAATTTTATTTGCTTTGGCAAAACATATTGTTTCACAACATAAATTTATCCAAATGATTATTGGTGTTCCTAAAGAAATTAAAAATAACGAAAATCGTGTAGCATTGACTCCTGCAGGAGTTGCCGAGATGAAGAAGTACGGACACAGTGTTTTTGTACAAACAGAAGCTGGTGTAGGTAGTGGCTTTATGGATGAAGAATATCAGCAAGCAGGTGCTAATATTTTGCCAAGCATAGAAGCTGTCTATGAAAAAGCGGAGATGATTATTAAGGTCAAAGAACCCATTGCATCTGAGTATCCATTAATTCGTGAGAATCAACTCCTGTTCACTTATTTTCACTTTGCATCTTCTGAAGAATTGACTCATGCCATGATAGAGCGTAAGGCGATTTGCTTGGCGTATGAAACTGTAGAAAACGCAGACAGATCATTACCTCTTTTAGTGCCTATGTCAGAGGTAGCAGGAAGAATGGCAATACAGCAAGGTGCTAAATACTTAGAGAAGCCACTCAAAGGTCGTGGAATTTTATTAGGAGGTGTCCCAGGAGTTAAGCCTGGCAATGTATTAATCTTAGGTGGTGGTGTAGTAGGTACTCAGGCTGCTAAAATGGCTGCTGGATTAGGTGCAAATGTAACTATTATGGATTTGAGCCTACCTCGTTTACGTTATCTTGCTGATATTATGCCTGCCAATGTAGAAACTTTAATGTCTAATCATTATGCCATTTTGGAAGCTATCCAGACTGCAGATTTAGTAGTGGGTGCTGTACTTATTCCTGGTGCTAAAGCTCCTCATTTGATTACAAGAGATATGCTCAAACTAATGCGACCTGGCTCAGTAGTAGTAGATGTAGCCGTAGATCAAGGAGGCTGTATTGAGACTTGCAAGCCTACAACTCACGAAAACCCCACCTATATCATAGATGAGGTAGTGCATTACTGTGTAGCAAATATGCCTGGGGCAGTTCCTTATACTTCTACGCTTGCCCTGACGAATGCAACGCTTCCTTATGCCCTACAACTTGCTAATCTAGGCTGGGAAACTGCTTGTAAGCACAATATGAGCTTACGTCTAGGACTTAATATCATCAAGGGAGAAGTAGTCTATAAAGGTGTAGCAGATACTTTTGGACTTCCTTATACATTAGTTGATAATTTTTTGACAGTATAAGAAAGTGATGAATTATGAGTGATGAGTTGTCTTAATAAAGTTTTGATAATCAGTTATTTATAATAAGATTAAAGTATAAACTAATTTTGACCATCTAGTTATCTCTAATTTGCTTCACTTTTTAACTTGAATTACAAAACATAAAAAACCCGAGAGAATTACTTAATAATTTTCTCGGGTTTTATTTTTAAGACAGTTTAAGAAAAGAAATATCAATTATAATTTTCTCTTTACTTCTTTGATTTCATAGTTTTCAATTATGTCTCCTTCTTTGATATCGTTGAAACCTTTAATGCTCATACCACATTCAAAGCTAGTTCTTACCTCATTGACATCTTCTTTGAAGCGTTTTAAGGCATCTATTTCCCCTTCAAAAGTAACAATCCCATCTCTGATAAGTCTCACACGGTTGGAGCGTTTGATGTATCCATCAGTTACATAACAACCTGCTACCGTACCTATCTTAGATATTTTAAATACGTTGCGTACTTCTGCATTTCCTACTATTTCTTCTACTATTGTAGGTGCAAGCATTCCTTCCATTGCATCTCTGATTTCTTCAATGGCATTGTAGATAATAGAGTACAATTTGATTTGTACTTTTTCTTGTTCGGCTGCTTTTCGTGCATTAGGTGAAGGACGTACTTGAAAACCTACAATGATGGCTTCTGAGGCACTTGCCAACATTACATCTGCTTCGGAGATTTGACCTACTGCTTTATGGATAATTTTTATTTCAATTTCTTTGCTAGAAAGTTTTTGAAGTGAATCTGCAAGTGCTTCTACTGAACCATCCACATCACCTTTTACAATAATTTTCAGTTCTTGGAAATTTCCTAGTAATCGGCGACGAGTAATTTCGTCAAGTGTCAATCCACGAGTGGCACGTATATTTTGCTCTCTTAGGATTTGCTCACGCTTAGAAGCGATTTCTCTAGCTTCACGCTCACTATTCATTGCCTTAAATACATCTCCAGACTGTGGTGCGCCTACTAGACCAAGCACTTGGACAGGTGTAGCAGGATAAGCTTTGGATACTTTACGCCCTAGGTGGTCATTCATCGCTTTGACACGCCCATAATGAGAACCTGCTAGGATAACATCTCCTACTTGAAGTGTTCCAGATTGTACTAGAACGGTAGCTACATAGCCCCTTCCTTTATCCAGACTTGCTTCTATCACTGTACCAGTAGCCTTTTTATCAGGATTTGCAGTAAGCTCAAGCAATTCTGCTTCTAGTAATACTTTTTCGAGAAGGTCTTCTACTCCAATCCCTGTTTTTGCTGAGATTTCTTGGTCTTGGTATTTACCTCCCCAGCTTTCTACCAATACATTTTCCTTGGATAGTCCTTCTTTGATTTTTTCAGGGTTAGCAGTGTCTTTATCTACCTTATTAATAGCAATCACTATTGGCACACCTGCTACTTGTGCATGATTAAGTGCTTCTTTGGTTTGAGGCATCACATCATCATCAGCTGCTACTACCAAAATCACTATATCCGTTACTCTTGCACCTCTTGCTCTCATTGCTGTAAATGCTTCGTGACCTGGAGTATCTAAGAATACTATTCTTTGACCTTTACTAGTCATTACATCATAGGCTCCGATGTGCTGTGTGATACCTCCTGATTCTTGTGAGGTTACGTTTGCTTTTCGGATATAATCTAGTAGTGAAGTCTTACCGTGATCTACGTGACCCATAATCGTAACGATGGGAGCACGAGCTTTCAAATCTTCTGGGGCTTCTTCTACTTCTTCAAAGTCGTGGCTGTCTTCTTTTACAGCACTAATAAACTCTACGTCAAAGTTGAATTCATCTGCTATGATAGTAATCGCCTCTGCATCTAAACGTTGGTTGATAGAGACAAACATACCAATATTCATACAAGTAGAGATGACCTCATTAACTGATACATCCATCAGACTTGACAAATCACTTGCTGAGATAAACTCAGTTACTTGCAATAAGTTAGTCTCTTCCTCCTCTACATCTGAGGCTTGGTTTCTATCCTTACGTTGGCTACGAGTTGATTTTTTACCCATTCTAGTACGGGTACTCATTTTGGCAAGGGTTGCCTTTATTTGACTTTGTATCTCTGCATTAGAGATTTCATTACTTTGATTGCCACTATCTTTAGACTTGACTTTATTTCGGGTTCGTCCTCGATTATTTGCGTTATTATTTTGAGATGAGTTGCCACTATTGTTTGGTCTATTGCCAGTACTAGACCCACTGTTTGTATTATTCGTTTTTGGTTTTGTGGAGCTATTATTACTATTTCCTGTGGTATTAGTAGGTCTATTATTACTATTTCCTGTGGTATTAGTAGGTCTATTATTACTATTTCCTGTGGTATTAGTAGGTCTATTATTACTATTTCCTGTGGTGTTAGTAGGTCTATTATTACTATTTCCTGTGGTGTTAGTAGGTCTATTATTACTATTTCCTGTGGTATTAGTAGGTCTATTATTACTATTTCCTGTGGTATTAGTAGTTGTAGTTGTGTTCGTACCTGAGTTATTGGTATTCGTACCTGAGTTATTGGTATTCGTACCTGAGTTATTGGTATTTGTGGCACTACCTTCTGGACGTTCTATTCGCTTTTTCTTACGTTTTCTTTTCTTCTTACGGTCGTCAGAAGAGGCAACAGGTTTACCTCCTTTTCTAGGTCTATCAGACGGGAGTTCTATTTTACCTAAGATAGTAAGCCCTTTGAGCGTTTTTGCTTCTCCTTTGATTAGTTCATCATCATTAGAATTGTTCTGCACTTTATCAGTGGCTTTTTGCTCTGCTGGGTTATTCTTAGCTTCATTTCTAGATACCATACTGTTCTCTTTTCCTTTATCAGTAGGTGGAGTTTTAATATTCTTAGTATCTTGTTGCTCATTTGATTTTTTGGCAACATTTTCTTTCTCAATTTTGACTTCAGTAGTTTGAATAGGCGTATTTTTTGGTGATTCTTTATTGGTTATTTTTTGTATATCTTCTTTGGTGGATGTTTCTCCTTTTTTAGACTCAGTATTCTCTTTTAGAGTCACCTTATTTTCGTCTGTATTAGCTTCTGGGGCTTTTTCTTGAGGCTTTTTGACTTCTGGCTTTTCCTCTTTTTTGGCTTCTACCTTAGCTTCCAAATCCTTTTCTTGTGGCTTTTTGACTTCTGGGTTTTCCTCTTTTTTGGCTTCTACCTTAGCTTCCAAATCCTTTTCTTGTGGCTTTTTGACTTCTGGCTTTTCCTTATTTTCTACGGTTTTTTTAGAAGAAGAGTCTTTGCTTGAGTCTTGCTTTCTCTTAGACTGGTCGAGGTCAATTTTATCAACTACTGTCAATCCACGGAGAGTTGTTTTAGGAACTGTATTTTCTTCTTTTGGAGAAGGTTCTTTAGTTTCTTCTTTTTTAGTTTCTTGAGTGATAGGAGGTTTTTCAGATGTTTTTACAGACGACTTCGCTTCTTCTTTATTATTAGAAGAAGAAGGAGTAGACTCTTTTGGATTTTCTTTTACCACGGCAACATCCGTATTAATATCACTATCACTACCAGAGTATTTATTTCTGACGTTGCTAGAAGTATTAATGTCTGAAAGCGGAACTTCAAACTCTTTGGCAAGCATCTTTAGCTGTGATAGCGTAATTTTTGTATTTGGCTTATTTTCTATCACAAAACCTTTAGTAGCTAGCGTATCAGTAATTGTAGAAGTTCCTACATTTAGCTCACGGGCCGCTTGGCTAAGTCTTATTGTTTTTTCGTCTGTCATACAGAATCGTCCTTGATTATTTTTTTAAGTCTTAAATTTATTATTGAATCCTCTTTATTTAAAATAAAGTTTGTCTTATTGAGCCAATGATTTAATTGTTAGAAATTTATTTAAAGATTAAATTACTCAACCTGCCTTTTGGGTTATAACCCAAAGTATTATCTTACTCAAATTCTCTTCTAAGTAACGTTAAGATGTGTTCTACAGTTTCCTCCTCTAAGTCGCTTCTTTTAACTAGGGTATCTTTTCCAAGTTCTATCACACTTTTAGCAGTATCTAAGCCTATTCTTCTTAGTTCTTCCAGAATCCAACCTTCTATCTCATCTGCAAATTCAGACAATTCTATGTCTTCATCTTCATCCACATCTTCTACATCTCTAAATACATCTATCTCATAGCCTACTAGACGGCTTGCAAGTTTGATATTATGCCCTCCCTTACCTATGGCAAGAGATACTTGGTCAGGTTTCATATATACCGAGATACGTCCATTTTCTTCTAACACAATATTAGAGATTTTGGCAGGACTCAAAGCACGAGAGATGTATAAATCTAAATTCTCCGTGTAGTTAATCACATCAATATTTTCATTATTGAGTTCTCTCACAATGCTATGGATTCTAGAACCTTTCATTCCTACACATGCTCCTACTGGATCTATGCGGTCATCGTAAGATTCTACGGCTACTTTGGCTCTTTCACCTGGCTCACGCACTATCTTACGGATGGTAATCAATCCATCATATACTTCTGGAATTTCTTGCTCAAATAAGCACTCCAAAAACACAGGTGAGGTACGAGAAAGAATGATTTTGGGGTTACCGTTAATCATCTCTACTTTGTGTATCACTGCCTTTACCGTATCTCCTTTACGAAAACGGTCTTTCGGTATCTGTTGAGAGCGAGGTAACACTAGTTCACTACCTTCACTATCAGTGAGCAATACTTCACGAGCATCACGCCCAAGTATCTGATAAACCTCTGCAGTAACTAGTTCATCTGCCATATCTTTGTAGCGATCATAGAGACTTCCTTTTTCTAGGTCTTTGATTTTTTGCATCAAAGTCTGCCTAGCTGTCAGGATGGCTCTTCTACCAAAGTCTTCTAACTGAATATCTTCTGCTACTTCTTCTCCGATTTCAAAGTCATCTTCTATCTTACGTGCTTCGCTTAAAGGAATTTTATCAGAGTCATTGATTTCTTCTGAGTCATCAGCAACTACTAGCCTAAATCTTCTCATTTCTAAGTCGCCACTTTCAGTATTGATGATAACATCAAAGTTCTGGTCAGAGCCATACTTTCTCCTTATAAGTGTACGAAATACTTCCTCTAGCAAGTCAGTCATTGTATTACTGTCAATGTTTTTGGAACGTGCGAACTCCGCAAAGGAATCTATAAACTTATTTTTTTCGTCTAACTGTGCTTTTGCCATGATTTATTTGAATGATATCAATACTTTTGCTTCTTTTATTTGAGCATGAGGGATTGTTAGTGTCTCAGCTACTTTACTTTTTTTATTTTTTATAACTTCTAATGTTATATTTTCTTGATTATTTTCTTTAAGTATCCCTTCTTGTGTTTGCCCGTCTAAGGGTGTTACACTTAAAGTCCTGTTAATATGCTGTGTAAATTGCCTTTGATGTATCAAAGGTTTATCTGCACCAGGTGATGATACTTCTAAATCAAACTCTCCATTTATCAAATCTAAGGTATCTAATTCTTCTGATAATTGCCTACTTACTTCAGCACAAATATCTATAGAAACTCCTTTATCTCCATCTAAATAGACAGATAGTTTAGATTTTGGTTTTTTATCTTTATAAATAACCTCTACCACAAAGTGATGCTCATCTATGATAGAATTTAGTATTTGATGTATTTTTTTTTCTATATCCATAAACACAAAAATAGGGCATAAAGCCCTTTTATAAGAAAACCAGTAGTTTTATTGATTTAAGAATTAAAGGAATGATTTACATCCTTTTCAACTACCCGCACGCATGTAAGCTTTTGGTTAATTCATATTATTCTTAAATGCTTTCATATTGATTCTACCATTTTTCTTTAAAAGTCTAAGATGCAAAAATAAGGTTTTTATTGATACTTTCAAACAAAGCGTAAAGTATTTATCGTCTTTTGCGTTTTTTTTATGAAAATTCTCTTTTTTCGATACAAAATACTAACTTAGGTAAATATTAAGAGAAGAGTCTCAAAATTTAAGACAATTAATAATTGAGCCAATAAATAGTAGAGTGATTAATCTCTTAAATTATCCAATAACCAAATAACATGTCTATCATAAAGTTATTAATTTCTTGAAAAAAATAGCACTTATACTTGTATTTCTGATACATTTATTTACATTAGGGGCTTTTTTTTCGGCAAGCTTTAGCCCTAAAGACTACCCTAATCTGAGCTTGTATGCAATTACGATTCCTTTTTGGATTCTTATAGAACTTATCTTAGGCATCTTTTTTATTAGGTATCGTCCATGGGCTTGGTTAATGCCTTGGCTAGTGCTTCTGATAGGGCATCATCATTTTCAGAGTATAGTAGCTTATGGATTTCTAAAAGAACGTGAATTACCTAATCATCTTTCTTTTTCTGTATTGAGCTATAATGTGAGGGTATTTAATGCTTACAAACATCTGCAAGATGAAAAACCAGGAAGTACTCATAAGATGATAGACTGGATAATCAACAACCCTGCTGAGATTAAATGCTTTCAAGAGTTTCATCATTTAGAAAAGTCTGACTCTCTCAATACAATGTATCACCTAGCTAAAAAGCAAGGCTATGACTACAAGATTATGCCTTGGAACAACCTTTCCAAGAAAGAGGGTTATTTTGGGTTGGTTATTTTAAGTAAATTTCCAATAGTAGAGAGTGGTGGTTTTCCCTTAGAAGAGCATCATGAAAGTAGAGGGCTTTATGCAGATATAAAAATAGGAAATGATACAGTAAGAATCATCAATGTTCATCTTCAATCTATTTTTTTGGATGATGCAGAAGTAGTAAAAGTAGAAGCTAGTAGCAGACAAATGGGACGGAAATTTAAAAATCTTGCTCATAAAATCAGATTAGCCAATATCAGTCGTGCTGGTCAGGTTAAGTTTCTTGAAGATTTTATCTCCCAAAGTCAATATCCTATTATTTTGACAGGTGATTTTAATGATTTCCCGTGGAGTTATACTTACAGACAGATGAAAAAAACATTTTATAATGCCTTTGAGCAAGCTGGGCAAGGTTTCGGAATATCTTACAATGGTAAAATTCCTTTTTTAAGAATCGATAATCAGTTTTATAGCCCCCAAATAAGTATTTTAGATTTTAAAACTTGGAACAAAATCCCTTATTCAGATCATTACCCTATTGAGGGGCGTTATTATCTTGCTAAATAGTGTTACTTTACTAATTCACCATACAAATCAAATTCCGTAGCATCTATGATTTTGACTGTAGCAAAATCACCTACTCTTACATAATTTTGGTCTGCTTTGAGTAGTACTTCATTATCTACTTCGGGTGAGTCAAACTCAGTTCGTCCCACAAAATAACCTCCTTCTTTGCGGTCAAATAAAACTTTATATGTTTTACCAATTTTTTGCTCATTTAGCTCAGAGGAGATAATTTGCTGTAGCTCCATAATCGTACTGGACCGTTCCTCTTTAATTTCTTCTGGCACATCATCTTCCATTCCAAAGGCATGAGTATTTTCTTCGTGAGAATAGTTGAAAATACCTAGTCGTTCAAATCGCATTTTTTCTACAAAATAATACAACTCTTCAAAATCTGCTTCGGTCTCTCCTGGATGCCCCGAGATGAGTGTAGTACGAATGGCTATCTCAGGGATGGTCTGCCGAATGCTATCTATTAAGTTTTCGGTTTTGGCACGAGTGATTCCTCTTCGCATTTTTTTGAGCATATTATCAGCTCCGTGTTGCAAAGGCATATCTAAATAATTACAGATATTTGGGCGATTTTTGATGACGTCTAATATATCCATTGGAAAACCTGCTGGGTAAGCATACTGTAGTCTAATCCAGTCTATCCCTTCTACATCTGCCAATCTATCTAATAATTCGGCAAGGTTTCTCTTTTTGTAAATATCTAAGCCATAATAGGTAAGGTCTTGAGCAATCAATATAAGCTCCTTAGTACCTTGCCTTGCAAAGCTACGTGCTTGTTGTAAGATAAGCTCAATAGGCTGAGAAACGTGTTTGCCACGCATCAAAGGAATCGCACAGAAAGAACAAGGACGATCACAACCTTCTGCTATTTTGAGATAGGCGTAGTGTCTGGGTGTAGTGAGTAATCGTTCGCCTACCAACTCTTGTTTATAATCTGCTTTAAATTTTTTGAGCAAAAGAGGTAAGTCCCTAGTGCCAAAGAAGGCATCTACTTGAGGTATTTCTTTTTCTAAATCATCTTTATAGCGTTCTGATAAACAGCCTGTTACATATACTTTTTCGATTAAGCCATCTATTTTTGCTTGTGCATATTCTAGGATGGTATCTATAGATTCTTGTTTGGCATTGTCTATAAAGCCACAGGTATTAATGATGACTATATTGGCATCTGATTTTTCAGATTCATGAGAGGTTTCTATCCCATTGCCTCTTAGTTGTGTCAAGATATTTTCTGAGTCGACTAGGTTCTTAGCACAGCCAAGTGTTACGATATTGACTTTTGTATTGAGAGTGCCTTTTGTTTTCATGGATATTTTTTCTGCAAAGTTAGGTTAAAAGGGAGCTTTAAGCAAAATCAAATGGTAATCAATGAGTTATTTGGTAGGAGATGAGTTATAAGTTATGTGTAATAAGTTTGTAATAACTTGATAATGAGTATTTTACAAATACTAAATCGAACAATTATTCTGCTTCTGTCATTTAAAAACTTATAGGTTTAAAGTGATTGAAAGTAAGTGTGTTACACTACTAAAAAAACTCTTGCACTGAATAGCACAAGAGTCTTTTGTGAAAAATTTTAACAACTATGCTATTTACGTTTAAAAGCATTTCGTGGGCGTTTTCCAAAAGTTCTTCTTTTAGATTCTGAACAGATTACATCTGCATCTTTTCCAAAAATATAAGTAAGGTGAACCCCAGTAAACATATATACATCATTATTTCCTGATTCGCCACGCTTATCTCCATCTCTGCCGTAACCTGAGATAGTAGGTCTGCCATTATCATCTAATACAATGGCATTGGGCACGGCGTCTAAATCTCTTGCTCCATTGCCAGATACATCACTTGCTTCAAGTGTACGGTTAGCCATTACACGAGCTAAATCACTTTCTAAATCACGTGAATTGGCATAGTTACCTCCTACATCATCAATGTAATCAGTAAAGGTATAACGGAAAACTGTCTCAACAGCTAAATGCATCCTAGGAGTTACTTTAAAGCGAACCCCTACACCAAAAGGAATAGCAAATTGAAATTTAGAGTATTGTTTTTCATAAGCAGAACCTTGCTCACCAGCCAAAACATAGTTGGCAGGTGCATCTCTTGTAAGCTCTTGACCTTCTGTGCGAAGTGGACGTAAATTTACCCATTGGCCTGCTCCTTCTGGCCCTGCCCAATCAAGAGGGGTCTGAGCACGTGGGTTATGATAAAAACCAGCAAACCCTAGTAACAAATAAGGTGAAAAGGCTGCTCTGTTAGATGGAGCATAGTATTTATTGCGTCCTAAACTTGGGATTAAGTCATACTCTATCATAGCCGAAAACTCATACACATCATTTCGAAAGCTTGCATTCCGTCCATAACGATAGCGGTGTCTTTCATCTGTAGGATCTGCTGCCTCAAAATCGCTTCCCGTAAGTCTCCCCCACATTAGACCAAATCTAGCTGTGGCACGAGAACCCATACGGCGACTGTAAGTAATGCCTAAGCCTGGCCTTGTAGCAGATATATCAGTAGATACATACTGGGCAAGGGGATTAAGATCACCGAAGTAGTTCATAATTCCAGCTTGAATACCTATGGTTTGATATACTACTGGTACACCTTTACTAGCTTGGAACATCGGTTGAGCCTTTAATTGCACACAAGCTATCATAAAGCTGAGAATAAGTAAACCTGTTTTAAAATTTCTCATGAGTTAAATTGAATTAAAATAATTATCACACTTTTTATCTTAGCAAAAATTTCATTTATATAGTACTAGGCAAAAATTTTACCTATTTTTCTATTTCTAGTAATTTCGAACATCTAAACCCCAACTAAGTTTAGTACGGAGTGTATTCAAAAAGTTATCTTCGGTGGCTTTAACTAGCCTTGCCTTAAACTTCTCTTTGCGTACTGCTATTTGTGCAGTAGCATCTATCACCTTAGAGCGTGAGTCAAGAGACACCAAAAAATTCTTACTTCGCCCTTCTATCCCAAAAGATATCACGCTTGTATCCGAAACAATTAATGGTCTCACATTTAGATTATGAGGGCTTACAGGAGCAATGATAAAATTACTTGACTGAGGCAATACTACAGGACCACCACAACTAAGTGAATAACCCGTAGATCCAGTAGGTGTAGAAACAATCAGCCCATCTGCCCAATAAGAATTTAAGTATTCTCCATCTATATATGTGTGTACCACTATCATAGAAGATGTATCTCTTTTGGTAATTGTAAATTCATTTAGGCCAAAATTGATTCCCTCAAATATATCCCAATTAGATTCTACTCTCAATAGCATCCGTTCATCTATTTTATAGTAACCTTTAAATAAATTATTCATTGTTACTTTAAGCTCAGCAGGTGAAACAGTGGCTAAGAAACCCAATCTACCTGTATTCACTCCCAAAATGGGAATCTGTCTTTCTCCTACATGAGTTACTGATTCTAATAAAGTACCATCTCCTCCTAGGCTAAATAAAAAATCAGCATCAAAGAGGTCTTGATGATTTTTATAAACATTACTTATTCGCCTTTTGATACCGACTTGATTGAGAAAAGCCAGAAAATTTTCAGAAACTTGTATTTCTATTTCGTGTTTTTCAAACTCATCAAACATTTCTTCAATTAAATGCCTAATATCATTACGGAAGCTATGACCGTGTATGGCAACTTTCATAGGGATAAATTCTCTGTGATAACGTAAACTTTTTTATGAATATTGGATATTACCTTCAAAACTATGGTATAATTTATAAAATCAGGGCAAAGCTCTGATTTATCATTGAATAAGAAGATGTGTGCAAATTTCGGGTAATTTTTTTGGAGATTGTGATAAATAATAAAAAAAAGCTACATTTGACAGTTATTGAGATAGTTAGCACAGATTAGTGACGCACAAAACATTGCCTAAGAAAATAATCCTTAAATCAATGTGGGCTGTGTTATTCACAAATATTTATTATTTTTGGAAGTTTAATTTAAACACATACCTAATACGTTCACCATTTAGTAGCTGATTTAACATCAATTGAAGAGTTCAAAGAAGCTTTACTAAAAATTACTAATGTATTGGTGTTTTAATTTAAAAAATGAAGACCACACAAGGAATTAAAAAGTCAGGATAATCAAATATCCAAATAGCGTAAAAGTAAGTCTAGTCTATCTTTATTCATCTCTTCATTTTCGGAAGAGTGAAATTTGGCAATAATCCTGTAGTTAAATCGCTCAAAAGTAGCTACTATTCTATTTAAATCAATTTTATTAATTTTGAGCGTAATGCGTAGCTTTGAGTTATCCTCTTTATCATAGTTAATATGAGTGCTTAAGATTTTTGCATTGTTACTTTCTACTAATCGGCTAATCTCACTCAAAGAATAATCTCTATAATCAACTAATAATACCAAGATACCTCCTGACTCTTGCATAAAACTAAACTCAGCAAAGGCATTGATAGTATCATTGACGGTAACTACCCCCAAAAAATTACCTTCTTCTCCGATGACGGCAATAGCCTGTACTTGATTAGCAATAGCTACTCGAAGTATATCATAAAAATGCTGATGATACAACACATAGACATTGGTACAGATAAGCTCTAAATCTCTTACAAGTGCATTCTCTTCATTGTGCTGATAGATTACCTCTTCACTAACTAATCCTCTATATTGCTCATTTTCAATCACAGGAAGGTGATTAATGCGTAATTCTTCCATCCAATGTATAGCCTTAGAGACTTTATCATTTGGTTTTAGGGGAGGAATCATTTGGTTAATTAGTTCTTCGGCAATCATAGAGTATTTTTTAAGCGGTAGTCTGGAGAACTGTATCTTCCAGAAATTTATTTAAAATCTTATTAAACTTTTCTGGGTGCTCCATCATAGGAGCATGGCAACAGTGATCAATAAAATAGAGTTGTGATTTAGGAATTAATTTATTAAACTCATATCCTACTATAGGTGGTGTAATAGTATCGTTTAAGCCCCAAACCAATAAAGTAGGTACTTGAATGCGAGTAATATCATTTGCCATATTATGCCTTTGGGCAGATTTAGCTATAGATACGATTCTTAGGCACTTAGGGATACTTCGAGTAGTTTCAAAAACTTCATCTATGAGGGCTTTGCTTGCTACTTGAGAGTCATAGAATGTAAATTCTACTCTTTCTTTGACGTAGTTATAACTTCCTCGCTTAGGATATGAGCCTCCCATAGAGTTTTCAAATAATCCAGAACTCCCTGTCAAAACTATTCTTTTAACGCTTTTTTCGTGGCGAAGTGTATAGAGCAATGCCAAATGTCCGCCAAGAGAGTTTCCCAATAGATTGAGTGCTGTCAGTTGCTTAAATGCTACAAAATCTTCTATAAAATCAGTCAATCGATTCAAATTAGCACTTTTGACAGGCATTTCGTAGATAGGCATCATCGGAATAATGACTCTATATCGTGTAGAGAAATAGTCTAATACTGCCTCCCAGTTACTTAAAGCCCCAAACAGACCATGTAGCAAAAGTAATATTTCGCCCTCTCCTTCATCAATATATTTAAAACCTTGTTCTTCTTTGATTTTATATTTCATTCTACCATAAAGTTTTTATAACCATAAGTTTAAAAATCCAAATCTACTTATTATTAATAAATAAAATTATAAAAGTAAAAATGATTTTATGTTTTTAGGCTTAGATTATTGAGCTTAAACATGTTATGCTATACTATACTATACAATTAACTGATAATCAATATAGTATATTTTTAAAGACACAACAATGCTTTAATACAATCTTCTGGTTATCAGATTATTAGATAATGATTATTTTTCTGACTATAATAAACCTTCTATTTTATCTGAAACATTCTTTGCATTACCACTACTGTCCTCCCCATCTACACCCATCATCTTATAAGTGATATGTTCGATGGTACTATAAAGAACTGAGTTACCTTTTAAATCCTCAGTAACTTTCCCAAAACCACTTAAAAACCAAAAGAAGAAACTTAATATGATGGCATACTTGATTAAGCCTACTACTGCCCCAATAATATTATCCCAAGCTCCTGGAAAATCATACTCTATCTCAGTCTTCATATACTTCCCTAGTGTATTTAATAAGGCTAAAGCTCCTGCTACAGCACAACAAAAGGCAACTGGCGCCAGCAATCCATCACTGAAATTAAAAATATTATTATTCACTAATTTAATGATAAAACCTGTTATTTTAAAACTAATAGCAAAAGCAATCGCAAAGTGAAGAATCCCTACAATCTCTGATAGTAGCCCTGCTTCGTAGCCTTTATATGCTCCCCAGCCTAAAGGCATAAAAATTAATAAATTAAATATAATACTGACAATGTCTATATTACTATCTCCTGTGACAGGGGGAGGATTTACTTGCAAGAATAACATACGCTTATTTTTTATTTAATTGAGTAGAGATTTCACTATAGAGGCTATCACCTTTCCATCAGCTTTTCCTGCTAATTCTTTATTAGCAAGTCCCATTACTTTGCCCATGTCCCTAGCAGAGCTTGCACCTACTTCTTTTATAAAACCTTCTATCTTAGTTTTCAGTTCTTCTTCACTGAGTTGCTTTGGGAGGTAAGCTTCTATGACTGTAAGTTCTTGAATTTCTACTTCGGCAAGGTCAGTTCGTTCTTGCTTTTGATAAATTTCTATGGAGTCTCGACGTTGTTTAGCCGCTTTGCTTAGGAGTTTGATTTCGTCTTCTTCGCTTAGTTCATCAGCACTCCCTTCTTTGGTAACTTCAAGCATAATCATAGATTTGATAGCACGCAAAGCACGCAAACGGTCTTTGTCTTTAGCACGCATTGCTTCTTTCATATCAGATTCGATGGTAGATTTTAGGCTCATGGTTTACTTGGTTATAATTATAAATTTAGATTTTTGTATAAAATTAACAGAAAAGATATTTAATTTCATCATAAATTGCAAAAAATATATCATTATTGAAAATAAAAATAAAATCATGACACGACTTAGTGTAAATATAAACAAATTTGCAACACTTCGTAATGCCCGTGGAGGTAATAATCCAAATATACTTAAAACAGCTAAAGACTGCGAAAGGTTTGGTGCTCAGGGAATTACAGTTCATCCACGTCCCGATCAACGACATATTAGGTACCAAGATGCCATAGACCTAGCTACCCAAGTAGAGACAGAATTTAACATAGAAGGAAATCCTATCTCTGACTTCATAGAATTGGTCATCAAAGCTAAACCTGCACAAGTTACACTCGTGCCTGATGCTCCTGATGCTCTCACCTCTGATAATGGCTGGGATACACTCAAGCACAAAAGCTTTTTGACCGAAGTGATTCAAGAGTTTAAAAAACACAATATCAGAACTTCTATTTTCATTGACCCTATCCCTGCTTTATTAGAAGGTGCAGCAGCAGTAGGCACAGATAGAGTAGAGTTTTATACAGGCCCTTATGCACATGACTTTCTCCAAAATCCCGAAAAAGCCATCGCTCCTTATAAAGAAGCTGCCAAAATCACGGCTAAACTGGGCCTGGGAATCAATGCAGGACACGACCTAGATTTACAAAATCTATCTTATTTTAAGCAACATATCCCTAATCTGGATGAAGTATCTATTGGTCACGCCTTAATCTGTGATGCTCTCTACTATGGCTTAGAAAATACGATTCAGTTATATCTTAGGGCTTTACTTGATGATAAATAAGTTGGTAGATTAGTAAGTTATCAGGAGATTTGGTTAGTGAGTTGCTAGGCCATTCTTTTGGGTCATTGGGGC
>Ga0163144_10011291_pt1 | contig 18911 bp, 13 predicted proteins | sample OliLak19BULKMAT1_FD_123175 | JGI IMG/M metagenome (GOLD analysis project Ga0163144, IMG submission 123175) | Freshwater microbial mat bacterial communities from Lake Vanda, McMurdo Dry Valleys, Antarctica - Oligotrophic Lake LV.19.BULKMAT1 | ecosystem: Environmental > Aquatic > Freshwater >... | reverse complement strand
TCCGACCAAGTGGCCACGACATCAGGCCTATTCCTAGCGATCAGATGCAGATGGTTGGATAGAATTGCGTAACTGAGCAGATCGATCCCGAAGACGGAGGCCAAGCGTTCCATTCTGCATCGAATCCATTCACGGCGAAAGCCGAAGTCTTTCCCGGTAACGGGATCGGCGCCGGCTAGGTACGCCCTGCGAACGCATCTTTGCACCAAATGCAGAATACAGACCTCATTTGGGTCGAATTGTTCGCAACGCAATGCACGCGGCATAATCAGTTACTCCCTGTGTATTTTGAAAACTCACGAACACTCTCCCGACAGTTCAACAAAGTACCACCCGACCCGCTCCAAGTCAATAGGTACCAGGCACCTATTTTCCTCCATAGGTACCAGGCACCTATTTTCCAGGCACCTATTTGGCACCTATTTGCTATATGCCCGCCATTGGCCTGAGGGTTCGCCGGGATTGCCCAGAGTCGTGCAAATTTGGGAAACTTAGGCGTTTTGTTTGGCGGACGCGGAGAATAATGTACACAAGGAACATCCGCTTGGGAGCTTGATCGTCTTAGCACCTGCCAGTATCATCAACGAACGATTGTGATACGTTTCAAATTGTTGAGATTCTTCTAGCCGCATCGAGCGGACTTGCAGCGAGCAATGCGGAAGGCAAGTTATGTCTGGTTCCGACGAAAAGCCACCCAACTTGAACGAGGCATCCGAAACGCCTATCGTTCCGCCCAACCTCGCCTTAAATACAGTGGACTTTTCGACGCCGACCGATTTTTCGATGTCGACGGGCGGGAATTTATCTGACAACGCTAAACTTGCGATGGATGCTTATGCGACTCAAGTGTCTCAGCAACCGGTATCGACTAGCGGTCTTCAAAATACCGATGGAACTTCGCCGCCAACTACGGTTGGTTTCCCGCAATTTCCAACTGATATTCCGGGGTTCATCGTCGAGAGCGAGTTGGGACGAGGCGCCTTTGGGGTGGTTTTTTGCGCTCGCGATGAATTGCTAGACCGCAAAGTTGCCATCAAGAAGCCGCTCATTAACAATCCAATCCAACGAAAACAATACATCGACGAAGCCCGCAAAGCTGTCAGGCTTGATCACCCCGGGATTGTGCCGATCTACCAAGTAGGAATGACAGCGAACGATGAACCGTTCGTAGTCCAAAAATTGATCGAGGGCACAACTCTGCGGGGCGTGCTTAAGAATAGCGACAATCGACTGCCCATTTCCCAGTCAATCAACATCATGCGTCAAGTTTGTCTCGCAGTCGATGCGGCGCATGCAGCGGGAATTGTCCACCGGGACCTTAAGCCTGAGAATCTGCTGGTCGAACCTGATGGACGTGTTTACGTTGCTGATTTTGGGTTGGCAATTCTAGAAGATGATGAGCAGAACAAGAGGGGTCGAGAAGTTGCCGGTACCCCACTTTACATGTCACCAGAACAGTTCGCGGGTCGTGTTGAATGGTTGGATGGGCGCTCGGATATCTGGGCATTAGGGGTTATCTTCTATGAAATACTGTCGGGCAAAACTCCATTTTCGGGCAATTCGTTAAACGAACTCAAGGATCAGATCAAGAGCAAGGATCCCCGGCCAATTCATCAAAGAGATCCTAAAATTCCACCCGTCTTCGATGCGTTTTTTAGGAAATGTTGCGCCAAAAATGTAGCCGATCGATTTGCGAGCGCTCGCGAAATGATCATAGAATTGGATGCCATTACTGCATCTCTGCCGCTGATAGCAACGGCAGGATGGGACCTAGCATCATCTCGAAGCAGTTCTAGCGTCCAAAGCCCAATGGGCACTGAATCGATCAAAGCGAGTCAAACGTGGCTTGAGTCGCTTGGCTTTTCCACACAGAGGAAAACACAATCCACCATTCGCTCTTCGATTGGGCGAACGACGATCAGCCAACCGTCCGCAACGTGGTCGCTTGTAGGTCCAGTGCTGACTACCCTAGCAACCTTGATCGCGATCACTTCCGTTGGTTGGTACCTGAAACTAGGTCCGTTCTCAGCGTTAAACTCACCGGACAAGTCACGTGACCCTGCGACTGAGTTGAAAGCAGACGTGAATTTAAATGCTCCCGATCCATCGGCAAGCCATGTCTCGGACATTGCTGAAGCGTCGAAAGAACGCAAGATTGTTGCGCCTTTGGTCCCACCAGAAAAACCGTTTCGAGTGTCAATCAAAGGCAAGGGAACTCACGAATCGATAGCTCAAGCCATCGCAGATTCGGATGCAAACGACAGCATTACAATTCTTGAAGGAACCTATCGAGAGTCGATCGTAATCAATCGATCGATCAAACTCGTCGGCGAGGGCAAGGTCAGTTTGATGGCGACGCAAGGATCCTGCATCAAGCTCCAAGCAGACAGCCAGGTCGAAATCGAAAATATCGACTTCGATTGCCAAGCAGCAAAGTTTAATACAATCGAGATCTTTGGCGGGCGACTAGTACTTAAAGGCTGTAACGTATTTGCAAGCGCTCCTGAGTCTTATGATTGCATCAAAGCGGGAGCCAATGCGATCTTCTTTGCCGATCGATGCCGATTCCAATCGACCCTACACGCCGCCGTTTCCGGTGAGCCGACCTCTTCGATGGAGATTCGCAATTCGCATTTCAGTTTTTCCGGAACGTCCGATTTCGGGTCAAAACGCGCCGGAATTCAAGCCACCGGAGCCAAAGGTATTATTGCAGGTTGCACGTTCACGGGTCCTTGCTTGACCGGAATTGATTGGCTTGAATGCAGCAAGCCTGGACAAGAGCTGGAAATTGAAGGATGCCAATTTGACAATTGTAGCGTTGGCATTCAGACCAGTGGTTGTAGTTTCGTTTCGATTACCGGTTCGGACGATCAACCGTGTACGATTAAAAACGCGAAATGGGGATTGAGCTTCAAACAAAGCAAAGCCACTTTGCAATCGATCATTACAGTGGGGACAGGCGAAAAGAACAAGTTCGGAGTTCAGGTTACGGAAAATTCTGAAGTGACGTGTTCTAACTGCGAATTCCGCGGACTGGTTTGCGGCGTTCTCGTCAAGCAAAGCTCAATTAAGATGGACCACGTTTTGATAAGCGAGTCGAGCTTTATTGGAATGCTCGTTGATGGTGCAAAAGTCGATGGTAACGACTTGCATCTTATCGACATCGACCACTATGGTTTGGTGGTTTTGAGCGCAGGTGCGAGAGTTAAGTTGGACACGCTCGAAGTAACAGCGGCAACAACGGATAATGAAAAACTTACCTCTGCCATCTACGCGGCATCCGGCAGTGTTTTCTTTCGCGAAGGCATTTTCAGAAATTGTCTGTTTGGCATCTATGTAGATCCAAGTCGTTCTGTGATCAACGCAACAATGCAACCCAAACGGCGAAGCCTTATTGAATTGATGGGGGACCCCGAAAAAATCGAGACGACTCAAATGCCGGTTGAAGTCAATGGCGATCGAATGACTTTAACCGACTGTGTTCGCGGCTGGATGTTCTCAGGAGCTGGTTCGAGCCAAATCGGGCAACTCGATGGTAATCTACCGGAAAAAAAGCGTCTTCCAGAGATCTCTTCAGAAATGCAGTTTGACTCAAGAAACACGACTCCGCATAAGATCGTGGTGATTCCCAAGACGTGATTAGCTCAAAAACAGCTAATTACGAGTCCTGGTTCGTTAAATTTCGATTTTCACGCTGTTTTTCTGAAAACTTCTGCCGGTGCCAAGTAGAACGAATTGTTTTCGCAATCTTGAAGTAGTATAGTGTTGGAGTTTGACCACGATCCTGGAAACATCTTCAAGCACGAACTGTCCTCACGGGGGCCTGGCCTGCTTAGAGACATCAATTGAACAAAATTGAGAAAACAACTATGAGAATTGATTTCTTTGCAAAGTCCGTTCGTTCAAAAAAATTCGGCGATGCGTTAACGAGTATGAAAACAATTCCAAATAGGGGCATTCGTTTTCATGTTGCTTTACTGTTGATCGTCTTCAATGGACTATTTGGCACAAATGTTTCGGCGCAAGTGCCAAGCCGCATGGTAACCGTCAATTTGCAAAGCAAAGACGTTGAACTACCGGAAGATTTTTTGGTGAAAGTTGACGGTGACAAGTTACAAGTTGCATTGATATCCGCAGGCGCTATACAAGGCCAGATTTCGCGTGCTAGCCTCTTGGTTCGTCTGTTCGATTCTGAAGGCGAAGAAAAGATTGCAACCACGAATCAACAAGGCATTGCTGAGTTCAGCGGTGTCAAGGCAGATGAGATGCATGCACTCTTGGTTTCGGATCAAACAGCTCACGCTGCGTTGCCATTGATGACGGTCAGCACGCAATTTGCGAACCAAAACAATATCCGGACTGAAAGTTTTCAATTGCCAATTATGCGCGCCAATCCCAAGGAAGTTCTTGCTTCAATCAATCGAGACATCCTCCCTCCGATTGGGCCAGCGGGTGAAGTGTACAGTGTTGGTCAGTACGCACCTAAATCGGTTGATACATACAAAGTTCGTTTGCAGAATGATGGCCGCTTGCTGGGCCGAGTTGTCGTTATTGATCAAGACCTGGCTGAGAAGCTTCGATTCGCCAATTTGACGTTTTTGAGAGACAATCAAGTTGTCGCGCGAACCGGTTCGAATTTAGCCGATGGTGGCTTTGTAGTGGATGGCCTCAAGGAAGGTTTGCATGGTGTGATTGCCGCTGGTCCTGCAGGGTATGCTTCGTTTGCATTCGATGTTCTTCCATCTGCGAATCGCCAGATATCTCGGAAGGATGTTGCCCTAGTTAAACCAGTAGGGTTTGTTCAGGCGAGTTCAAATGAAAAACTCTACGTCTGCCTATGCCCACCCAAACTAGTCCCGAAGATTACGGATCGGATCCGAGAAGCATATGCCGCACCAATGCAGGATCAAACAGGTTTGGGATCACCGCAGGGTATCGGTGTTGCAGGTGTTGGAGGCGGATTCGGTGGAGGCGGACTCGGTGGTGGAGGCGGACTCGGTGGTGGTGGCGGACTCGTTGGTGGTGGCGGATTCGGTGGTCAAGGCTTTGCAGGGATCGCCGGGCTCGCCACGGTAGCTGGTGTTTTAGCTGCCAATAACAATGATAATTTAGCGATTGCCAGTCCCATTACACCGTAGGCTACTTTAAGTCCTCGAGTTCTTCGGCTGTGAGTGTGTCGTAGGGGTCGAGGGGACTATCACTCACGAATGTAGCGTGAGGATCATCCGCATGATCGAAACCGAACCGGGACGCAGCTCTTGTGGACGTGTGCGGAATCTGAAAACTTGACATTGATTCTCCGATCTTATTGAGCAACTGCATTACCGCTGCGTCCTTCTTGGCTAGCGTCAACATATCGCTGTAAACGGTCCCAATTGCTCCATGCTTTGCAACAACGGATTGCCAGTCCCATTGGGGCCGACTTTGCAATTCCAGTAACTTCGACGCAACTCTGCTTAATTGGCTCGGGGTTACGAATGCTTGATCGACGAGAATCTTGTCGATACCTCGCGATCGATCGACCAGCCACGTTGCAAAAGCACTAAGAAACTGTTGACGAGTTATAAAGTCACTTTGGAGTGCCATAAAGGCCACAAGCAGTTCGCGATCCATGTTTTATCACTAAGAGCCCGAAAAAGGTTTGGACCAACAATTTCCACGATATTCATTCATCGTTATAGAATAGCGAATGTGACTCGCGGAGTGCAAGGAGGTTCAATCTGGAATACCAACGCTTTCGCAACGCACAGCAATCGCGCCATTGCTGACCTTTCCTAGCCTAGTTAGAATCCGGTTTGCAAGTTCCACCGCGAAGGACTCCTACTGGCGTGGGGATCGGCTTCTAGTATCGCCCCGATTTAGGGAGAAAAATGACGGATCTGAAAACCGAAGCTGGCCTGCAATTGAAGATTCGTTTGTTGCGAAACGGCGTTTCCGTTTTCTCAGTGACATCGAATGAGGCGATCGAAATCGGTCGTCGTCAGGCGCATGAATTGCCCGAACCCAGTCTGCAAAGGACTACCGCTGGCAGCCAGCGATTCGTCGTCGCAGATTTAGAGATGCGAGGGTTTCCGCGACAACTTCTTCGAGTCGAAATAGAGTCGCGTGGTCGATTAACGATTACCAATTTGCATCATCAAGCTTCGGTCAAAATTGCTAATGTTGGAATGGTTGGGCCTTTGCAGCAGCAAGTCGTCAATTTGCCTGCCACATTGGCTCTTCCCGAAGGGTTGGCAATCGAGGTGGAAGACGCAAGCCCTCCTCCAACAAGCTTGTTTATTCCGAAACGAACAAGAGAACGAGCGAACGATGATTGGACCCACACGCTCAATTCAATATGCCTACCGGAGAGTGATGAGCTTGGTGATTCTGTCAAGTCGGGCGTTAGTTGGACGGAATCAATTAGGGATTTTTCGTTTACCCGGATGGCTCAGGAATCGAGCGGGTCTGGCCAACAACAAATTTCGACGGTTCTTGCTTGGCTAGAACAAGCTCTCGCTGCAATGCAGCGTCCCGCTTCGTCTGTCGAGTTTTATGCGGGCATTGCGGAAGCAGTTGCTCGAATGATCGAAGTGGATCGAGCCGAAATCATTTTATGGGACGGAAACGATTGGCAAAGGGATCTCGATCGATCCTTCGTTCACCCTGATGTCAATTTTCCCGAGTCGTTGAAAGCGCCAGCACTTTCTTTATTGAATCGAGCGAGAACGACGCGTCGGATCACAATCCATCCCGAGACGTCCCTTGCGAAACGGCATGACGTAACCGACAGTGTGCAGATGTTGCATGCGGCAGTAGCATGCCCAATTCTCGATATTTTTGGTGGCGGCGAAGACATTCTGGGAGTTCTCTATGCGGATCGGCAAACAGGAAATACGCGGCATGCAGGCGAGGTTTTGGAAACCGAACAAAAGCTCATAGCCATTTTGGCAACCGCGATAGCATCGAGTATCGCCAAGGAGAGGCGAGAAAAGCTCGTGACGAAGTATCAACAGTTTTTTTCGCCAAAGGTCACCGAGGCAATTCGTCAGAATCCTCGTATCTTGGATGGCGAAGACGCAATTATTACTGTCCTTTTCTGCGACATCCGACGATTCAGTCTTGAAACGGATCGCATCGGAGCGGCGGCTGCGATGCGTTGGGTAAGCGACACATTGAGCGAGCTTTCCGAGCATGTGCTTCAATCCGACGGTGTCTTGGTAGACTACGTGGGGGACGAAATGTTTGCCATGTGGGGCGCCCCAGAGAAAACGGGCGACCACGCAACTCAGGCAGTCAGCGCTGCGATTCAAATGATCAACTTGCGAAAGTCGCTTAGCGAGCGCTATCGCGAATCACTTCCAAACGGAGTGGATTTTGGAATCGGGATCTGCTCTGGAACTGCTCGAGTTGGAAACACAGGCTCAAAACAAAAATTCAAGTATGGGCCACTCGGTCGAACCGTTAATCTGGGGAGTCGCTTGCAAGGACTAACCAAGCAATGGAACGTCTGCTGCGTGATGGATGCAGCAACCGAACGGGATTTACCAAGTCAGTTTCTTCGCCGACGCTTATGCCAGGCCCAAGTCATTGGCATGGAGGGAAGTACGTCGATATTTGAGTTGATGCCAGACCACGGCGAGTACCATGTCGAGCTTGCAAAAGGGTACGCAAGCGCGTTAGCACTGTTCGAATCGGGAACTCATCCGCGTGAAGCTGTTCTCGCATACAGCGAACTTGCCAAGCAATTTCCGCTCGATGAACCCTCCTTGATAATGCTTGTTCGTTCCGTCAACGAACTCGTTCGTCCAACAGTCCCATTTAGCCCCTTGTGGTCTGCTACCACCAAATGACGGGAAAGAGGGGGTGCTGGATGTGGTCCCGATCCAGATGTGGGACCCTTGTACTTTTGGCAGAAAAACAGTAGGTTCCACGTTTTCGACAGGAAGTCCAAGCAATATCGCTGAGCCGCGCGCCCAAGCACTCCATGAGTCAGTTTTTCTTTCAATACGTTCGACTCGAGCCACCAACCTGGGTGTTTCTTTCTACGCTTTTGGTCGTTGGCTTGTTTCTCATGTTTCACCGTTTCTGGTCGTTGAGAAACCTGGATATTCTTTTGGTGTTGGCATTTACCCCTGGGATGATGCTGGTTTACGAAGGCCGCCAGAAGGCCTTTCGATTCCGAACTTCCGAAGCTACTGTCGCGATGAGCGACCAAGAATCTGGCCTGGGGAAGATCCCTGCACAGTCCGCTCAGTTCGTTGAAACCGATTATGCCTGGCCTCCCGAAAAGCTACTTTATTGGGGATTTTTGTGGCTATTGGTCTGCGCTTGCCTAACGGTCACGCGGATGCTTTTGGATACGACGATCGTCCGAAGGCCACTTCTGGACCCCAACCTCAGCAGCGGCGGAATGTTGTTTTTGGGAACGTCATTACTGGTTTATTTGATGGTCAATGTGGCAACTAGCGGTCCCGTAGAACAACGACGCAATAGTCCAGAAATAGGGCCGGGTTATGTCTTGCTAAGTGCTTTGCCGAAAATTTCCACCACGCCAACTTGGTCAAATCCAACTATAGAAAAGCGGGAAGGTGCACGCACAAGCGTTCGCGAGGTTTTGGCTCGCATACTTGCTATCGGTGCCAATTTAACTTTGGTTTTTTGCATTTTGGCGATAGGTTATTGGCATTTTGGCAATTTCAAGACGGGTGTCGGTGCGGTCACTTTTTACTTGCTACTGCCTTATACGGCGCTGATCACGGGTGAGGTCGATCATGTCGTTCCAAGCGCCCTATTACTTCTGGCCATTTTGCTGTATCGGCAACCTTTTGTGGCGGGACTTTTTCTTGGTTGTGCGGCGGGCGTTGTTTACTACCCTTTTTCGTTGCTACCGCTTTGGTGCAGCTTTTATTGGCAACGTGGAATAAGGAGGTTTGTGGGCGGCTTTGCAACTTCCATTGGCGTGTTGGTCGTTGCCATGATTATTTTGCACCCAAACAATCTTTCACAAGATCTGAGCTACATGTTTGGCTTGAAGCAAGTCGCCATGAATGGAATGGACGGGATATGGGGATTGGGTTGGTATCCCGTAATGCGAATCCCGATCATTGTGCTCTTCGTCCTTTTGAGCCTTTCTTTTGTGGTTTGGCCTGCCCAAAAGAACTTAGCTACTCTATTGAGTTGTTCAGCCGCCATTATGGCTGCGACTCAGTTTTGGCATGGATTCGGCGGCGGTCTCTATTTGGCATGGTTTATCCCACTGGCTCTGTTAACCATTTTCAGGCCAAACTTGGACTATTGCATTGCATTGGAAGTGGTTCGCCCCACCAAAAGAAAAGCTGGACGCAAAAGTCCAGCACGAGCGACCTCAGAGCCGGATAGCGTATCGCCTGTCGAATGATTCTCAATCAACGATTCATTTTTTGATCGCAAAACGTGAGTTCTTCGATACATAAAATTTGGGATCGTCGATGATCCAATCGGTTGTCCAGTCGCGACCATTATCGCCGTTGACAACATTGTAAAAGAAGGATCGCACTTCTTCGCACCGATATCCATAAGGCATTGCGGTGGCGAGATAGTCCTCTCGCGTTAGTTCCTCAACACCTGGTTTGGCAAAATAGTGGGTTAGTCCGTCTGGAGTGAAGGAGATGCCCAAAGTCCACCACCCCATCGTGGTGATTTCAGGTCCCATGAAATCACCGCCGCGCTTATCGGCTCGAATCCGGAAGTGAGCGTACGACACTTGTTTACCGTTTTCGTTTCGCGTGGCTTTCAGGATAAAGAGACCGGGCCAGTAAATTTCTTCCTTTTCCTTGCTGGAAGCGAAAAGGAATTTAGATTTGGTTTCTTGAATAGTTGTTTCTACAGCAGCCCTAAATGCGAAATGGGGGCCGTTTCTTTTCTCCCATTTTTCCATAGGTGGCAGATAGACTCGAGTCGTCATGCTAGGCGACTGATCTACCTTGACCGTGCCACCTAAGCGATACTGGACATTGCAGATGAAGTCGTCTTGGTGCATGGTAAAGCTGGGGGACTTTGGCACGCCGGTTTGAAGCGATTTGAGCAATAAGGAGCCTTCGCTATCGGCAAGGCCGCCCGGTGGGGTTGGTACTCGCTTAACAATGTCCGGGTGGCCGCGTTTTGCTCCCTCGTACCAGCGCCCGTTGGTCGACTTGCCCATAGGCATGCGTTGTTTTTCGTCGATGTCCTCAGAGCTTTTGGGATTGTTTGGAATGAAATCCCAGCCTTCGTCTTCGAAATCGTCGCCGACCTGGGGCAACTGAACTCCGGTCCCGGGAACGACGATCCCCGACGCGTTTTGACCAAAAACCGTACTTCCTAAAAGACCAAGTGCCAAACCAACCGATAGAGCATTGCGAAGTGGATTCATCTAGCAACCGTTTCAAACAGAGTCATTTGTTTTTACCGAATCGACGGCGTCAATTGCGTATCGGCAGGAAAAACCGTTAGAATCGTTGTTTTCGTATAGGGCTACCAAACTAAACGCAAATTGCGTAGCTTAACGTTGTTGGATCCCCACCTGCCGTTAACCGCCCGTATCAAATCCCAACTTCATAGGTCAAGTACTTGAACTCGATTCTGCCTCCCTCTTCGTCGGATGAAAAAGCGAATACCCAACAAGCGATCGATCGATCGCCGACGAGTCCCGGTTCGCAAATTGTAAGCCGATTGGGTGAATCCGCGAAAATCACTGCCATCATCGCTATCATGCTCGTGGCATTTTGGCTTGTAAAAGGCAAGCTTGCAGAGTCAAAAATCACCTGGGCCAAGGTGCAGGAGGGGATTTCGAATGTTCCGTATTGGCAGATCGGATTGGCACTGGCTTTGACGGCGCTAAATTACTTGATCCTGACCGGCTATGATTGGATCGCAGTCCGGCATCTTAAGAAAAGCCTGCCTATGTCCAAGATCATGACGGGAGCCATTGTTGGATATTCCTATGGCAACGTGCTTGGTTGGCTTTTGGGAGGCAACGCCGTTCGCTACCGACTTTATTCCACGTGGGGTTTTACGCTTTTAGAGATCGTGGCTTTCGTAACGATCCTTACGACCACATTTTGGCTCGGCTTGTTCCTTTTGGCCGGCGTTGCGTTTATCTGGCTGCCGGTAAAGTTGACTGAGGATGTTCGCGAAAAGCTGATGCTGGATCATCATGTTTGGGGATGGTTGTTTCTAGCCTCGATAACTGCCTATCTTTTAACCTGTGCCTTTTATCGAAAGCCGATTCGCATTCGCGATTTTGAAGTGACTTTACCGCCGGTTCGTTTGTCAGCGATGCAGCTGATGGTGTCTGCGGGGGATTTCCTTTTGGCGTCACTTGTACTCTTTTGGTTGATTCCCCATCAAGCGAATCCGGATATCAACTTTTCGACCATCTTGGTTGCTTATCTGACGGGGCAGATTATTACAGTCATGACCCACGTTCCTGGAGGATATGGCATCTTGGAGCTTACATTGCTCTCGTTTTTCCCGCCGGAATCGGCAGATGCCGTGGTCTCGGCGATTGTCTTGTTCCGAGTCATTTACTATTTCCTCCCTTTTATTCCGGCCACTTTGCTGGTTCTTTACAACGAGTATCGCGTCAAGCATCGTCCGATCGAAATGAATAAGCGAACTTAATGGATCGAACGTGGCAGAACGCGATGAAGGTCGCGATTAGAAACTCCACCGAGTTGTTCGAGTTGCTGAATCTGAGTGGCGACGCGGTACGAACGTCGAAAGAGGGTGAAGGGCAGTTTCCGGTTTTTGTGCCTCTCGAGTTCCTACGTCGTATGCGACTTGGCGACATAAACGACCCGCTGCTATTGCAGGTCTTACCGCGTCCTGAGGAGTCCAACGTCGATGCCAAATTTGATTTCGATCCTGTTGGGGATGCGCAAGTCGAAAAAGCGCCAGGTCTGCTTCACAAGTATATGGGTCGTGTGTTGCTGATTGTTTCGGGAGCATGTGGCGTTCACTGCCGATATTGTTTCCGCCGCCATTATCCTTACTCAGCCGCACCCAAAAGCATCGATCAATGGTTGCCGGCGATTGAATACATAGAGAGAGATCCCAGCATTCACGAAGTCATCTTGTCCGGGGGCGATCCATTGACGGTTGTAGACGACCATCTCGCCGAGCTTGTGGAAAGATTCGACGCGATCCCGCATCTGACGCGATTAAGGATACACACGCGGATGCCGGTCGTAATTCCGCAGCGCGTGGATCAGAAGCTATGTGGTTGGCTACGGCGGACGAGGTTGTCGAAATGGGTGGTTTTGCATATCAATCACGTGCAAGAGATTGATGAAAACGTCGTGGAGGCGATCAACAAATTGAGACTTGCCGGCGCCACAGTGCTGAACCAAGCGGTACTGCTGCGCGGCGTCAACGATACCGCCGATAAACTTGAGGCTCTATGCCAACGATTGGTTGACTGCGGGGTGATGCCGTATTACCTTCATCAGCTGGATCGCGTCGCGGGCGCGACGCATTTTGAAACGGACAGAGTGCTCGGACTAAAGATCATGGAGGAGCTAGCAACGCGATTGCCGGGTTACGCGGTACCCAAATATGTCGTCGAGATTGCGGGCGAACCGAGTAAGTCCATGATTCAATTGCCATAGTCTTAAGTAGGAGTTTTGCCATGCTTTTGAGAGATAGCTCGTTCAGTAACCAATACCTGTTCATTCTCAGGTGTGCGATGCTTCCACTTGTCATTTTCACAATTTCGGGCTGCAAGCCAGACGACGAGTTATCAAGTGTTGAGAAAGGCTCGTCGGTATCGAAAGAAGTGGTCAAGGTCGATTCGATACTGGATCGCGTTTTGGTCATTGAGAATACGAACAGCCCTACGTCGCTAGAAATCGCCAAGTACTACATGGAAAAGCGTGGCCTAAAGAAGGTTTTGCAGATTAGTTGTCCGGATTCCTCGCTGGATGTAGCAAGTGAGTCACTGGAGTTTAGTGCGTTTCAAAGTGCGATCGAAAAACCACTTCGGGAGTACTTAGCAAACGACTCCAAAATCGACTTCATCGTTCTCAATAAGGGGATACCGATTCGGCTTACCGGCGCTCCGGTCGGCTTCGGAAACAATCGTCCCTCTTTGGACTCCTATTTGGCGGCCATCGACTATTTCGATAAGCCAGAGGTGTTGAAGGTTGTGATCGACGAAGGTGGGTTTTTGGGCAAGTGTTTCGTAAATCGATTCTGGAACTCTACCGAACGTTTTTCACACGCCAAGCATGGCGGTTATTTGGTCACGCGTCTTGATGGATACACGACTGCCTCGGTTTTAGCGTTGGTCGATAATGCGATTGCCGGAGAAGTAACGAAGCCCATGGGGAATATTTTTCTGGACTCAATGCCGTTGGTTGAGCCGTACGACACATCGAGAATTCCGCTATCCCCGGTGAAGAATGGTCAAACGGATATGGAAACGATTAGCGGGCTTGGGTTCACCGAATGGAACTTAGATTTGGTTGCTGCCTCGGAGAACTTGGCCAAGCGGGGTATTCCTGTCGAATTGGATCGGACTGAGAATTTTGAGGGGAACCGAGTCGGGTTAACGGGTTATGCATCATGGGGAAGCAATGATGCAAAGTTCGTTGTCGAGAATTATCTGTCGATTCGGTTTGTTCCAGGCGCGATTGCTGAAACGGCTGTTTCGACAAGTGGTCGAACCTTTTTGCCATCGTCAGGGGGCCAGTCCTTGATTGCAGATTTGATAGAAGCCAGAGTTACGGGGGTCAAGGGATATTGCGACGAGCCGTTTTTACCGGCTATCGCGTCGCCGACGATTCTTTTTGACCGATATACTCGCGGTTGGACTTTGGCGGAGAGTTTTTATGCTGCATCACGATTCGTGGGATGGGAGGACATAGTCATCGGTGATCCGCTCTGTGCACCCTATTCGAAATAGCGTGCCAACTGCTTTTTGCAGGCAGACTGCTTTTCGTAACCCGACGCGTAAGCGAGGGATTTTATTGCCGGTCCCTCGCTTACGCGTCGGGTTATGGCAAGTAGTCCGGGTTCAGCCGCCTATCCGCGGGCTTGGGGCTGTCGAAAACTGTTCCAGCATGTGTTGGGTGGATTGTCGAAATCCGATGAGCGATTGGTCTTGCAGGAGGTGGCCTTTGTTGGCCTTGAGGATTGCGAGGGCGAGAGATTGTTTGCGTTGCCAGTTTTGGAGGGTGAAACTGCGAATATCCGTGTAAGGAATTTCAATTTTTGCGGCTATTTTTGGGATGACATGGTATCCATCGGCTGCGCGAACTAACGAAAAGTGCATGGTTATGTACAATCCCACCACACCGATCATCAATCCCAACACAAAGCTACTGACTTGATTCATCCGCTAGAACTCCAGTTCGGGTTAAGTTGTTTCGGTCGGTATTACCAATTTCAAGAGGTTGATGTCCAGATCAACGAGGGGTCGGTTATTGTGACATTCCGATCCTGCGACGTTCCATAGAAAGTTATCATTCATGCCAAAACAAGCAATATCGCAGACGCCGAACTCAGTCCAATGGGACTGGAACCTCCCCAAGTTGTTTGTTCGACGATGTCGTGAAAAAGGGGATCGGGTTAAAATCTCTGACTCCACGGGAGCTCAGCTCAGCGGCTATGATCTGCTGCTCCGCACACTGGTGTTACGGCGAATCTTTGAACGCAAAATTCTAAAGAAGGACGAGAAGTACGTAGGGATTCTCTTGCCCCCAACGGTACCCGGTGCGATCGCGAATTTTGCGGTAAGTATGTCAGGTCGCGTCGCGGTGAATCTCAATTACACGGTGAGCAATGCGATCGTAAACAATTGCATTGAGCAAGCAGGGATCCGCAACATCCTTACGAGCCGAAAGGTGATGGAAAAGTTTAATCTTCAACCGTCGGCCAATTTGGTCTATCTAGAAGACATGAAGGAGCACGCCACGGTTGGCGACAAGCTTGCGTGTTCGATTGTGGCGAAATGGTTGCCATTGCCGCTGGTGCATGGCATGCTCGGTTTGAATCGGACCAAGAGCGATGACCCTTTGACGGTCATCTTTACGTCTGGGTCGACTGGCAACCCCAAGGGAGTGCCATTGTCGATGTTGAATGTCGCATCGAATGTCCAAGGGTTTGACCAAGTGATCCGCGTATTGGAAACGGATGATTTTTTGGGGGTTCTACCTTTCTTTCATTCGTTTGGATTTACCGTATGTTTGTGGGGAGCGATGACCCTTCCGTCCTCTGCGAGTTACCATTTCAATCCTCTCGATGCGAGGCAGATTGGCAAGCTTGCGGAGGCCAACAAGTCCACGGTTGTGTTGGCGACGCCTACGTTTCTGAGGAACTATTTGCGCCGCATTGAACCCGAGCAGTTTAAATCGGTTGAGATTGTAGTTGTGGGTGCGGAAAAAATGCCGATGGCATTGTCGGACGCATTTGCCGAAAAGTTTGGAGTGAAGCCAATCGAAGGGTATGGCACGACGGAGTTGAGTCCGGTCGCAGCGGTCAATTTACCCGAGTCGCGAGCAGTCACTTCAGACAAGAAAGCCGGTTTGCGAGATGGCTCGGTCGGCAAGCCGCTGCCTGGAATCTCGGCTCGGGTTGTTTCGCTGGATGATGGAAAGATACTCGAAACCAATTCTTCTGGAATGATCCAAGTGTCTGGCCCCAATGTCATGACGGGGTACTTGAATCAGCCTGAATTGTCCGCCAAGGTTCTCAAGGATGGGTGGTATGAGACTGGGGACATAGGTTATATCGATGATGATGGGTTCTTGTTCATTACGGGTAGGCTGAGTCGATTTTCGAAGATTGGCGGGGAGATGGTGCCACATATACAAATCGAAGAAGCGATCCAGGAAATTGTTGGCGAGAGTGAGGATGTGCTAAACATAGGCGTGACTAGCGTCGCGGACGAGAAAAAAGGCGAGCGCATTATTGTTTTGCATACCAAGTTATCAAAGACACCCAACGAGATCGTAAAGGGGCTGTCAGCAAAAGGGTTTCCTAACTTATTTTTGCCGTCCGAGGATAGCTTCATTGAAGTTGAAGCGATACCGCTGCTTGGGACTGGCAAGTTAGACTTGCGTGGGCTACAGCAGTTAGCGAAAGACAAGGTTCAAGTCTAAATCATGTCGAAATTACATTCGGATGGAAGCGTTAGTACTGGCGCGGTTTCAATGATTGGCGTGGAACACGCACCGGGCAGTATTTTGAGCGATCGCTCTTTTTGGGGGCTTGCGATCACTCAGTTTTTTGGTGCTTTCAATGACAATCTGTACAAGCAACTGATGTTATTGTTGGCGCTTCCGGCGATTGGAGCGAGCATTAGCGAGGACACGCAAGGTTGGGCAACAACGGTTTTTAGTCTGCCGTTCGTATTGCTGAGTAGCTTTGCTGGCTATCTTTCCGACAGGTACAGCAAGAGCCGCATTATCGTCCTTTGCAAGGTGGCGGAGATCGCGATTACTTTGTTGGCGGTATGCGCGTTCTTGTCCTATGCGAAACTGGGCGACGTCGGGACGTGGACCGTATTGGTTTTGATGGGAGTTCACAGCACTTTTTTTGGACCCGGCAAGTATGGGATTCTGCCAGAGTTGTTTAGGAAGGAAGAGTTGACACGCGCTAACGGTTTGATCCTGATGTCGACTTTTTTGGCGATCATTTTGGGAGTGGTTTCGGCAGGCTTGTTGAAAGATTTATTGGTGGTCGATGTAGATGGCAAAGCGGACTATCGAAATCTCTGGCTCGGTTCGCTGGTTTGTACGGGAGTTGCGGTGATTGGTTGGTTGACTTCGCTCATGATTCGTTCCACACCTGCGGCACAGCCCAACGCGGAATTGTCCTTTGCGGATCTTGGTTTGCCGGCACCGATACGAACCCTGTTGAGTGAGGACCGCCCGTTGACATTAGCGATTGTGGTATCAAGCATGTTTTATGTGGTGGCAGGAATTGTTATGCCTACTGTAAACAGTTTAGGAAAATTGCAGCTTAATCTTGAGAGCAGCACGAGTATAAGCTTGCTGACAGGCGGATTGGCGATTGGAATCATCATTGGCGCGGTCCTGGGGAACATCGTTCTCAAGAATGTTCCGCAGTCTAGGCAGGTTACACTTGGCACCTGGGCAATGATCATTTCGCTGTTTGCGCTGGGTTGTTGGCAGGGTGGCGGAAATCATTTACTTGGGTATTGGGGGGCATTGTTAGGGCTGATCACCACGGGCTTGGCGGCTGCTGTCTTTATCATTCCATTGCAGGTGTTTCTACAAAAACGACCGCCTGCGGAGCTAAAGGGTAGGATGATTGGAACAATGAATTTTGCGAATTTCATTGGGATTTTGATTGCCGGGCCGCTTTACCAGGTCTTTCTAGTTTTGGCCAGTTTCATGGATTGGCCCGTTTCGTCGGTTTTCTGGATGTTGGCTGCTTTATTGGTTCCAATTGCACTTGTTTACCGACTTCCCTCGAGCGAAACGTAAGCGACTTGTGGACAATTCGGCACTTATGATCGATAATGCTGGCTGCGCCCTTAGAGATGCCATGTAGTCTTAATTCACTTTGTTTGAGGCTTTGCGGGCTGGGAAATTAACGGAGAATAGGATTATGGTTAAGGCATTTGGTCTTATTGGAATCACGGCAAGCCTTCTCTTTTCTCAAGGCTGTGGAGGGAAGAAAAACGAAGTGGCCTCGGTTGCGCCCGCAGCTGCACCATCTGGACCAAGTATGGCGTCAATGGATGGGACTATGGGACAGGGCAATGCTTCGCAGGGCGAAGGCTCTGAGGGATCGTTTTCTGGCGGTCCGTCCATGTCTTCGTTCGAGGGTTCCGGATCGTCCGGCGATCCGTCCATGTATTCGGGAAGTGGCTCTGGTGCCGGGACAGAAACCGGAGAGATGTATTCAGGTTCTTCGGAAAATGCAGGCAACAGAGGACCTAACAGCGGAAACAGCCGTCCGAACAATCAAAATGGATTTGGACGTGGACCAATTCGTCCGCCACGGAATGTGCCACCTCCTACATTAAAGGAGCAGTCGGTAAACGCTTTCCAATCAGGAAACCCCAAGCGTGCTTATACGCTCATGGAATCCTATGCATTGGTCGTTTCAGACGAGGAAGCGGCGGATGTGCTTAAAAACTATCGATGGGCGAGCCAAAAAAAGAGGCCTCAATTAGGTCTGAACATCGCGGTCGGCGTAACAGTCAAGAACCCAGCTGGTGCTACGGATTTATCCCCTCTTGGTGGCCTAACGCTGGGTAACGGCAATGGCGGCGGTTTCGGTGGAGGTGGCGGCGACTCTGGAATGGGCGGAGGGATGAGTGGAGCACCCGCAAGTTCTGGAAACGAGAAAGGTCTCGCCGAAACGACAGGAGAGTTCGGGAAACAACTTGTTGCCGCTTTCAAGGAAAAACATGAAAGTGGCGCTTGGTCGCCCGCATTTAGTGAATACTCGCTGATGACCGCTCGGGCTGCTGGTTTTGGTGCGGGTGGTTTTGCTGCGGGTGGTTTTGGTGCGGGTGGTTTTGGTGCGGGTGATAATGGTGCGTTTGGCGAAGGGTTTTCAAACGGGAACGGCGATCTTGGTTCTTTCGAAGGTGGCAACCAATCAGGATTTTCGGGCGGTATGCAGTCAGGATCAGGGATGGGACAGTCAGATAACGAAGCCGGGAGCAGCGGGTTTCAAGAAGGAGAAATGAATTCAAGTGGAATGCCGAACTCCGGTGGCAAGGGTGGCATACAACTTCAGGGCGCATCACCAGGAATGAGCGCACCAGGAATGAGTGCACCAGGAATGAGCGCACCAGGAATGAGTGCACCAGGAATGAGTGGACCAGGAATGAGTGGACCGGGAATGGGAGGACCGGCAATCGGCGGATCTGGAATGGGCGGATCTGGAATAGATGGACCAGCCATGGACGGGTCGCGAATGCACGGGCCGTG
>Ga0163144_10011289_pt1 | contig 18913 bp, 15 predicted proteins | sample OliLak19BULKMAT1_FD_123175 | JGI IMG/M metagenome (GOLD analysis project Ga0163144, IMG submission 123175) | Freshwater microbial mat bacterial communities from Lake Vanda, McMurdo Dry Valleys, Antarctica - Oligotrophic Lake LV.19.BULKMAT1 | ecosystem: Environmental > Aquatic > Freshwater >... | reverse complement strand
TCCGGTTCCAACTGGTACAGTACTTTTTACAACCACGAATTTACTAGAAAGGTTGCCAGGTAGCTCAGTCAGCATATCAGCCGCCTTCATCAGATAATCTAAATTGGGAATGCCATCCAAACCCTCGGGAGTTTGAACCGCAAAGAAATACAATTCAGCTTTTTCTTTTAATGCGCGAAACGTCGAGTCGTCCGTATGAACGAATTGTAAATAGGATTTTTCGGCCCCACTTTTTAGAAGATTCTCTAAGCCAGGCTCATAAATGGGGCATCCACCTTTTCGAAGGAGATCGATTCGTTCTTTTGAAATATCTACCAAGACGACGTGATTTCCTGAAGAGGCGAGGCCGGCTGCTTGAACTAAACCTACATAACCCGCACCGAAGACCATAATTTCCATATAGAATTCATTTAGATTATGTATACGATTCTCGCTAGTATGATTTCAGAATGTCTGAAGTTCTTATCTTGGGCGCAGGCCCGTGCGGATTAGGTGCCGCGCTCTTTTTAAAGCGGGCGGGATTTAGCGACTTTCAAGTTCTAGAAGCGGGCACAGAGCCGGGTGGTTTGGCGCGGAGCTTTATCGATGATAAGGGCTTCACTTGGGATATTGGTGGGCATGTTCAATTTTCGCATTACGAAGATTTTGATGCTGTGATGGATGAAGCATTGGGGAACCAATGGAACATCCATCAGAGAGAGTCTTGGGTCCGCTTGGGGTCCAATTGGATTCCGTATCCCTTTCAATACAATCTTCATCGCCTGAGTCCCGAAGATCAAAAAAGATCCTGGGATGGTTTGCAGCAGAGACCGCAGGCAGCTCCCAGTAACTTTGAAGAATGGATTCAAGGAGGTTTCGGAAGCGGAATATCCGATATTTTCATGATGCCTTACAACTTTAAGGTCTGGGCCCATCCCCCGAAAATGATGAGTTATCAGTGGATCGGAGAGCGCGTTGCCCAGATCGATCTGGCTCGTACGGAGAAGAATCTGCGAGAGAGAAAAGATGATGTGAGTTGGGGGCCGAACGCGACTTTTCGATTTCCGAAGCGAGGCGGAACTGGAGCGATATGGAAGCGAGTCGCCGAAATGCTGGGAGAGTCCGCGATCACTTATCAAAGCACAGTTCAGTCTGTTGATCTCAAAAAGAAGGTGGTGACAACTCGCGAGGGCAAAGAATTTTCGTTCTCAAAACTTCTGTCGACTCTCCCTCTTGATCAGCTGATGAAATTGAGCGGCATAAAGATGAAGGCCGATCTTTTGCATTCGAGCTCGCATATTGTGGGTTTGGGTATCAAAGGACAAATTCCTGATGATCTGAAAACGAAATGCTGGATTTATTTTCCGGGTGCCGAGTCCCCCTTCTATCGAGCGACGGTTTTTTCAAATTATTCTGAATCTCACACGCCGGATTCTAAAAATTTTTGGAGTCTCATGTGTGAGACCGCCGAGTCTTCTTTTCGCCCAGTCGATCACCAAAACTTGATCGAGCAGACTCGTCTGGGATTGATTGCGACGGGGATTTTGAAAGTCGAAGACGAGATCGTCAGTCGATGGCATTTTCGTGCTCCCTATGGATATCCAATTCCCAGTTTAGGGCGCGATGAAGTGATTCATGATGCGCTTTTTCACCTGGAGGAGGCGTCGGTTTTTTCGCGAGGACGATTTGGCCTTTGGAAGTACGAGGTCAGCAATCAAGACCATACTTTTATGCAGGGATTTGAATGGGCTAGTCATTTTCTGAATAAAACAGCTGAATACACTTATTGTCGCCCTGAACTTGTTAATGCCCCGGGCCGGAGAGAAAAACTTCCGCAAAATTGGGAAAAAGTTTAAGAAAGAGACTCGTGGAAAAGAAGTATTATCCGATCATAGCCGTAGGGGGTGGACCCGCAGGAATTTCTCTTGCGGTAGAGTGTATTGAGATGGGGATTTCTAAAGACGATATTTTGGTTTTAGAAAAAGGGGAGGCGATCATTAAGGCTGTTCAGCAATTCTACCCCGACAAGAAGATGACTTTAGCGAATTACAAAAATCTGCCGACCGAAATTTCGGGGCACATCCCTAAATTCCCAGACCTCACGAAGGCAGAGACCATTGTTTATTTTCAAGAAATTCTCGATCGCTATCAGATTCAGTATCGCTTGAATTCTGAAGTTTTCAAAGTGATTCCGCGAGCCGACGGTTTGGTGAGCGTGTGGGTGAATCAGCAAGAGCTGACCGCAGATTTTGTTGCGATAGGGATCGGCATTTTGGGACGACCCAAAAAGCCGGATTATAAATTACCATTAAAGTTAAGAGACCAAATTCTTTTTGATCTCACCGCGGTCCCTGTAACAAGCGGAAAAATTCTAGTCGTTGGCGGTGGCGATACTTCTTCGGAGTATTGTCAAATTTTGGTCGAAGAGAATTGCCAGGTGAGCCTTTGCTATCGGGGGCTGGATTTTCACCGAATGATGGATGTGAATCGAGAAGCTGTTGAAAAGCTTTCACAGGCGAAGAGGCTTAGAGTTTTGACGCGAACCGACATTGAGAACATTGAAGATTCGAATGGAAAGCCGAAAGTTTTTTTTAAGGGGGAGCTTTCTCCTGAAGAATTCGATCGAGTTGTTTTTTCGATCGGAGGGACTACGCCGGTAAACTTTCTCAAAACCGCCGGAATTGAATTCGACGATAAGGCTTGGCCTAAGCTTGGTCCCGAGGGTCAGACCAATGTTTCAGGAGTTTATTTAACCGGAGATTTGGCAGTCAGTAAAACGGGCGGATCGATTATTACCGCTTACAATAGCTGTTATCGAACCGCAAAAAAGATAAGTGAACAAATTGCAGCACGACAAAGTAGCCGCACACTATAATCGAATTCGTTATCCTCGTTATCCTTGGGTGTTTTGGGGGCGCTGGCGTGATCTATCGAGAATTGATCTTTCGGCTTGGGGAGCTAGCCGAAAAATTGAGAAAGCTTGGCTGTGTGGAGCGGGAACGATTCAGCCTCTTTTGTTTGGAAGGCGAAATTCTCAAGTGCGCTTTTTGGCGACTGACTTATCAGCGCGAAGCTTGAAGGAATCAAGAATCCGTTGTGGCCTACATGGAGTTCTAAATGTGGAGTTTCGTACTCAGGATCTCTTTCGCTGCAATGCTATCGAAGAATTTGATGCTATCGATGCGTACGGAGTTCTTCACCATACCGAGGATCCAAAGAAGGGGCTTGAAATTTTGGCCCGGGCTTTAAAACCAGGCGGCGTTATAAGGCTGATGCTCTATTCAAGGGAGGCTCGACAGTATTTGGAAGATCTTCGCTCTGAACTTTTGGCCGAAAAAGAAAATTGGACCGATGCGCAGCTGGTCCAATTTTTGCGAGAGCGGAAGATACCTTTTTTAGGAGATTTAGAGAGTAAAGCAGGACGAGCCGATGCGCTATTGCATCCACTGGTGACTACATACAACGAGGTTGAAGCTCGAAAGCTAGCGATCTCGTGCGGACTTCAAATCCTCCGCCACGATCAAGACGGTAAACATATTTTGTTTTTGAAAAAATAAATTACGGCACATTCCAGATTTTATGATTTTGTACCGATAAGCGCCATTGTGGGTTCTCTTTGCAAAGTTTCACACACCAAGAGAGGTTTTCGTTTTGGAGCTGATCGGCTTCGAAAGCTGGGCTCAGTAAATAATTATCGGCTCGGATGCTGGGCTTAGGAATTCCCTGCCCATCGCGCCGAACATATTTTACCTCATGGGCAAAGTTCACTCGCAAAGTATGCTCGGCACTCTTAGGAGAAACGCAAATCCAATCGATGCGTGCAGGAAGTTCTTGAGTTCCATTGGTTTCGATGGCGATTTTGTAGCCCTGGTTATGGAGCTGATCGACCAGTTCTTGATCGAGTTGTAATCCTGGCTCGCCCCCAGTCGCCAAGACCCATTCTGCGTGAGGAGCGATTTTCTTGAAATGCTGAATGATTTCTTCAGCAGTCAAGCTTCGGCCTGAAACAAACTCAGTGTCGCAATCGAAGCCCTCGGTTTCTTTTCTGCAAGTGAGATTACATCCTGAGAAGCGCAGAAAAATATGTGGGCTTCCGGCGCGTAGGCCTTCGCCTTGCAGGCTATAGAAAATATCATTGATTCGATAGCTTTTCACAAATCTCTCATTCAATTTGGTCGGTAGATGCAGCGACTGGTACAGGTTTCATCGATAATTACTGCCACCAAAGCCGGCAGATGTGGTTTGGTCTTTTCAAAAATCCATCGGGCAATGACCTCAGAAGTTGGGCTCTCTAATTTCAGAGTTTCGTTCAAATGATGATGATCCAAATAGTCTTTAAGGAGTGGCTTGATTACTTTTTTCATTTCAGAATAGTCGACGAGCATTCCCATTTGAGAGCCACTTTCTTGTAAATACTGCCCTTCACAAACTAAGCGGCCCTTCCAAGAGTGTCCGTGTAAGCGTGAGCATTTTCCTAAATGATGCGGGAGAACATGACTCGCTTCGAATTGGAATTCTTTTTCTAAAGTCCAAGACATTAGGCAGCTCTCTTTAGGTAGATGGTAGGATCTGTGATCTTGGCCTCAGCAAATGCTTCTCGACGTTCCACGCAAGTCCCACAAGTTCCACAATGAACATCTAGACCTTTGTAGCAACTCCAGGTTTCAAAAAAATCTACGTTCAAGCGAGCGCCTTCTTGGACGATCATCGTTTTAGAAAAATGCGAAAATGGAGTGTAAAGGGCAACAGGGTGCCAGTCACATAAAGTCGCAAGCTCAGCCATCTTTGCGATGAAAGCAGGCCTGCAGTCGGGATAAATACTGTGATCGCCTCGGTGGGCAGCATAACTTACGGCCTGAGCTTTCAAGTTTATGGCCCATCCAATTGCGATGGATAGCATCATCATATTTCTATTGGGGACTACGGTAATCTTCATCGACTCTTCTTGATAGTGACCATCGGGAACTTCAGCGGTTCCGGTCAAAGCGTTTCCAGAAATGAGCGAATGAATCCCCGAGAGCGAAACGACTTCGTGTTTGAGGCGCAGTTTTTTGGTCACACTCTTCGCGAGCTCTAATTCTTTTCTATGCCTTTGCCCGTAGTCGATGCTTAAACAAAACACCTCTTGCTGATCTTCGAGCAGCTTCTGAAGAAGTACTCTCGAGTCCAAACCGCCACTAAATAAGAGCACACTCTGCATGCCCTGGGCTTATAACACAGGTCTGAGCTGCCCCATCACGAATTCAATAGGGGTCTAAGTCCTTAATAGAACTAAAGTTTTAGTATAGACTAGTGCCCCTTGACCCAAAACCCAACATGGACTCAATTCGAGGAGTTATGGCTAAGATCTTAGAATTTAGACCAAAGATAAAAAAAGAATTCAAAAGAGAACTAAAAAGAGAAATCGTGAAGAGCGACCTTCAACAACGAATGGATGAAGTGGAGCGCTCGCAGAATATGAAGGCAGCTTTTGAAGGGCTTTTGGCTCAGGTGCTCCATGATCGGTCGAAGGACGACGTCGAAGATGGAAAGCTCGCGATTCGCTCAGCGGTTGAAATTTTAGAGTCGACTGATGCCGTAAGGCTGCGATTCGCTTTGCCTGGATTCGACAAGGAGCAAGTCCAAATTCTATTTAGAAAAAATATTTTGCGAGTGAACGTTTTTGGGAAGGCGCCCGAAAATGAAGACAGGCTTTTATTTAGTCAATCGCTTCCCATTCCTAGTTTAGTGGATCCCCATGGTGCCGCAGCCCAGTGGGAGGATGGTATGCTGGTCGTAGACTTTCCGAAGCTTCGAGATGACGATTCAAGCCATGGCATAGAAATTCCGATTCCTTAAAAGGGATTCTTAGACCGGGATCACTTCTATAATTTCTGGAATTGCATCCTTCAAGCGAGTCTCAACACCATTTTTAAGAGTCATCAAAGAAGACGGACATCCCGAGCAAGATCCCTGCATTTTCAGATAAACGTATCCAGCCTCAAATTTTTCGAAGGTGATATCGCCACCATCCATTGCCACTGCGGGTCGAACATCGCGGTCTAAAATCTCTACGATCTTCTTTTCGATATCGGACAAGTTGGTGGTTGGGGTCGAATTCTGAAGAGCCGCGGCGTCGAGGACCGGCTTACCCGACTCTAAATAGAGTCGAATAACATCTTGAGCTATGTCATGAACGGTCATCAAATCATTTTGATCTTGCAAAGACAGGGTAATAAAATTGGTGCCTAGCATGACCGCTTTTACTTGAGAGAGCTGAAAGAGTTCGGAGGCCAAACCGGAGAACTCTTTAGCGGAAGCCGCACTTGAAAAATTCTGAGCGCCCTTGACTAAGAGTTGTCGGTTAACGACATACTTTAGGCTCTCCGGATTAGGGGTAAACTCTAGTCGAACTGAAACTTCTTCCATGGCTGAGGTGATCTACCCGATTGCGGCTATAGTCAAGAAGACTCAGCTCTAAGCTAGAGTTTAAAAAGTTCTGCGATTCTACGCTTTTAAGAACATCCTCTCTTAGACCTGAGGCTAGCCTCTCTTTCGGGTGCGTATTTCGAGTAAGGGCTTGGATGAAGCGAAGAGTTTTAAAGCCATCGAACCAGGTGTGAAATTGTAACAATCGATTAATTGGATGTGGGGAGCTATGTAGAAGATTCTCCCAAAAACCTTCTAAATCGGGGTGGCCGGCTTCTGAAGGCCAGAGGCCTTTCAGATTTTTAAATGAAGAGCCAGTCACTAAAGCGGCCTCTGCTTTGCTTAGAAAAATTCGTAAGCTTTTGAAAACTCGTGGCGAATAAAACAGAAACTCTCCTGAGCTTCTCTGTAGAGCCGCACTCGTCCCAAAAGGGGTTCGTACTTGCGATCGGGCTTCAATTTTTAAATAATTCTCGGCAAGAAATCGAATTCCACCGATTTTTCGAAGCTTATTCATTAAGTAGAAATCTTCTCCCGCCTTTCGCTGAGGGAAGCCCCGAACTTTCACATAGGCGTTCAGGTTGAGTACCAGGCAGCTTCCGATCGAGGGGTATCCATAGGGAGATCCGGCGGTTCGGAGTCCCCAGGCAAAATAGCGAAGAGAAAACTCGTAGTCTTCGATGACAGAGACGAACTCATTGCACCAATGCGAAAAATTAAAGTGAAGAGCGACAAGGCTCTTCTCAAATTGAGAGGAAATCGAAAAGAAATCCGGAGGCGGAGTCACATCGGCGTCGGTCGAGTAGATAAACTCCGAAATAAGATCGCCGCGGCTGTGTAATTTTAATAGAAAGTCCGCGCCAATCTTTCGGGCCTCTCCAACCCCGTTGGCAAGCGAGCGATCTTGAGTTCGATCTAGAATCTTTAACTTCACACCGTGATAGTTTGCAAAGAAGTCTACTTCGATCGGCCCGATTAAAAAATCTTTGAGCGTAGCAAGTAAAGAGCGGTTAGACTCGACGGCCCAGTTCTCGCTGTTCTTTGCTTCGTTAATGATCAGTATCACCAGAAAAGACTCAGAGAAATTTTTCCAAGATTCAAGCTGCTTTAGAATCTCATTTCTTTCGCCGTAGCAGGGGATGAGAACTCCATGCTGCACTGGTTCGAAAGGAAGCTTCGAGGCCTCGGTAGAATCGCAATACAATTCTAAGTATTTATTCTTGGCTTTCATGGTTTCAATGGACGCTCGGTCGATAGGGAAGTTTCTTAAAGATATCTCCCTCTAACTCAAGGTACTCATTGAGACGCTCCTGGACGACGCTTTCGGGAAAGTAATGGTAAGCCATTCTTATAAAGAGTTCGTGATGGCGAGCTTCGGCGTCGGCCAACTTTTGGTAGAATTCACGTAACTCGGGATCTTTTACGTTTTGTCCTACAAGTCCGAACCTTTCTGTTCCACGCCGTTCTACGATTGCAAAAATTAAGAGTCGGTCTAAGAATCGATCGTTGGGGTTAGGGCGCATGGCTGCTAGCAGACCATTCACATAAGGGTTCTTCTCATCCCCTTTTTGTTGGAGGCCTCTTGCGTTTAAGAGTTTAGAGACTTGATGAAAGTGATGAAGCTCTTCTCGGGCAAAGCGAATCATGGGGTCGATTAAGAAAGTTCTTTCGGGGTACTTAACCACAAATTGAATGCCGGTAGCGGAGGCCTTTCGTTCACAAGAAGCGTGGTCAACCAAGAATTCATCAAAAGAGGCCTCTACAACTTGCCACCAATCTGAACGGGTCTTTTCTCTGAGTTCAATATTTAGGGCCATATCTGCATTCATACGATTCTCGATAAGCTGCGGCAAGGTCTTGACGATTCTTCATGAGCCAATTCAAAGTGGCACTCTGTGATTTTATCGGCCCAGTGGAGTGTGTGGGATTGGATCGTGCTATTTCTGGCTCTCGGCAGCCTTTTAAGCGCACTTTTTCTAAGTAGTTATCGTCAGCGTAAGCCCACATTAGAGGAGTTTTTTTTGATGGGGCGGAGTCTGGGTTTGCCTCTTTTTGCCGTCAGTTTGGTTTCTTCTAGTTATACGGGGTTTGGCTTCGCTGCTGATAGTCTTGACCGTGTCGATTTAAGTCACTTTTGGATTCGATGCGCCGGAATAACATCTGCATTTTTGATATATATTTTTTTGATTGCTCCACGGCTTCGAAAATTTTCGGCGATGAGTATTCCTGATTTGGTTCGGGGACTCTACGGAAGACGCTCCGCAAAAATCGCAGCTCTTTTGAATCTCTTTAGCATGCTCCCTATTTTGTATGCGGTTTTTTTAGGAATGATTTTGCAGAGTTTGTTCGGCGGGGAATTTTATGAAAATGTTTTGGCAGGATTAGTGATCGCTGGTTTTTATTCTGCCATCGGAGGACTAAGATCTGATATTTATGCGGACGCCGTAAAATTTATCTTCATGATCACTTCACTGGGGGTGCTTTTTCTATTCACTTCGGCACATTCGTCGGGCCTGCAGCTTGCCGATGAGGTTGAAATAGCTACGTTCTCGAGTTTTTGGGGCTACGATTTTCTTTCTTCGTACTTTTTATCCTGCCTCATTGGCGTATCTCTGATCTTTGTAGACCCGATCATTTTTCAACGGGTGATGGCTGCGAAGTCGGAGCGAGTCTTAAGATACGGTCTTTTGTTGGGTCTCTTGTTCTGGGTGCTAATGGACTATTTATTGTTTAGCTCTTTGCAAGTCGCAAAAGCGAGCTTTCCGGATCAATCCGGATTTTCAGCTTTGAGCGCTTGGGCATCCCAGATGCTTCCGCCCGGAGCCCAGGCTCTTTTTTGGGTGGGCGTGTTGGCTTCGCTCCTTGCGATGATGGACTCCTATCTTTTAGTTGCCGGAACCTCACTCACGTTTGATATCGGAAGCCGTCGTCATGGAGGAGTGAACACCCATCGAGCAGGAATTTTAGGGGTGAGCCTGGGGAGCTTTTTATTTGCCTTAGTCTATCGCCCTTCAATGGAAGTTTTTTGGAGGTCCATCGGCGTTTTTTGGGCGGGAGCTCTTGTAACACCGCTATTACTTCCTTTATTTATGAAGCGGAGATTTCCCGGATATTCATTTGTGGTAAGTATTTGTGCTTCATTTTTTTTAATGATGGTGACTTACGGATTGAGCGCTGCACCATTGATGATCTTCATCTCGGGAGTCATCGGTTCAAGTATTACTTTTCTTGGTTTTTGGATTTTCGAAGTTTGGCGGCGCGTTCGCTTAAAGAGAGCGGGTTAAACCCCGGGGGTTCGGATCGTTGAGTGATAAAACCCTCATAGAAACCGTTGAACCATTGAAAAGAATTTGTCCAGAGGCTCCAAGTGGCTGAGACGTCGGGGCGAAACTGATAGAATATTGCAAATAAAATTGAAACGGCCAACAATCCCTCCAGCCGAAAGTGCCTAACGAGTATCCAAAATAGAAATGCCCAAACGAGTACGCTGGCGACCCCAATCCACTGGGGCAGCCTTCGAGGTCCTGACTCCCTCGTGAGCTTTCCCATAGAACGTCCGTAAGCGTGCATGACCTTTCGAAACTGCTGGATGCTTTCAGGGCGATGATGAAAGACCAGAGCTTTGGGATTGTATGAAATTCGGTGCCCCAGAGCTTTTACTCGCAAATCGATTTCAACGTCCTCACCCGGAAACAAGTCTTCTCTAAATCCGTGAAGTCGAATGAAAATTTCTCTTCGATAAGAGACATTACAAAGTGGATTGTGACGCGTCTCGACGATTTCTTCAGGGTGGGTTTGGATGAATTGAGTGAGAGGCGACGTTCGAAGTAAAAAGCTCTCTACTTGGAGCTGAAAAATGCTCGATTGCGGCGGCGCCCGATGAGGTCCACCAGCGGACCCAATGCTGGGATCTTTATAGCAGCGCACCAATTCTTCGAGCCATTTTGGGGTTGGAATACAGTCTGCATCGGTGAAAACTAAGATTTCAGCTGTGGTTTCGTATGCCGCTAAGTTTCTTGCTTTTCCCGGCCCTACTTTTCCGAATTCGAAAAGGCGAAAGCGCTTCGGATCTTTAGCCACGAACTCTTGAATAATCGATTTGGTATTGTCAGTGCTTAAATCGTCAATAATGAAGGCTTCGAAGTGTTGGTAAGTTTGTGCGGCCAGTCCGTTCAGGCAATCACGGATCACACTTTCTTCGTTATACGCAGGAATGATGACACAAAGTTTTTCTGGCATGAGTCAAACTCGGTTTTAATCGTACCCCAGCGTGCTTTACTCTGGTATTTTTAATTTGTGGACTTGAAGAATCCCAGACGATTTTTGCTACAGCGCGTCGGGCGATTTATATCGTGGGCCGCAGGCTTATCATTGGGTTCACTCTTTTTTGGAATTCTAGTCAGTTTAATTGTTTTAGCGATTTTTGTTCGAACAGACTTTTTTCAAAGAAATTTAAAGAATCGAGTGGTAGAACTTTCGCAGAAGACCTTACACGCAGATATTTCTTACGAACGCGCAGAAATAGAGGTTTTTCGTTTCTTTCCAAAACTAAGTTTCTATGGAGTGAGGCTTAAAGATCGAAAAACAGAATCTGAAGTCGATATTCAACGCACCTCGATTAGTATTTCTGCATTCATTTCGATTCCCTTACTTTTATTTCAAAAAATTTATATATCGAAAGCGGAAGTAGAGGGACTTAGTTATGAGCTAACCGATACCAAGGTGCTACGAGATTGGATCGAACGCATTAAGCCTTCAAAAAAGGGCTCTGCTCTGCCCTCCGCTTTTTCAACCAGCATCAATGAAATTAGATTCAAAAACTTTCAGCTACAAATATCATTGAAGAAAGACGATGTGCTCAAAAAGCCGGTAGCAGGAAAGTTCGCGCTTCGAGATTTTCAGGTTTCTTTTGATGGCGATGAAATTCATTTTAAGGGTGATTTCCCCTTTCAGGACTTAGTCTATGGCCCCGTCAAAGTGGCCTCTGGCTCAATGAGTATTGAAGAAGGGGTTTATATTGGCAGGACTTTTTCTTTTAAGCGTTTTTGGATGGAAAGTGGCGATGACTCCTTAGAAATTTCGGGCTCTTTGCAGGGCTTCGAGATGCCCAATTTTAATATTCAGGGACAGAGCAAAATCACCTTGGAGCGTTATATAAACCTCCCGGTGAAAGGCAGGCTGGATACTAAGTTTTCGTATCAAGGGATTTGGAAGAGCGGCCGAGGGGCTCTCAGCTTTAATCTTAAAGAGGGATTCTTTAAAACTCGCACGTTCGACAGAATTTTTGGAAACTTTCGCTTTCGAGAAGCTCAGACCGATGTTTTAGATTTAGTGTTTGAGGATGGTAAGGAGTCTCTACGAGGAAAGGGAGTTCTCGCACTGAGCGAGGCTTTTCCGAGTCGACTCCAGTTAGAGCTTAAAAAGCTGAATGTTCCCAAGTGGCTCGGGTTGATTGGAGAAAGCTTCTCTCACTGGAGCGGGCAGGTCGATGGAAGGCTTGACGTTTCAGGGGATGTGCTAAGGGGTCGCTTTCGGGGGAGCGCCAATTTGAGCGTCGAAGGCTACGAGATAAAGAGTGCAACGGGAATCCTTCGATATCGCGCTCCACTTTCTGAAGCGAAGACAATTTTTTCTTTCACCTCGTGGCAAGAGGCTAAGTTTCAATCACATGTCACCAATGCTTCGAGTGAATGGTCTTCAAATATGCGTTGGGACACCAAAGAGTTTTGGATCGATTGGAAGGGCAAGGCCAATGGGTCAATCGGTAAGCTTTTCTTTTTCGACATCGAAACTAAGGGCGAGATTGAAGGCTATTACGGAGGGCCATTTGCCAGCATGGACCTAAAAATTGTTCCGAAGTTTGAAACACTTAAGTTAAATGGTCTCACCTTTAAGAATGTTCGAGGACAAATTGATTTTGATGAGAAAAGACAGTTTGTCGCGAACCCACTGACGTCGGATCAGTTTCGAGTCGAGGGAGGCTTTCTTTTTCCACGTCAGGGAGACACTCAGTTTTACCATTTAGATTTTCAAGTCCGTAATGCAGATGCGAAGACCATTCTTAATGCGCTTCCGCAAACTCGCAATTGGAGCTTCAAACCCACCGGCAAGATTGAGACCGAGGGGATTTTTCATGGCCCGCTAGACAATCCTCAAGCCGAGGGAACGATAAAAGTGAACGGCTTTAGGTTTGGAGACGAGGTTCAGGGCAGAACCCTCACCAGCCAATTTTCATTTGAAGATGGCTATTTTCACTCGTCCGAGATTGAGTTTAGTGGCGCCAAGGATGCCGGCATTCTGAGGGGGGACCTTCTTCTCTCTACTGCTCGAATCGAGAGCTTTAGCTTTAAGTCCGAAGGCCTCCGGATGGCGGATTGGTTGGTAAGCTTTGGGGTGGCGAGTCCCTTTCAGGCCAAAGTTGATTTTACTCTTAATTACAGTGCACGAGAGTCCGAAGCTAAGCTAAGCGGCAAGTTTTATGAAACGACTTTGGGAGTTCAGCCCCAGGAAGACTCCAGTTTTTTTTGGCAATCAACTAAGAATGAGTATCAGGGATTATTCAAATTTTTTGGTTCAAAGATCATTGGCGAAGGGAAGGGTCAGAAGTCCAGTGCCGAGATGTTGTGGCAAGTTCAGGCTTTTGACTTGGCGCACTTGGTTCCTTCTATCGAAAGAAGTGGATTGCGATGGTTGGTGAATGCGAAATCGACTTGTGCGATTAAGTTTCTGAAGTCCGAAAACTCGTTGATCAATGCACTTCCAATCCTCGATCAGTGGATTTGTCGGCTAAATTCGCAGCCGGCCTTGGTCGAGCGTGGCAATGCTACCCTTAATCGTTTCGAGGCCTTCGAGTTGAATATTCAAAAGAGTCCTGCGCAAGCTCCTCTTTGGTCGAGTGACAGAATTGTGGTTTCTTCGGGAAGTCGCAAACTAGAACTCTCTGGTCGATTTCGAGATCCCAAGGATTTGCGAGTTCAAGTTCAGGGCAAGAGCGGCATTGAGTCATTATCGTATATTCTGCCGGGCCTATCACGTACAGACGGCCTCTTAGAAGTTGAGGGTTTATGGGATGCGAGCGGTTACAGTGGTTTGGTGCGTGTCAGCAAAGGTTTGGTCGTTTTCCGAGACAATCCTATTTTGATTCGAGATATTGATACCAGCATTCGAGCTCAAAATTCTTTGTTCGAGATCCAGAGTTTGTCCGGTGGTTTTCGTGAAGGATCAATGACCGCCACGGGTCGGCTCAGGTTAGACGGATTCGAATTAGCGTCTCTCAATCTTTCGACCCAGCTTAATGGAGCGTTGGTTGAGCCATCGACGGGAATTCGCCTTCGAGCCACCGGTCCCTTGTTCATCCGGCAAGACTCAAACATAGGCTCTATCACTGGCAAGTTGGCTGTTTCGGAGGGTCGTTATCGTTCGCGGATCAACTTACGTTCGGACTTTGCAAAAATGTTTTCTCCCGAAGAGAACCGCTACCAATTTTATGAAAGAGAAGCTTCGATTTTCGACAATTGGAAGCTCGATGTCGCACTTCAGACTTCTGAAGCCTTTCAGGTTAGAAACAACGTGGCTGAAGCCGATATTCAAGCAAACCTGAAAGTGGTTGGGACTATCCGCCGACCAAGAGTCCAGGGCTCGATGGCGGCGATTCGTGGACGATTCAATTATTTTAATCGAGCTTTTGATCTGAAGACCGCGACGGCCCAGTTTAATAATCCCGACTCGAATGTTCCGCGTTACGATATTCAGTCTGAAACCGAATCGGGCGAGTACCGAATTTTTCTCAATCTCAATGGGGATGCAAACTTTCAAAAAATTACGTACGCGTCTGACCCCCCCTTGGCCGAGAAGCAGATCTTGTCATTGATTTCGACGGGAACCCCACCTTCGACCGCCGATCAAACCATTCAAGATGATGGAACAACCTCGGCAGCTTATGCGGGGATATCTTTTCTCACTGGGCAGTTGCAAGATACGATTGAATCCACTCTTTCGACAGATTTTGGTATTCAGCGATTTCAATTGTACCCAAGTTTTTATGAAGAAACGGGTAAAACCGAATTGCAGTTAAAGGTGGGTACGGATTTGGTCCGGAATCGCTTATCTTTTAACTATTCCAACTATATTTCTGCAAGTGGCGGACATCTGCTCGAGCTAGATCTGAAGTTAAATCGAACGATCTCTTTAGTGGGTTCATGGCGAGATACTCAAAAAGATCAGAAACAGAATATCTCAGGAGACCTAGGGGGCGATATCTTGTTTAGATTTGAGATTCAATGAGGCGCAACCAGCTTTTCATTTTTTTAGTTTTTCTTTCTCTCTTCCCCGCTGAGAAGTTGATGGCGTCGAGCGTGAAGATCAAGGCGATCGAAGTGAGTCCAGAAAGCGAAGAAGCCTATGTTCGAGGGACTTTGCCATTTTCGGCGGGGGTAGAGTGGAAGCCCAGTCTGGGAGAATTGGCAGAGAAGTTCTTGAGATCTATTCAAAGATTTAAAGAGATCTCTGTGGATTGGAAGCCAGATTCGGCCACGCTTTATGTTCGGGTAGAACCCATTCGATTTATTGAAAATGTTAAGTGGAGCAAAGATAAGCCGCAGGGAGAATCTGGCATTCGTTTGGCATGTCTGCGAGCCGAAGAAGACGATGCCATGACCCAAGAGCGCATTTCTCAAATTTCAACCTGTGTCGTCGAGCGACTCCGAGTAAATGGTCTTTTGGATGCCCAGGCATTTGCTTATTCAGAGGGGTCGACCTTGTTCCTTGAAGTGAATCAGGGAAAGGCTTACCAAGTTGAAGATGTACAAATTATAGGATTAAATTCTATTTCTTCTTCTTACATTCATAATCGAATTCGAAATAAAAGTGGCAAGGCTTATAAGCCACTGGACCTGGCGGCCGACACAAAAAATATTTTAAGTGACTATCTATCCTCTGGCTTTTACCAGGTGAAAGTTTCGGATCCCACCGTCGTGGTTCAACCCGCGAAGCGCACGGTAAGAATTTCGTGGAAGATTCAAGAGGGCAGGCGTTACGAAATCCGATTTGAAGGGGGTTACACAAGTCGAAGGCCGATCGAGAGAATTCTAGATCTAAAAGAATCGTCTCCAGATTGGTTTTTGGATGAGATTCAAGAGCGCATCCGGCAAGACTTACTAGGAAAGGGCTATTTAGATGTATCGGTGACTCAAGAATCTATCCGACTTCGGGGAGGAACAAATCGAATTATTTTTGCGACTCAAAAGGGGCGTCAGTATTGGTTGAGCAGCCCATTATGGGTAGGGCTGCGAGACCCCGAAAAAATTCAAAAAATTTATCGAAGCATTTCGAAGATTCAGGCGGATCATAGATATTCTGAAGAAGAGTTTAGAAGAATTTTTGAAGATAGTTTTTTTCCGGCACTTATCGAAAATGGATTCCAAGACGTAAGAGTAAAGAGTCTAGAATTCTCAGTGGATCGAAAGTCATTTACCGTTCAGCCGGTAATTTATATGGATGAGGGACCTCGACGAGTGATCCAATCCGTAGAGATTTTGGGTCTGCCGTCGGAATACTCTAAATCTTATGAAGCAGAAGATCTGGCCTATCTTCTGCGTAAGTCAAATTCTTTTGACGCCATTAAGGCGGACGAAAAGCTAAAGGTTCTTTTGCAGAACCTTCGTCAAAATGGATATCTAGATGTGCTTGGTGACTTGGATTGGAATGCTTCTACCAAATCGGTGAGGGTGAATATAACTCTTGGTCCACGTTATCGAATTGAAGATGCCATAGTTCGAGGCTTAGTGCGAACTCAGCTTTCTGTGATTCGAAAGCAATTCCGTTTTTCACCCGGAGAATATTTTTCGCAAACTAAGCTGAACGACACCACTGCAGAAATTTTGCGTCTAGGTTTAGCACGCAGTATCGACATCCAGGTCTTTGAAAAAGATTCGACAACCCAGAAGGTCTATCTTCTCATTGAGATCTCTGAAGCCGCGCGTTTTCGTTTTGAAATAGGACCAGGATTCGGCACCAGTGACGGGCTTCGAGGCGTTGCTAAGGGTACCTATTCAAATATAGCGGGCACAGGTCGACGGCTAACCGTCTATGCCAAAGCCAGTCGTCGCTTGAAGACGAAGCGAGTTCCAGAGGGAGTCATTGGAGTCGATAATATAGGAGATATCGTCGATCCGGAGCAGGTAAAGCGAACTCCATTTCTGGAGAGACGTATGACCATTGAGTATTTCGAGCCGAACTTTGTGAGACGCACGATAGATGGTCGGGTCGTTTTAAAACATGAGTTGCTTTCGAGAAGGCAGTACGGAGTAGAGAACTATTCAATTGCCTCTCTCTTAGATTGGCGGCCGTATCGCTTCTTAACTTACACTCCCAGCTACAAAATTGAATATAGCGACCCTTTTAATATTCAAATTGCTAATCTTACCCGAAGATTTGATGACACCGGGCCAAGTCGATTGCATTCTACAGGTCATCGATTCTTGTTTAATTTTGTCGATGATACATTTAATCCTAGTCGAGGGCTTCGCCTCGACAACAGCTTCGATCTTTATAATAAGTTCTTCGGCAGCGATAAAAACTTCTGGGTCGGACTGGCCGAGCAAACTTTGTATCTGCAAATTCTAAAGATAAGTCGTAAAAGTTCGGTTGGATTTGCCCTTTCTCTCAATACAGGTTTCTCGAGTGAGTTTTCTGATACTCCAGCTATTCCTGTCGACAAGCGATTTCGTCTAGGAGGAGAAGCCTCGGTTCGTGGGTTTGCCGAAGATGGAGTTCAGCCGCTTGATCGAAGTGGGAATGCTTTAACAAATGGGGGCAAGAGTATCTTTTATTTTAGAAGTGAGCTTAACGTACCACTTTTTGGCTGGGTTGATTTGCTGAGTTTTTTTGATGGAGGTACCTTGTACCAATCGAATTCTGATTACCGTCCTTGGGACTTGGTAGCACTTCGTTATGGCGCTGGAGCTGGCTTAAGACTAAACACCCCGGTTGGACCGGTGAAGTTTGGCTATGCTTTTGTTTTGGATCGAAAGCCCGGCGAAGATATGGGGCAAATCTATTTTGGAGTGGGTCCTCTTTAATTAATCTTTGGAGTAAAAGATCACTGCTATTTAAAGCGCGTCCATCATTTCATAAAGAAGTCCAAATCGAATTCCAGAATCCATACAGGTCACGTTTGACCAGTTAAAGTGTTCAGCGAGAGCGAGAGCAATAGTTAGTCCTCCACCGAAGACGTCGGCTCGATCAAAAGGTAATCCAGGAATACCTTTACGCCCCTCCAGTGGTAGAGAAAGTATTTTAGATCTCCATTCTGCTAGATCAATTTGTGAGATTTTCTGAAGATGAACGAGATCTCTGTCGTATTGGGTGATCTGCTTCCAAACGGCAATGAGCGTGGTCATTGTTCCTGCTACTCCGACTCCCAAAGTAGGAGTTTTGATATCTGAAAACTCGGATGCGTCCAGGATCTCTTTAACCTGAGCCATGGCTTCTTCTCCGTTACTCGGCTCTTGCAATCGAAACAAATCGCTGAGAACCACGCTGCCTAACTTGAGGGAGCATTTTTTCTGAATGCCAAGATGGTTTCCGAGTATGAGCTCAGTACTGGCACCGCCAATATCGAACACGATTTTCTCTCGAGAAAGTTCGGGATGAGCTTTCTGCACACTCCAGAAAGAAAGTTCTGCCTCGCGAATTCCAGAAATAAGTTCGATTGGATGCTCCAGGGCTTTCTCGAGTTCATATTTTGCTGCTTCAGAATTACCCAAGCGACGAAGGCCTTCAGTGGCGACTGCCTTCACCACTTCAGGTTTAAATTTATGAATAAGTTGCGCATATTCTTTGAGGGCCGAACAGCTTTTGTCGAGGCTCTCTGGAGAGATTGCCGCTCCGGACTTTACTCCTTTTGCCAGGCCAGTGACCCGGCACTCATCGACAATTAAACTCAAATCTTTTCTTTCTGTATCGACGATAGACAGTAAGAGAGAGTTAGAGCCTATATCAATCGCGGCCAATCTTTTCATCTAATATCCAAGACGAGGAGACCAGGTGGGTTGCGATGCAGCTCCAGGGAGGTCGGTAATTTTCACTACCTGCGTCCCATCTGCTCTCATTACAAAAATCTCGTACCGGCCGCTTCGTCGTGAGCCGAAGACAATGAGCTTGCCATCAGGACTCCAGTCAGGGGCCTCATTATTTTTAGCATCGTAGGTGAGCCTCTCCATATTATTGCCCTGATCATCCATCGCAAAAATGTCAAACTCTCGATCTAGATCCATACCTGAAAACAAAATTCGGTTCTCTTTAGGGTGCCAAGCACAGGTGTCATTGAAGATTCCTACTCTAGTAATTTTGTTTACTGTCTTTGTCGCGAGCTCCATGATGTAAACATGAAGGGCGTTTTGAATTCCTGAGCTGAAGCAGATTTTTTTTCCGTCAGGGCTAACTGAAGGAGCGATGTCGATTTCATCTCTTTTAGTGAGACGTTCTTTAATCTTTCCATCTAAGCCCACGATGTAGAGCTCGTTAT
>Ga0163144_10011288_pt1 | contig 18917 bp, 18 predicted proteins | sample OliLak19BULKMAT1_FD_123175 | JGI IMG/M metagenome (GOLD analysis project Ga0163144, IMG submission 123175) | Freshwater microbial mat bacterial communities from Lake Vanda, McMurdo Dry Valleys, Antarctica - Oligotrophic Lake LV.19.BULKMAT1 | ecosystem: Environmental > Aquatic > Freshwater >... | reverse complement strand
CCTTCAAACGAAACACCTCTTCGGAAGCCTTGCTAGCATTCTGACCCTCTGCCGTTTTGTCGACAACTGGAGCGTCCTGTTGGGGTGCGATGGTAACCGATGGCAATCGTACCGATGCGACTCGAAAAACATTTTCCTGGGCCTGCAAACGTCCACAGGAAATTACGACACCGAAACCAGCAACGCAACCGGTTCGATGGACGAAGGAAAGAAACCTTGTTTTTGCCATCCTGGCTCTCGCGAGTGACATCATGCCACCTAATCAAAAAGTGTATTAAAAGTCGACCTAGGGGTAGACCGATGGAAATTCACCGGCGGTCGACTTGCTGAAGTTCTCGGCACATTGCGTGGGTTCGCTTAAGGATTGCAACAGGAATTCAGGTTGTAAGTCGCGAAGTCGACCGCATCGCCTGTCGTAGCCGTCAATCTTTTCCAAATTGGCGACTCGCGATTAGAGGGCGTCTCACTTTTAGAACGCCCCCATGGGCTTGACCCATCGGAAGTAAGGGTTCGAGCCTGGCGAACGAAAGCTGGGGGGAACGGGCTCAAGGTCGCAGCGTCAACGACTGGCCGGAAAGTCTTTGGTCCACCGGCACGAGGAGGTCGTCCAGCTTTTGCTTCGCTAGCAAAGGCTGGTGCAGGGCTTCACGCTCAGAGCGTTAGCGATGGGCGTGGGGAGCTTGGCAAATGGAACCAGCGACTCACACGCCCTTCGTGCCTCAGGGCGTGCCAGCCGTATCGAAACCCTTTGATTTGAATGCGCAGCATGTCGCTAAATCGGATTTTACTTCAATCCTGAAGCGTCGATTCGAGACTTACCCAAACCGCCTTGATATTCGGCCTTCAGCATGTAAGGCGGGATAGCCGCGTTGGTAAAGTAACCCGGGCTCGGTTTGCAATGACTGTCTACTTGTGACTGAGTGGTAACCCCTTTTTCATCTCGCAAGTTATGAGGCGCCCCAATCGTATAGACATTGCTAAAGACTTGTTTGCCTTGCGACTTGAGAGTCATCGTATGTGTCCAAGGCGTATAAGTGACTTTCTCGCTGGGTCCCGAAGGTTGCCCTCCAAACCCAAAGGGACGAAAGACTGGTCCAAAGCCTCGTTGCTCGAAATACTCCGCTTCCTCGCTTTTGCCTTGCGCCAATTTGATCGTCAAAATGTTTTGAGACGAATCGTTCAGTGTCCAGCCTACTGCCTTGATCTTGGCCGTAACAGCTTCGCGGATCTTTTCCTGTAGACCAGGCGGAGTCGCGCCAAAATCGTATTCAGTTGAAATCGAGTCACCCGGTTTGAGCGCATAGGAGGTTGCGGGATCTATTTCCTGTGCAACTCGTAATGCGTTTTCATGCGGAATGCGGAAAAGCCCGACGCTGCTGCTATTGTCCCCGCCAAAGCCCGCCAGCAAAAAATCTCCCAATACACACTTGGGTGCCTGGGTTTCATACGTCCAAAGCGGCACGCCGCGTTCAACGTCATAGAGGACATTGCCAACCAGCAAATGCTTACCAAGCCACGTCAGCTCGGCACCGGGATTGCTGTCTGTGATCGGAACCGTACGAATCTCTTTTCCATCATTCATTCCAAACAGAGTGATCTTAAATGGGCCGAGGGTTGCAATCATGTCTGCTTTCGGTGAGAAGGCAACACAGTAAACAGGTTCCTCGCGTTTGATGCAACCGACAAGCTTTCCCTCGGTAGTATCCATGACTGCAACCGCGTTGCCAGCGGCAAAGGCCATGAGCTCACCGGCAGGAGTGATCGACGCTTTCGTAGCGGTGCCAGTCGAACCTCGCTTGATTGCCTTGGGTCCGATTTTGTTTTCCATATCCCAAAGGGTCAGATCGTGTTTTTGGCTGATCGTCGCAAAGCGGTTGTTAGGAAGAAAAGCAGCCCAATGCAATTCGTCCCAACTGCCCCCGCCCGCAGTAAATTGGAACTCAGGTATTATCTTTCCGTCCTTAATCCGAAAGATGGCCACATCATTCCCTTTATCAAAGCCTTCGACCCTCACGGCAGCAAAACGAGCGCCATCGGAACTCATGGCCAGCAGTCGCCAAGGATCGGGGAACTCAACCACTGACGAGGATTCCGCCGTGGTGGCCGACGCAACAACAAATCGTCCAAAAGCCTCTCGATGTTTTCCTTCCTGATAAGAGTTGAGAACAATCGTGCCAAGTTTGCCTGCGCCCATGACCTGTAAGCCAGCGAAGAATGGTTTCTTAAGCGTCGTTTGGATGACCGCGTCCTCGAAAGTCACTTCTGGAAAGGCACGTGGCGGACTGACAGACCAAAACTCGCGCGCAGGAACAATCGATAATGGCTTGAACCCGTTGATGCCTGCTTTCCGTTTCGGGATAACGCCCGGCTCGCTCGGTTCCTCGCCGCTCTCGCTACGATCTGGCTCGGTCGGCGGCGACCGTCGGGGGCGATCTGTCGATGGGCTGTTTGATGGAACGCCACCCTTAAATGGATTCTCATCCTCTTCGTCTGGATTTGGCAGCGCTCCAGACAGGGCCTTTTCGGCAGCCAAGAATCCTTGAACGAACGCGTGATCCGACTCGCTAAGTTTGTCGACTGGAACGTCGATAACTTTAGAATCGGACTTCAAGATCTGAACCGTTTTGACGTCCGCCGATTTCAAGCTCCCCTCGATCTTGAACTTGCCCGTCTTATCGGACCAAGAACGCTTGATGGCAAAACCAATTAAGGGTCCTTTCGGTTCGCCTGCGTCAATACGCAAACACAAGCAGACCAACAAGCAAACAAAGGTGAAACGAAATAATCCGGTCATTGTTTTTGTCCTTAAGAATCACCATCGGGGAGGTTTGGTTTCGCCCTAATCGTAACCTAACTCAATCCAGATCACCACGGATGGTTGCTTATGCCGTTTGTTGAGTCGCCACGGTTGCAACGTGGAGCAAACCGCAGATAGCTACTGTATCTGCTTCGGGATCGATGATTACGATCTTGGTTTTCGTCAGCACTGCGTTTTCAGGATGTCGCACTTCGTAACGTTGGCCGCTGGACATTACCACAACGAAGGGTTCGAACGGTTTCGCATTCAAAAACAACCGCATCGATTGTTCATTCCTCATTTGCATTCCTTATTTGGCAACGATTCTAACTCTCGACCCGTACAATTTTACTCAAGCAACGATCGACTTGCATCGTTTATTCGCAATTGTACTTAACACAAAGCAAGGCGAGGCCCGTGAGCTATCCAACCAATGCTATACTATTCGAAAATTGGTACTTGTTTCTCTCCCCAAGTGGATAGTTCTTGGAGTGTTCATGCGAATTCGTTACCGTATTCTGTTTCTTTGCGTCTCAGTGAGTTTGGTGGGTTGCGACATAAATGTGACGAAGCCTGTCGCGCCAGCAAATATTAGCGAAACCAAACCCACTGAAGTCATTCCAACAGCTCCTTTGGCCCCGCAGCTCTCGAGTTGGTTACCCGAACCGTCCATGGAAAGCTTGCTTGCCGCACCTGAAATTACGGAGGGTTTTTCGATTCGACCGCCAGCTGGTTACTCGACAATGGTCTTACCTAATGCCCCTACAGGACTCTTCGCCAAAGTATGGAAGGGAGGAGTGCGATCCGACGAAAGCCTCCCAATCATTCAACTTAATATATTGTCGCCACCAGTGACTGCTTCAATTCCGGACGTCGAAACCGGCTTGCGAAAATCTATGGATAGTATCAAACGCAACAGGAACAATTGGACTGAATCACAGGTCACTCGAGGAACAATCCAAGGGACTGAGTTTGTAAGACAATCATGGGCCGGAATCGAAAAAAGATTTGGTGCCGAAATGCGTGGCGTTATGTACGTCACTATGCTAGACAGCAAGGTCATCCAGCTAAGCACGCAGGATTTGGAACCGCACGCGGAAGAAACCATTAAGCTGGCAGAATCGGCTATTCGGACATTTGCTAAAGCTCAGCAATAGTTTCGCTGACCGATGGTCACTCCTTCCTTGGAGCAAACGTTAGATCGACCGCTGGTCGACCGTAAAGTCGATTCGCCCACAAACTGGTGCGTCGCCCAACTAAGATTTATGGTTAAGCTTTGATGGGAGCCTAGTTCTCGCTTTGGTACCAGGGAATTAGACAGGATGGACAGGATTGGCAGGATAAAATGCTTGTTTTTATCCTGTCCATCGTGTTAATCCTGTCAAAGCAACCCATTCCGCCTTTTGGGGATCTTGCTTTAATGCCTAAAGACATCAAGGCATCTTGGGTCGCAAATCAGAGCCGTCTGCGCTCCTGGGGTAGACGGCTTCATGGCTGACTAACGCAGCGATTAGACTTTGCATCATGCGAGCAAGCTCCACGGTATCTTTGGCTGCGAGATTGTTCTGCTCAAACGGATCCTCGGCGAGATTGAATAGCTGGTAGTGCGAACCCTCTGAAACCGCAGACGGGAAGTAGTGGTATATCACTTTCCAATTTCCATCTCGATAGACCGTAAAGTAATCCGTGCGATGCGGTGCGTGTGGGTAATGCATCAGAAACGATTCACTTCGCCCTAAATTTCGCTTACCCAACAAAAGTGTGTCTAACGATAAACCATCGACCTGATGCAATCTTGGCGGCTCAAGTTCGGCTAACTTCAGAATGGTCGGAAACAGATCGCAGACGGACGCTTGCTGAGACTGAATCGCTCCCGCTGCGATCGGCAACCGCTGCTGATTGGCTTGACCTGCTTTTGGACTGGCCCACGCTGCGATGAAGGGAACTCTCATTCCTCCCTCGTAGTGCGCACCTTTCTTTCCTCGCAATGGAGCGGAGCAAGCGACCTCGTGTTGATTGCCCAACGGTGCATCGCTCCCATTGTCCCCTAAAAAGAATACGATCGTATTGTCGGAAACGCCAAGCGAATCGAGATGACTCAAAACGTCGCCAAGCGATTTGTCCATGCCCTCAATGAGCGTCGCATACGCTTGAGCTTGCGGTGATTTTCCAGACGACTTGTAATTTTCAGCGAAACGTGGATCGGAATGAAATGGAGCATGAACCGCGTACTGCGGGAAATAGAGAAAGAATGGCTTCTGGTCTTGCACTGCTTCCGAAATCATCGAATTGGCTTCTATCGTAAGAGCCTCGGTGAGAAACGTTTTTGAACCATGATACTTTTCCAAGCCTGGAACCGCCTTGCTGTCGCGTTTGCCATTGAGGCCGAAGTTTTGCTCGGCATAGTAACTGCCAGGTTGCCCGATCGATGTACCACCGACATTCACGTCGAAACCCAGGTTAAGAGGGTTGGTTCCTTCGCTGCCGTTTGGTCCAAAATGTCCCTTGCCAATGTGAATCGTCCGATAGCCGTTTGATTGAAGTAGCCGAGCAAGTGTCGTGCTGTCTTTCTTCAGCCCTTGCCAATTCCAATCGGGTGGACCGAGCGGCCCGGCATTGTTTGTGTCTGGGTTAATCCAGTTTGTGGTTCGATGCCGAGCGGCGTTCTGACCGGTCATGATCGATATTCGAGTCGGCGAGCAAACACTCATCGCACAAAAATTGTTGAAACGAATTCCGCGTGCCGCGAGCCGTTCCATATTCGGTGTGCGATAGAAATCGTTGAGTGGATACCGTTTTGGGCGTCCCTCTAGGTCTGTTAGAAACGGAACCGATGTGTCCATCACACCCATGTCATCGACTAACATCACCACAATGTTCGGCGGTCGATCGTCAGCGATGCCGTTCAAACACGGGCACGCACACGCAGCGACCGTGACTGCGAGTACTAATCGAAAAACCGCAGCGATTGACTTCAACATGGTAGGCTACTTCCGCTTCGTTAGTTAGTAAGGATCGTTCGATCAATTAGTGGGATGGGCTTCCAGCGCTTCCAGCCTGCCGCACTGAAAATGACAGGCTGGAAGCCTATCCCACTTCCCTTAGTGGTCTTCAAGGATCAACGAGGAGGGGAGCCCAAAGCGCTGTACCGACTTCTGGGATTTTACCTGAGGGTGGCAACGTGGATTTAGCCGCGGCTTGCAATTGCATCGAGAGCTCCTCGACCGTTTTTGAGTGCTCTGGCTTGTTTGCCAAGTTGGTTTGTTCCGTAGGGTCATTATCGTGATCGTAAAGCTCTCGGCCTTGCTTGCCCTCGTCCCATTCCGTATACCGCCATCTCGCGGTGCGAAGACTGAAACCGAAAAAGCTTTTGTCCTTTGCGTTCGGATTCTTTGCTGCTTGAGGCCCCGTCGGACCGCGCGCTACCTGAGTGAGTGCCCAACCCCGTCCGGTTATCTTCGGATCCTTTAGCATCGGGACAAGACTCTGCCCTTGGATATTGGCGGGAGGTTTTATGCCACACAATTCACTCAGGGTAGTAAACAAGTCGATGTGGGAGACGGGCGTTTTCGCAACACTATTTTTGGCGGAGACCCCTGGCGCCACAATCAACAACGGTACCCGAGCGCTTTCCTCGAACAAGCTCTGCTTTTGCCAAAGGCCATGTTCACCGGTGTGGTAGCCGTGATCGCTTGTAAAGACGATGATCGTATTGTCCGAAAGTCCGAGTTGGTCGAGCGAGTCAATGACTTTGCCAACCTGTGCATCCATGAAACTGATGCTTGCATAGTAGGCTTGTAAACTCTGACGACGAAGATCATCGGTCAACTTGTCCTGTTCCTTTTTGTAACTTGCGAGACCGGCAGCCGGAATATCGGCTTGATCCTCAGCTATGTTTGGCACGATACGCATATCCTTTTCGGGGTACCAGCCAAAGTACGGCTCCTTAGGTGCAACATACGGCGTGTGAGGTCGAAAGAAACCGACAGCAAGAAAGAAGGGACGGTCCTTTCGTTTGGCACATCGTTCGAGAACCCATTGGGCATCCTGCGCCATCAGGCCATCCGTGTGAAACATATCGCCCTTGGGTGAAGCGAGCCAACTGAGCGTGCCACCGAACTGATTCGGAGTCAAAGAAAAAATATCGGGGTGATGTTCGAGTCGATCGACCCCAGCTGGGTTCAGTTCCAATTCCCAAGAGCCTGGGTCATCATGCCCGTTCGTCCCAATCGAGTTGGGAACGTTGTAATGGTATAGCTTGCCGATCCTGGCGGCGAAGTACCCGGACTGCCGAAAGGCTTGGGATAAACTCAGCTGCGTCGGAATGGTTTGTCGGAATATTTGTGAGTTTGCTAAAATTCCCGTGCTGTTGGGATAGAGGCCCGTCAACATCGAGTTGCGACTTGGTCCACACAAAGGAAACGTACAATACGATCGGTCAAACCTGACTCCGCGAGCAGCCAATCGATCGATGTTGGGTGTCCTTGCTAGAGGGTCACCGTAACATCCAAGCATGTTATTCAAGTCATCCGACATCAGGAACAACACGTTCGGACGCTTTTCCTGAGCAAGCAAAAGCTGCGGGGAAATGAATGTTGCAATACAAAAGAAGCAAAGAAAGAAGTTTCGCATGTTTGAATCAAAGAATGGTGAGGAGTAGTTGGGGAGAGATCAAGAACTCAATTTACCAAGTCGGCTTCCAGTCTGCCGACTCGGACCTTGCCGATTTTAAGTACTCACTAATTTTGGAGGCAATTTCTGGGTGTTTGTTCGCCACATCGGATGCTTCCGCGACGTCGTTCAGCTGATCGTACAGCAGAATGGGCGCGTCGGGGCTACCCTTTCGAATTCCTTTCCAGCGTCCCAGATAGAGTGCGGCTTGTTTGAAACCGTTTTCATGGAACTCCCAGTACAAGAACTCGTGTTGAGGTTGAATTGAATTTTTGCCCAAGAGGGTCGGTACCATGCTAATCGAATCGATGCCAGAAGGTGGCTTTGATCCTGCCAATTCAGCGGCCGTTGCCATCCAATCTCCGAAATAACTTACGTGCCCTGTTTCCGTCTGAGGCTTGATTTTGCTTGGCCACCATGCGATCAGAGGAACGCGAATTCCTCCGTCGGTCAAACTGCGTTTGATACCGGTATAAGGCCCCGCAGGATTGAATCGCTTGAGGTCGTGATTGCTTTCGTTGTGTGGACCATTGTCGCTGGTGAAAAGAACGAGCGTGTTCTCGGCAATTCCCAACTCCTTAAGCGTATCGAGCATTTTGCCAACGTAGCCATCCAGCCGAGTGATCATGGCCGCTTGGCCTTTGTCGGGTTCAGGCCAGTTTTCTCTCGCATATCGTCCGAAGTCAGGAACGTGAGCTCCGTTTTTCAGTGCGCGCGTCCGTTCGTTGTTTGCATGTGGAATAACCATGCTCCAGTAAAGATAGAACGGACTTGACTTGTTCTCGTTTACAAATCGAATCGCTTCCTCGGCGAATAAGTCGTCAGCAAATACTTTGGCTTCGGTTGCATAGCCACCACCGCTTTCCCCCACGGGGACGACAACGTTTGACAAAGGAACCTTGGCCTCGTTTCTCCACAAAAAATCAGGGAAGTGATTGTGGGCATGATTCTGGTTGAGATAACCAAAAAAGGAATCGAAGCCTTGTTTGCGGGGCAGGCCAGATTCTGCTGCTCCGTCGTCGCCCAAGCCCCACTTGCCAACGAGCGCCGTGCGGTAGTCTGCTTGTTGTAGTACTTTCGCAACGGTCACATCCTCGGGGCCCAACGCTTGTGCCCTTGGGTTTTTCTGACCAGCATTACCGCGCACTCGCGTGTGGCCGTGATGCATGCCTGTCATCAGGACACTTCGCGAAGGTGCACAAACCGTTGCACCCGAGTAAAAGTGTGTGAACCGTAATCCCTCTTGTGCCATCCGATCGAGATTGGGTGTTGCAATAATCTTCTGGCCATAGCAGCCAAGATCTCCGTACCCCAAATCGTCCGCCATAATCCAAATCAGATTGGGCTTGGAATTCGGTTCAACGGCGATCAAATGCCGCGGCAGAACAAATGCAAGAATCGAACAACAAAGACGAAATGCAATCGCACGAGCTGGTGAAGTTCCCATAAAGAGTGTCCTCAAAAGTTTGAACAAAGGATGGATCGTCCATGGCTAACTTAGTTGCTCGACGCTCCGCGTCGTGATTTCTACAGTACCCGTCACGCTCCGCGTCGTGATTTCTACAGTACCGGTCACACTCCGCGTCGTGATTTCTAAAGTACCTGATGGGTACTTTCTTCGGATTCAAAAAAATCACAGCTTATCGGAGGAGTGATTTACACGACGCGGAGCGTCGTGCAACTAAGAGGAGACTTCGAGACGTAAAAAAAGGACGATCGAAATGGAGGTATCGATCGTCCTTTTGTTAAGTAAATTAACTGATCTAGAAGCAAAGCGTAGTTCTACACTGAGCCGACCTTGGAAGCCTTAGTATCGGTCGCGTCGGCCACCGCCGCCACCGCTGCCGCCACCACCACCACCGCCGCCGTAACCACCGCCGCTGCCGCCACGGCTGCCGCCGCCGCCACCACCACCGTAGCCACCGCCGCCACCACGACTTCCGCCACCGCCACCACCACCACCGCCGCCGCCGCCTTCGCGAGGACGAGCTTCGTTGACGACGATTTGACGACCGTCGAGTTCAGCACCGTTCAACGCACGGATAGCTTCATCAGCACCCGATTCCATTTCAACAAATGCGAAACCCTTGGAACGACCCGTTTCTCGGTCGTTAACGACCTTAGCGGATGTTACCACCCCGTACTGAGCAAACGCTCGTTCGAGACTCTCGGACGTAGTGGCCCACGCAAGGCTACCCACAAAAATGTTCTTACCCATCAAATAACCCTTGAACTTAACCTGTTTCCGAATGACCGATCGCTACCACAACGGCAGCATTTTAAACAAATCGCGACTAGACCAATCCGCGGAAACCACTCGGACAGGCCGTCCGATGCATGCGGCAGAACAACTCAATGGCGGACGAGACTGAAAAGTTCGCGGCTGTCTTCGAGAAACCTGTTGCTTACATCTTGTTGGAGTTGGAGGGCTCTTTGCAGCTCCCATAACCTCGGCCAACGTTACAAACTTTAACCACCTGCGGCTGGAATAGCAACGTGAGTTGCAATCCCAAAACCACCTTATTACATGCATTTTGCAAGAAACTTATTTTCTTCGCCATTTTTTTCAAACGGGCTTCCTGCAATTCGAGTGCTTAAACGTCTCAACCGCTCGTTAACGAAGCACAAAGCACTGAACACAGTGTTCTTCGTTCTTCGTTCTTCGTTAACGAAGCACAAAGCACAAAGCACTAAGCACAAAGCACAAACCCGTTTTCAAAAGGTACAATCCTCGCTCGCAGAGCTTATTTCGCAACCAAAGTCAGCTCTTTGATCGAAACTGTTCCCTTCGAGCTTCCGAGTACGAAACTGATTCGGTTCTTCTTGGCTACTGTGTCACTCGCTGTGAATTCGAAGCTGAACTCATTGTATTCCTTCTTGAGCTGCACTTCTTCGTTGAGCCCGATCTGATGCCAATCATCCTGATCGATCATCGCATTGACGGTCATGGACACTTCGTCCGGCGATTTTGCTTTAAATTTGATGGCATAGGTTTTCCCGTCCTTCAAATCCAAATTGGTCTGAACAGCTTGAACATGCCAATCCGTTGAATCGACCGCCGTGGTTCGGAAGACGACAGCATCCTCCTCGATCTTCATTTCGGACTTGGCATCGCCCGCTTTTTCCAAACGCCAACTGTCCTCTTTATTCGCTGGCTTAAGCAGGTTGACGTGGTCCGCCACAACAAACGTTGCCGCGAACAGGGTGACTGCAATACAAAATGTCTTCATGAAAAGTCTCCGACTAAGGGGCGGTCGATCAATAAATGTCCGATTTCTGACGTGGGATAGGCTTCCAGCCTGTCATTTTCAAAGCGACAGGCTGGAAGCCTCTTTATACCCCACAACTTCAAAGTGCTTTGGCCCCATGCCAGCTTGTCTGACATGAGCCCAAGTTTTGCGAGTTAAAACAAGCCGAAACCCCGCCACCCTTCTTCCACTCGCTCGCCGCCTTTAGCGGCGAGCGAGTGGAAGAATGGTGGCTTTACAGAAGATAGGCGATATGGGTGGCGTTCCCCAAGAAGTGTCTTTATTTTTGGACGATTTGAAAGGAAAGTCCGGGAGTCTTTCGGCGATGGATCGATTCGGATACAACGGACCGTAGGCTCTTGCTGTGATTGTTCAACTCAGACGTTACTTGTAAGCATTGGTCGAACGAAAGCTCCTCAAAAGACTGAACCGAAACGAGCAGATGCGATGTGTTGGGCGCGGGAACAACATCCGCAACGGTCAAACCGTACTCCCCCTTCAGCACATCATTGATGGCATATTCCAAGGCGTAGCGAACCTGCGAGCAAAGCTGCATCGCCTTGCGATCACGGGTTGGCGGAGCCCCAGCATGTGGAGTCACATCAGAATCCCCATCAGGGGCCATGCGTCCGATTTTGGTTTTGAAATGCTTCATGACCAAAACGGACACTCTGTCGTCGAACAGGTTCACTATGAAAGCTGAATCGATGACAAAGAATGACGGATTGCTCTAGAGTCTGGATCGCAGACTCCAGAATCAAACGGATGCAGAGGACTCAGTGAGCCAGTCGACTAGGCACTTGTCCGGGACTGAAATTTTCAGAACTGGAGCGAATTCTTCAAACGACTTATCCACACCGGCCATTAGTGATTGTAGATCCAAAGTGCGGGCTTGAGTGACTCTCTCGATTCCTCCGAGAAACTCAGACTCATCATCCCATTGCTCGTCGCGACACGATGGCAACAAAGACGCAAGAGCAACGCATGCAGCGTCGATGCGAGGTGTCGGGCCATCCAAAAGTTCAGACAAGGCGGGGTGGCGTTCGATCAGGATTGCGAATTCCTCAGGTAGTCGCCAGTTGCGGCAAAGAGCCGCTGCAGCTTGGGCGTGATCCCATCCGAAGAGCTCTTTCTCTAGGGAAGACAATCGAACGCGTTCTTTGCCCCGTCGTTCAACGAGCCCTTCGTATTGTTCAGGCAATGCTTTGAGCAAGAGCGGAATGGCCATGTCCTGAAGCAACGCAGCAGCGAAAAGATCTTCGGCGTTGGGCAACCTCAGCTCGCGGCCAAGACTCCGTGCAAAGACTGCTCGGCGCAACGAGTCTTGCCATAGACTCTTAAGATCAAAAGGTCCAAATTTGGGATTTGGCACCAGTGAAAACACTGCGCTCCAAAGAGCGAAGTTCTTGATCGTTCGCACTCCAACAAGGGTCAAAGCCTGTTGAATCGAAGCGATTTCACGTGAAAAGCCGAAGTATGAGGAGTTAACAAATCGCAGGACCTGACCCATCAAACCCGCGTCGGCTTCGATCGGTCTCGCATATTCCGCCGGTCCGTTCTTAGGGTCTTGAGACAATTCTAAAAGCCGCATCGCAGACGTTGGGAGCGCCGGGAGTTGCGTGTTCGCAAGTACTTCGTTTAGATTTCGGACGTCGACTATTTTGGTCATTTGAATGTCTCATGCAGGTAAAGGGGCCGTTAACACTCCGATGGGTGCAGGCCTAAAATTCGGTCCATATCGAAACGTAGGTTTAATGCGACTAGATGCAAATCGATAAGGGGATTTTTGATAAAAGCTGCTGTGGCTTGCCTAAACGGAACGACGGTCTTGCCGATAGTAACGATCGAATGGGTTTTTCCAAACAAGGATTGGTGGTCGAGTGCGGATTATTCTTTGTGCTTGCTCCCCTCGCCCCTTTTTAGCCTTTTTAGGGGAGAGGGGTTGGTGGTGAGGGGAATGAGGGGTGGTGAGGGGAATGAGGGGTGGAAGCCACTGCCGATTGAATCGATAGATCCGATCAAGCAAACTCTCCTAACAATTATCGACGATTCGTGATCCGCGTTTCTGGCGAGGGCTCGCCGACTGAGGTAAATGACTTGAGTGAGTTTTTGCGGATAATCTATTTTCCTTAAGTTTCTCGAGTCATACATGGACTTAGTCCAAGTGCAAAACCTCTGCAAGAGCTATCCGGATTCCGCGCAGGGGGAGTTCATCGCACTGGACAATGTTAGCTTTACCGCACGAGCGGGAGAAGTTTTCGGATTGCTTGGCCCAAACGGCGCAGGCAAGACAACTGCATTGCGAATCCTTGCGACCATTCTCCAGCCAACTTCGGGGTCCGTTCGCGTCTTCAACTTCGACGTTACCACTCAAGCGGACTTGGTTCGCCATTCGATCGGCTTTGTTTCAAACAACACAGCGATCTACGATCGTATGAGTGCCTGGGAAATGGTCGAATTTTTTGGACGTCTGTATGCGTTGCCAGATGATCATTTGTACCCTCGCATGGAAAAGTTATTCCGACTGCTTCAAATGGAAGACTTCAAGGAATGCCCCGGTGCGAAAATGTCCACGGGGATGAAACAAAAGACATCCATCGCGCGGGCGCTCATTCATGATCCTCCCGTCTTGATCTTCGACGAGGCGTCGCTGGGACTGGATGTGATGGTTGCCAGAGCGCTGCAATCCATCGTCATGGATCTGCGAGATCACGGCAAATGCATCATCTACTCCACCCACATCATGCGAGAAGTAGAGCGACTCTGCGACCGAGTCGCCATCATCTACAAAGGCAAAGTCATCGATTCAGGAACACTCGAAGATCTGGCCGATCGTCACAGTCAAAAGGACTTCGAAGAATTGTTCTTTCAACTACTAACGATGGACGATAATAAGTCGAGACAAAACGGTACCTGTCCAGGCCTCAGTTCGTTAAGCGGTTGCAACGAAAACTCAACGAGGATAGGCACACTATGAATTGGTTGCACGTAAAATTGATATTTCATCGCGAGGTACGAGACCAGCTTCGCGATCGTCGAACCATGTTCACGATTTGCATACTCCCTCTGCTCCTTTATCCATTGATGGGTATGGTGATGATGCAGGTTGCGCAGTTTCACCGCGAACAGCACGTAACAATAGGAGTCGTCGGGTACGAAAATTGGCCGACAGATTTTCCGCTGATTATGGAGGACAAAAGCGAAAAGATTCGTTGGAAGAAATTCTTGGCTGACGACTCGATGATCACCGAGTTCGAACGAACGGATTTGAAACAGGCTGCAAAGAACAATTCCGAATCAGTTGGTTCGTCCAGACAAAAAAGTACTGAGTCCGCGGCAGCCGAAAAGCTACTGCGACAACTTGACTCGGACGTAGTTATCTGGGTACCGCCCAGTTTTAAAGAATCGCTTTCGCATGAATCACTCGTCGTCCTTAGCAATCAACGATGGGAACGTTCGCAATTGGCTGTGCAAACACTGAACGAGCGGATCGGAGCGTGGCATTCAAACTGGTTGCGAAGCAGACTCATGGTATCCGAGCTGGGTGCTGCTATCTTGACTCCACCCCAAGTTCAACACATTGATGTCTCTAATGACGAAATGAAGCGGGCCATCATTTGGTCCAAAATTCTGCCCTTTGTTATGCTCGTCTGGGCGTTGACCGGTGCATTTTACCCAGCGATTGATCTTTGTGCCGGTGAAAAAGAACGTGGTACGTTGGAGACACTTCTTTGCAGTCCAGCTCGACGGAGAGAAGTTGTATGGGGTAAGTTGCTGACGGTGATGTGCTTCAGCATCGGTACCGCGCTACTGAATCTCGCGAGCATGCACACGACCGCGTCCATTGTCATGTCGCAGTTCTCCGGTCTCGGTGCTGGGGATATGATTGCAGCAATGGGACCGTTACCTCTCAAGTCCATGGGTTGGCTAATTTTGCTCGTGATACCTATCTCGGCGATGTTTAGTGCCCTAGCCTTAGCCGTAGCATGCCTAGCTCGTAGTACGAAAGAGGGACAGTACTATTTGATGCCGTTGCTGTTGGTCGGAATGCCATTGGTGATGCTACCCATGATCCCGGGTGTTACGTTGTCACCTGGGACGAGTGTTGTCCCTGTGACGGGGGCTGTTTTGATGTCGCGCGCGCTGATGGACGGAGAGTACATGCACGCGTTGCTCCATCTACCCATGGTCGCGATGGTAACGATCCTTTGCTGCTTGCTTTCCGTCCGCTGGGCCGTTCGGCAGTTTGAAAGCGAAAGCGTCATGTTTCGAGACAGCGAACGGTCTACTATTTCGCAATGGATTCGAAACGTTTGGCGACAGCGAGAGGACACCCCAACGCCCAACGAATCTTTATTTTGTGGACTGCTAATATTGGTTTGTCTTTTCTTCGGTAGGCTTTCGTTGGGAGGCCTACCGCTAAATTGGCTATCTATCGTGCAATCAACCATTGCAGTCCAAATCGGTTTGATTTTAGCGCCCATATTGATCATGGCGACCATGTTGACGCGTTCCGTTCGAAAATCCCTGCGGTTAAATCATCCAAACGCCTCGGAAATGGCAGTTGCTTTTCTATTGGCAGTCAGTTTGCACCCGACTTATGCGGCGTTTGCTGCGATGGTCGGAGCTGAGTACAAACTTGGAGACCAGACCATCGATATGCTTATGCAGTTTGACTCCATCATCGCGGCTACGCCTATTTGGTGCGTACTGCTAATCCTCGCCTTGATTCCGGCGATCTGTGAGGAACTGGCTTTTCGTGGATTCTTGTTCGCTGGTTTGGTCCGAAATGGCGGGCATGTTCGCGCCATACTTGTGACTTCCCTTCTGTTTGGTTTGTCACACGGAGTTCTTCAGCAAACGATCACAGCGTCCACGATTGGATTGCTGCTAGGGTGGATTGCATATAGAACGGGAGGTGTCGCTTGCACGATCGTCTTTCATTGTGTCCACAATTCCATCTCAATGCTTCTCGCTGCACATTCGAGTCGGAATGCCAGTGTTCCTCAGTGGCTAACTTGGGCTATCGAAAGCAATGACGGGCAACTTGGCTATACAGCAGCGTGGTGCACACTCAGTGTCGGCGTCTCCATTACCCTAATCGCTTGGTACGCAACCAAGACAAAGGGAACTGGCAAGTTGCAATCTTCAGAATCGAAATCCATTTCGAACTCGAATCGAACACTTAAACGCGTTTAGCCGAAATGCTTGGCCAAAATAGATATTGGAAAAGAGACAGAAAATGACAAAACGCCGACTCCAAAAGTACGTTGATCGGGAAGTTCAGTCCAGTCTTCTAAAAAGGCTTTGCGTGCATTGGTGCCTGTTCATGGTTGCTAATCTTGTGGCGATGACACTGTGGACGAGACTGATCGATACACCGACGGAGCCGTGGGAAGCGACATTTGTGATGACAGGGCAACGGATCGTTCCTTTTCTGTTAGTCTCCTTTTCCTTAGCCCCTGTTTTCATTTGGGACGCAATCAAACTTTCCAATCGATTTGCTGGCCCAATCGTTCGGGTCCGACGCGCGCTGGCTCAGATCGCAGATGGACAAACGCCGAAAGCGATCGAGTTTCGCAATGGCGATTTCTGGAAATCGCTCGCGCACGATCTCAATCGCGCTTTTGTCAAGGTATTTACGAGCGACAAGCACTAACGATCGTTCGATCAATTAGTGGGATAGGCTTCTAGCCAGCTTCTAGCCTGTCGCATTGAAAATGACAGGCTGAAAGCCTATCCAAAAATCGGACATTTATTGATCGACCGACTCCAATTCCCCCTGCAAATACTTAGTCACTTACCAATGCTCAAGAATGAATTCCTTCGAGATGATCATGTCCTCAAAGCAGGTGGAAACGTTATGTCCAGAGGGCGATCGCGGGACTTCGTGGAACGGACGATGATTGTCTTGACCGATGGACTTCAGAATCGAGGCAGACCGGCCCGACTCGCGGCAAGTGACGAGGCTGCCAAAGGAACAATCATTCACGCTATTACCTTTGGAACCGATGCAGACAAATCGACCATGCAAGAAGTTGCGACGATTGGCGGCGGCCGATACTTTCACGCCGACAATGGTGCCCAATTACGTCAAGTCTTCACGGAAATCGCGTTAACCCTCAGCACTATCATTACGGAGTAACGCAATGCTCACAAATCATTACCACCGTAAATCAGCAGTTCGATCCGCGGCCGCGAGAAGTGGCGTAACCATGGTTGAAATGGCTTTGACTTCTGGCTTGTTGTTCTTCTTCTTTTTTGCGGCCTTAGAGTTTTGCCGTGTATCTATGATTCGCCATTCCGTCGAGAACGCACTGTACGAAGGAGCCAGAAAAGGCATCGTACCAGGAGCCAAAGCATCCGATGTGCAAAGTGCGGCGAGAACAATTCTAGGGCGTATCGGCATTTCGGGCGCAACCATCGATGTGTCACCATCGAATATCCAAAATTCTACGCCAGAAGTAAGCGTACGCATTCGCTTGCCACTCGACAAAGGACTCTTCGCACCCGCCGTTTTTTTCGTCGGGAACTCTCTCGACCGAACGCTCGTTATGCAACGCGAAGGCGTTCGGTAGACCGTAAACTCCTGCAGCAGCGTTTGGGCCTGCGCGTTGTTTTAGCCAATCATTGAGCACTGGAACTCCGCAATCAAATCTTGATCGGTCATGAGCGTCACTCAAACTTTGGAATTCCCAATCCGCCATTAGTCAACTCGCTTGTCCATCGTCGACTTAACATTTGTGCGCTCGCTCGAAGCATGTGGCATGCGGATTGCATTAGTAACCGACGGAAACTCGAAAACCTTGCAAAGCAATGTACAAAAAGGAATAAACCAAATGGGAATTTTTCGAGATCGATCCAATCATCGAGTGGCATGGTTTTTTGGCATACTTGGCGTTCTCGCAATCGGTAGTGGAATCGCTTGGCTGCTCTCGTCAACCAACCACTTGGCGTCTGGTTCAAGCGAACGCGCCTTCCTCTTGGACGTTGATTACGACAAATTCCGACAGATTATGGTCAGAAATGATGTTACGCGAGAGGTGATTACAGCTTCGGGGCTGACTCTCAAAAGTGACGATCTCGAAAACCTTGTTGTAGACACAACGCAGGATCGACGGCCTGTTATCAACGCGCTACTTGGAAGATCGAAGACCGAACTGGATGCGACAAAGCATCTGACCGTTTCGGTAAAGAACGCGGAAGTAAATTTGGACACGCTAGAGCTGACACAGCATGCCGAGATTGGAAACGATTTGATCCACGTTCGAACAGTATCGGACAAGCCTACTGGCAATTTGGAATCCTACGAAACGTCGCTGAAAGCGAAACGCATTTCCACGGGTGCCGAAGTTGTTGTAACGGTTCAATTGAAGGTCAACATCTTACTCCCCCGATTATTTCAAAGCACCGCAGGCGCACGTGTTCAAGCCGAAGCCGACAAAGTCACTAAAGAACAAGAAGTAATGCTTCGCGATGTCGTTGCAAAGTATTCAAAAAAACTGACCTTAATCTTGAAGAACTAGATCCCTATGTTCTTGAAAAGAACGTACTCCTCGCCCCCCTCGCCCTTGTGATTGCGATTTTATTCGCACCTGGGTACTTCTCCTTTTTTATATCTGACGAGATCGATCCAAAGTTGTCTTCACCTCCTAAAGCAGATCAGGTCAAGTCGTTTCCCGCTGGGAGCCAACCATCCATTTCGTGGTCTATGACGGTCCAACAGCTTGGCTTGGCGATTCGTTGGAAAGTCGGCATGGGATTTGCCTCTAGCTGAATTATTGTCTCAGTCCAATCGCTCTCTGTTGTCTGGAGATCCTGCAATGCTCGGGACAATTCTTCTCATCATTCTGATTTTAATGCTTCTCGGTTCCTTTCCAACTTGGCCACACAGCCGTTCTTGGGCCTATGATCCTTCTGACGGACTCGGAACCGTGTTGATTATCCGAGTGATCCTGGTGTTGTTGGGACGCATTTGGTCATCAACAGAAAGCCCTAAGAACGGCTTCGCGGCTATTTTTCATTAACAGACGGGCGGCCAATTCTGCTATTGGCTTTAAATTTACACAATACCCCTGCCTCGAACAGTGTTCATAACGAGGCTAACCACGAATAGAACTAGAAAGAGAAAGAACAGGATCTTGGCAATCGATGCCGCTCCAGCAGCAATTCCCCCAAAACCAAGAACTGCTGCAATTAAT
>Ga0163144_10011284_pt1 | contig 18918 bp, 20 predicted proteins | sample OliLak19BULKMAT1_FD_123175 | JGI IMG/M metagenome (GOLD analysis project Ga0163144, IMG submission 123175) | Freshwater microbial mat bacterial communities from Lake Vanda, McMurdo Dry Valleys, Antarctica - Oligotrophic Lake LV.19.BULKMAT1 | ecosystem: Environmental > Aquatic > Freshwater >... | reverse complement strand
GTCCACCCGCAGGGTGGTGCTCGGCTTTGCCGAGCCGGCCGCAGGCCGAGGCTGACTTCTTCGGGGAGTGCTCATGTTTGCGCAGCAAACGTGAGCGATCACCAGAAAGCCGCGCAGTCCACCGGCAGGGTGGTGCTCGGCTTTGCCGAGCCGGCCGCAGGCCGAGGCTGACTTCTTCGGGGAGTGCTCATGTTTGCGCAGCAAACGTGAGCGATCACCAGAGAGCCGCGCGGTCCAGCCGAAGGGGTGAGCCCGGACGCGATGCTGTCCTTGAGGACAGCATCGCGCCTGGCGAACGGTTTGCGGCATGCAAGCCGCAAACCGGTGCTCGGCTTTGCCGAGCCGGCCTATTCTTTGCGGAAGTCGTCGTGGCAACCCTTGCAGCTCTGGCCCGCTGCGCCGAAGGCGGTCTTGATGGCGTCGAAGTTGCCGCCCTTGGCAGCGACGTTGAGCTTGGTCACTTCTTCCTGCATCTTGGCAGCCGCGGCGTCGAACTTGGCGCGGTTGGTCCAGATCTCCGGCTTGGCGCGCGTCTCGCCGGTGCCTGTGCCTTCGCCAAAGGCGCTGTAGGGCAGCTTGGACATGGTGGCCACGATTTCGGCGTTGGCCGCAGCGGCTGCGGCGTCGAACGGAACCTTCCCCGCGCTCATCGCACCGATCCGGCCGAAGTGCGCCGCCATCACCGTAAAGGCGGCCTTGCGGTACTTGATCGCATCCTCGGGTTTCTGGAACTGTGCGGCAGCGGGCAATGCCACACTGAGGCCGACGAGCGCGGTGACGAGCAAACGTTTCATTCAGGTACTCCGGGTGTGAAGGTCGGTGCGGGGAAAAACGGCAGGGGCTTTTCACAAGCCGCCCATCCAGTGTACGCAAGCCGCACCCCGTTGATTCCGGCAGTTCGGGAATCTACTGGGTGCGCTGTCTCTATTCCTCGTCGCGCCGCATGCCGGCGGGCGGCCAGTCGGGGTATGGTTGCAGCCGTCGCAGTTGCAGTCATCGAAGTCAAGCATGCTACATCCGCCTGAAGTCACCATCCGCGTCTGGGACCTGCCGACCCGGCTTTTCCACTGGCTGCTGGCCGTCACCATCGCAGGCTCGCTGGTCAGCGCCAACATCGGCGGCAACGCCATGGTCTGGCACATCAGGCTCGGTTGCGTGGTGCTCGCGTTGATCGCCTTCCGGCTGCTCTGGGGTTTTGTCGGCGGCCGCTGGTCGCGCTTCGCCAGTTTCGTCTACGCACCCGCCACCGTGCAGCGCTACCTGCGCGGCCAACAGCGGCCCGGCGAGCATCTCGATGTCGGCCACAACCCGCTGGGCAGTTTTTCAGTGTTTGCGCTGCTGGCGCTGCTGGCTGTGCAGGTCGCCACCGGCCTGGTGGCCGACGACGAGATCGCCACCACCGGCCCCTTGAACCGTTTCGTGAGCGGTGCCCTGGCCGGCCGCGCCACCGGTTGGCACGCGAACTGGGGGCAGTGGATCCTGCTGGCGCTGGTGGCGCTGCACGTCGGCGCCATCCTGTACTACCGATTCGTCCGCCAGACGAACCTGGTGAGGCCGATGATCAGCGGCGACAAGCCGCTGCCGGCTGGCACGCCGTCCAGCAACGACAACCTGGCCACTCGCGGCCTGGCGCTGCTGCTGGCCGCCGCCTGCGCCGCGCTGGCGATCTGGGTCTACCGGCAGGGCGGCTGAGAAGCTGAGAGGCTGAGAGTCCTTCATGAACTCGCCACAAATCACGCTGCGGGTGCCCGACACGCCGGCGCTGCTCGACGCCACACGCAAGATCTTCCGCGAATACGCCGACGGTCTGGGCGTCGACCTGTGTTTCCAGAATTTCGACGCCGAACTGGCCGGCCTGCCAGGCGAATACGCGCCGCCGACGGGCGCGCTGCTGCTGGCCTTCGTCGATGGCCAACTGGCGGGCTGTGGCGCCATGCGTGCGCTGGCCGATGTCGACTACCCGAACGCCTGCGAGATGAAGCGCCTCTTCGTGCGCCGCGCGTTCCGCCGTTTCGGCCTGGGCCGGGTGCTGGTGCAGGCGCTGATGGACCGCGCCACCGAATCGGGTTTTTCGGTGCTGCTGCTCGACACGCTCGACGACATGGAGGCGGCGCGCGGCCTCTACACGTCGCTCGGCTTCGAGGAGATTCCGCCCTACTACTTCAACCCGGTCGCCGGTGCACACTATCTGAAGGTCGATCTGAACGACGCCAGCACCCGGTACTGATGACGGCCGCCTTGGGCACCAGGAGACGCGCACCATGAACCCCTTTCGCCAGACCCTCAAATCCGCCGGCAGCCAGCCGCCGATCGGCACCTGGATCATGTCGGCCAGCCCGCTGGTGGCCGAGGCCGTGGGCCATGCCGGGTTCGACTGGGGCGTGATCGACATGGAGCACAGTCCGCTCGACCTGCAAGACGTGGTGCAGATGCTGCAGGCGGTGGGCAACACGAAGATGGTGCCCGTGCTGCGCGTGCCCTGGAACGACGCCGTGATGGTCAAGCGCGTGCTCGATGCCGGCGCCACCACGGTGCTGTTCCCCTTCGTGCAGAACGCCGGGGAAGCGGCGGCCGCGGTGGCCGCCACGCGCTACCCGCCCGAGGGCCGGCGCGGCATGGCGGGCATGAGCCGCGCCACCCGCTTCGGCACGCTGCCCGACTACGTGCACACCGCCAACCAGGGCATCGGCGTCATCGTGCAGATCGAGTCGATGGCGGCCATCGAGGCGCTCGACGCCATCGCCGCCGTGCCCGGGGTCGACGCGCTGTTCATCGGCCCGGCCGACCTGTCCGCCGACATGGGGCTGGTCGGCCAGATGATGCACCCCAGGGTGATGGACGTGATGACCCGCGCGGCGCGGCGCTGCGCCGAACTGGGCATGCCGGTGGGCACCATCGGCGGCAATGCGCAGGAGGTGGCGCGCTACCGCGCCTCGGGCTTCAGCTTCGTCGCCCTGGGCTCCGATCTCGGCCTGCTGGTCGGCGGCGCGCAGGCCGCCCTGCACGCGCTGCGCCGCCAACCGGGCGACGCAGAGGTGCACACGCTGGCCGGCGGCACGCTGACCGACTGAACGGGCGACCAGGCCGGTCGATCGAGCCGGTCGATCAGGCCGGTCGATCGATCAGCGCCGCGGCCCGGTCCCGGCGCCGGCCGCAGCCGCGTTACGATCAGGCAGCGGGCCGCCCGGAGCCTGCAGCCACGAGCGCCATGACCGTTATTCCCCACGCTGTCGAATTGTCTGTCGGTGCCCTGCGGCTGGCCTTGCGCCCCGACCTCGGCGGCGTCATCGCCGGCCTCTGGCACGGCGGGTTGCCGGTGCTGCGCAGCACCGAGCCGCTGGCGCTGGAAAACTCGAATCTCTCGGCCTGTTACCCGCTGCTGCCGTACTCGAACCGCATCGGATTCAGCTGCTTCGGCTGGCCCGGCCAGCAGTGCACGACGCGGCCGAACTACAAGGACAACCCGCATTCCCTGCACGGCGTGGGCTGGCAGCGGCCGTGGACGGTGCAGAGCCAGCGTGACGACGACGCAGTGCTGCACCTGGCGCATCCGGGTGATGGCGACTGGCCTTTCCCGTTCGAGGCCCAGCATGCATTTGCGCTGACGCCCACGGGCCTCGATGTCGGCCTGTCCATCGTCAACCAGGCGGCGCATGCGGCGCCGGTCGGACTCGGCTGGCACCCGTATTTTCCGAAGCGCCAGCGCAGGCATCTGCAGGCCGCGCTGACGGGCCGCTGGGAGAGTGACCCCGCCACGGAACTGCCGACCCGCCTGGCGCCGCACCCGGGCATCGACGGCGAGGTGGCCGACTTCGGATTCGACCACTGTTTCAACGGCTGGCAGGGCCCGGCCCAGCTGACCGATGAAAGGCTGCACATCGCGCTGACGTCCTCGCTGAATCACCTCGTCGTCTACACCCCGCAAAGCCGCGACTACTATTGCGTCGAACCCGTCAGCCATGTCAGCAACGCCATCCAGATGGCCGACCCGGCGGCCCACGGCCTGGGCACGCTGCAACCCGGCGAACGTTTCGAGGCCTGGATGAAGTTCGACATCAAAGCGGTCTGAACATGAACGAAACCCTGGACATTCAAGCACTGCCCGGCGTGCCACCCAGCCTGCTGGGCGAGTCGCCGATATGGCACCCGGAGCAGGGCGCGCTCTGGTGGTGCGACATCCCGGGCCACCGCCTGAACCGCTGGGTGATGGCCAGTGGCAGACACGAGCAGTGGCGGTTCGAGACCGACGTCGCCTGCGTCGCCCCGCTGCCGGGCGGCGACCTGCTGCTCGGCATGCGTGACGGCCTGTGGCGCTTCAGCCCTGAAAGCGGCGGCCGCGAACGGCTCGCCGAGCCGCCCTACGACCCGACGCATGAGCGTTTCAACGACGGCAAGGCCGACGCCCAGGGTCGCTTCTGGGTAGGCACGATCTACGAGCCGCGCAAGCCCGCCCGGGCGGCGCTCTACCGCTTTGCCATGCAGCGCCTGGAAAGAATGGCCGGTGACATCACCGTCAGCAACGGCCTGGCCTGGAGCCCCGACGGCGCCACGATGTACTGGAGCGACACTAGCGCGCACACCGTCTACGCATTCGACTTCGACGCCACCGACGGCACGCTGGCCCGCCAGCGCGTGTTCGCCAGTTTTGCGCCGAAGGCGGCCGACGGCAGCCCGGCCGGCTACGGCGGGCGCCCGGACGGCGCCGCCGTCGACAGCGAAGGCGCCTACTGGGTGGCGATGTACGAAGGTCAGCGCCTGCTGCGCCTGGCGCCCGACGGCAGCCTGCTGCAAGAGGTGCCGCTGCCCGCGCGCTGCCCGACCATGCCCTGTTTCGGCGGGCCCGACCTGCGCACCCTCTTCGTCACCACGGCCTGCGACAAACGCCCGGCCGACGAACTGGCCGCGCAGCCGGCGGCCGGCTGCGTGCTGACGATGCGCGTCGACGTGCCGGGGCTGCCGGTGAACTTCGCCCGCCTTTGACAATCGCTGCCGTGACGATGCCACCCGACCGCCCCACGCTGCTGGCCCGGCTGCAGGAAGACCGTGAATGGGATGTCGCCGTCATCGGCGGCGGCGCCACCGGTCTGGGTGTGGCGCTCGACGCCGCGGTGCGCGGTTTCAGCGTGGTGCTGGTCGAGTCGCACGACTTCGCCAAGGGCACCTCGTCGCGTGCCACCAAGCTGGCGCATGGCGGCGTGCGTTACCTGGCGCAGGGCGACATCGGCCTCGTGCGCGAAGCACTGCAGGAGCGCGGCGCCATGCTCGCCAACGCGCCCCACGTGGCGCAGCGGCTGCCCTTCGTGATGCCTGGCTACCACTGGTGGGAGAGCGGCTTCTACGGCGTTGGCCTGAAGGCCTATGACGCGTTGGCCGGCCGGCGTGGGCTGGGCACCACCGAGTTCCTGTCGCCCGCCCGCGTGCGCGAACTGCTGCCGACGGTGCGTGCCAGCGGCCTGCGCGGCGGCGTCAAATACTGGGACGGCCAGTTCGACGACGCAAGGCTGGCCGTGCTGCTGGCGCGCACGGCGGCCGCGCGCGGCGCGCTGGTGCTCAACCACTGCGCCGCCACCGGCCTGCTGCGCGAGGGCGGCCGGGTGCGCGGTCTGAGCGTGCGCGACAGCGAGACCGGCGCCAGCGCCACGCTGCGCGCGCGCTGTGTCGTCAACGCCGCCGGCGTCTGGGTCGACGCCGTGCGCGACATGGACCGCGAGGACGGCGCGCCGCAGCGCCCGCCGATGGTGGCGCCCAGCCAGGGCGTGCATCTGGTGGTCGACCGCAAGTTCCTGCCCGGCACGCACGCAATGCTGGTGCCGAAGACCGAAGACGGCCGCGTGCTGTTCGCCGTGCCCTGGCTGGGCAAGACCGTGCTCGGCACGACCGACACGCCGCGGCAGGACCTGGAGCGCGAGCCCGAGGCCTTCCACGACGAAGTGGCTTTCATTCTGCGTGAGGCCGGGCGTTACTTGAAGGTGGCGCCGACGCGCGCCGACGTGCGCTCGGTATGGGTCGGTCTGCGCCCGCTGGTCAAGCCGCAGGCCGACGAGGCGCCGGCCGGCGACAAGGGTGCGCAGGCCAACAGCACCAACACCACCAAGTCGATCTCCCGCGAGCACACGGTGCTGGTCGGCCGCTCGGGGCTCGTCACGGTGACCGGCGGCAAGTGGACCACCTACCGCGCGATGGCCGAAGACGTGCTCGACCACGCCATGTCGCGCGGCCTGCTGGAGCGCCGGCCGGCGGGCGTCACAGAACGCCTGCCGCTGATCGGCGCCGCGCCCGGCCGGCCCTTGAACGAGCCGCCCGGTGAACATCTCTATGGCAGCGAAGCCGCGTTGCTGCGCAGCCTGCCGGGCGCCGACCGCTGGCTGTGGCGCGACGCCGAGTCGGGCAAGGGCGCGCTCAGTGAAGCCATGGTGCGTTTTGCCGTGCGCTACGAGATGGCGCGTGACGTCGAGGACGTGCTGGCGCGGCGCTGCCGGCTGCTCTTCCTCGACGCCGCCGAGGCCGCCCGCCAGGCCGACGCGGTGGCCGCCATCCTGGCCGAAGAACTGGGCAGCGCGTTCGACGCTGCGGGTTCGGCGGCGGCGTTCAGGGCGCTCGCCGCGCAGTATCTGCGCCTGCCCTGAACAACGCCTGCGCCGCGTTCAGGGCCGAAACGGCGGTAGGCCGGCCAAGGCGCCGCGCACTTCTCTCACGCTCAGGATTTCGCCCAGCAGCATGGGCTCGCTGGCGCCCGGCGTGTAGAGCGCATACACCGGCACGCCGCTGCGGCCCAGACGCGCCAGCTCGGCTGTGATGGCGGCATCGCGGCGCGTCCAGTCGGCGCGCAGCAGGGCGACGCCGAACTGCTTGAAATCGGCCTTCACGTCGGCGTCGGCCAGCGTCGTGCGCTTGTTGAACTGGCAGGTCACGCACCAGGCGGCGGTGAAGTCGACGAACACCGGCCGGCCCTGTGCCGTGAACTCGGCCACCCGGGTGGCCGTCCAGGGTTCCCATTCGCCGGCTTTGGCGGAACTGCCAGCCGGGGTGGCGCCGGCTTCGTGCAGTGCCGGCAAGGCCCAGGCCAGCGCGCCCGCCAGCAACAGCAGCGACAGCGTGCCGAAGCCCCGGCGCGCCTTCGGTCCCAGGCTCTGCGAACCCAGCGCCCAGGCCACGAAAGCCAGCGCCACCAGCGTGCCGAGCAGCGCGGCCGCGCCGTCGATGCCGGTCTGCTGACCGAGCACCCAGACCAGCCAGACCACGGTGGCGAACATCGGGAAGGCCATCAGCACCTTGAAGTGCAACATCCACACGCCCGGCCTGGGCAGCGCGCGCGCCAGCGCCGGCCAGGCGCTGGCCGCCAGATAAGGCAGCGCCATGCCCAGGCCGAGTGCCGCGAACACCGAGAGAGCCTGCGCCGTCGGCAGCGTGACTGCCAGGCCGAGCGAAGCGCCCATGAAAGGCGCCGTGCAGGGCGAGGCCACGGCCACCGCCAGCACGCCGGTCAGCAGCGAATCCACCAGCGGGTGGCGGGCGCGCGCGGCGGCGAGTGAACTCGGCAGCATGGCGCCGAATTCGAAGACGCCCGCCAGGTTCAGCCCGATCAGCGTGAAGAGCGCGGCCAGCGCCGCCACCACGGCGGGCGACTGCAACTGGAAGCCCCATCCGAGCTGTTCGCCACCGGCGCGCAGCGCCAGCAGCAGCGCCGCCAGCGCGACGAAGGACAGCACCACACCCGCCGTGTAGGCCAGGCCACCGGCCAACAGGGCACGACGGTCCCGCGAATGGCCGGCAAAACTCAGCACCTTCAGCGAGAGGATGGGAAACACGCAGGGCATCAGGTTGAGCAGCGCGCCGCCGGCCAGCGCCAGCAGCAGGGCCAGCGGCAGCGCCAGGCCGGGCGGCGGCGGCGGGGCTGTCGACGGGACGATCGCACCGTTGCCGAGTGCGGGCAGCGGCGCCGCGGCGGCCACCGCCGGCCACGGCGTGCTGACGGCGACCTCCACGCGCACGCCGGCAGGCTGGCTTGCGGTGGTCAGCACCACGGGCAGCAGCTCCGGGCCGGCGCTGCGTTGCGGGTCGATCGGCACGCGTGCCGACCAGGTGGTGCCCGACCATGACACGACGGCCGGCGCCGCGTTCTGCAGCACGCCCGGCGTTTCGGGGAACATCGACAGCGTTTTCCCCTGCCAGGCCGCCGGCAAGCCGGTGAATTGCAGCAGCAGCACATCGCCCTGCACCTCGGCGCGGCCGGTGGCCGCGGGCGCAGCTTGTGGCTGGGCCTCGCGTGCCGCAGCGAACAGCGCGGCGTGGCCGGCAGTGGCCGCGTTTGCCGGCAGGCTGAGCACGAAGTCGCCTGATTCCGGTATGCAGACGTCCTTGCACACCAGCCACTCGGCGTGCAGCTTGATATCGGCCTGGTCACCGCTGAAGTCCGACGGCACCTTGATCGCCACCGGCAGCAGCAGCGTGCCTTCGAAGCCGAAGTTCAGCAGCGGGCCGATCGGAAGCTTCTTCGGCGTCGGCCACTCGATGTCGCCGGCCGTCCAGCCGCCGGGCAACTGCCATTCCAGTGTGGTCGGCAGACCGGAATCGCCCGGGTTTTTCCAGTAGGTGTGCCAGTGCGGCCGGTGCTCGATCTTCAGGCCCAGCCACAGCGTCTGGCCGGGCTGGATGCCGTCGGGCGCGTGGGCCACGAGTTCGGCGCGCACCTGCGGCGTGCTGACCACGGCCGAGGGAACAGCCTGGGCCAGCATCGGCAACACCAGGGCGAGGGCGAAAAGCGACGATCGAAGGAGGATCATGGGCACTTGGAGACTCAACGCTGCTCGGGGTTCCGTGCGGCGGCACGCTGGCGTTGCTGCCGGCGCGCAAAACGCCAATGAAACCACAGCCAGGCCCCGGCGCGCACCAGCAGATAGCCGAGCGGCGCGCCGATACAGGCGAACAACGCCATGCCGACGAAGGTGGGCCAGCCCATGGCCTGCAGTTTTTCCAGCCAGCCGGTGTGGCTGAGGTCGATCATCACCGCGCCCGTGGTGACGAACAGCGAGCCCAGCTTGTAGGCCAGCCAGAGCCAGAAACCGATCGTGAACGGGTTCGTGATGAAGGTGATGGCGGCGGCCACCGGGATGTTGCCGCGCCACCAGACGCAATGCGCGGCGGCGAACACGATCTGCGCGAAGGGCACCGCAAAAGCCCAGAACACGCCGATGGCCGTGCCACGCGCCACAGCTTCCGCGTTCATGTGCCAGAGCCGGTGGTCGCTGATGCGGTGCGCCACCGGCCGCAGCCAGCGCTGCCGCGCCAGTTCCTGGGCGTTGGGCAATTGACGGCGCAACTTGTGGCGCTGCCGTACGAACCAGGTGCGCATGCCTAGCAGACTACTGGACCGGCCAGCCAGAGTGATGGAGAAAAAGCCGTCGGCTTCGGCGTCCGGCAAGAGGAGAAAGTCGACACCGGCCCGATCATCGCAGCTGACCATGCCGACCACTGTGGTCCGACATGCACACGCAGTGCAAGGGGAAGCTTCGTGTCTGCGGGTTTCTTCGTATAATTCCGAGGCTTTGCTGCTTCCGCTGATTCTTCACCATGGCGACCGTCCAGAAACTTGGCTCAGACCCCCGGGGTGACGAAGAAGATGAGGCATCGACAGCGCCTTTCAAGGCGCTGTCACGCGAAGAAGCCGCGAGCCTGCGGGCCCGTCATCCGTCACTGTCACCGTGGCGAGTGGTCGGCGTGCAGGCCGTGCTGGGTGTGCTGGTGGCGTTCTTTGCAGCGCTGATCACCGGCAGTCAGGTCGCGGCATGGTCGGCGCTTTACGGCGCCGTCACGGTGGTGTTGCCCAGTGCCTTGATGGCGCGCGGCATGACCAGCAAACTCAGCAGCATGTCACCCGGCGCAGGCGCTGTCAGTTTCATGTCGTGGGAGTTTGTCAAGATCGGGGTCTCGGTGGCCTTGCTGTTGCTGGCCCCGAAACTCGTGCAGCCTTTGAGCTGGCCGGCGTTGCTGGCCAGCATGGCGGTGTGCATGCAGGTGTACTGGCTCGCGCTGATGTGGCGCGGCCGCTGAACAAGACAGAACACGGAAATCCAATCACATGGCAGCCCAGGGACAAGAAGGACACGCGCCGACCGCCGGCGAATACATCGTCCACCACCTGCAACACCTGCAGAACCGCAAACAAACCTCGGTCGTCGACTTCTCGGTCGTGAATCTCGACTCGGTCTTCTTTTCAGTGGCCATCGGTGTGCTCAGTTGCTGGCTGTTGTGGCTGGCGGCCCGCAAGGCCACCGCGGGCGTGCCCGGGCGGTTCCAGGCTGCCGTCGAGTTGCTGGTCGAGATGGTCGACGCGCAAGCGAAGGGCATCGTGCACAGTGCGCAAAGCCGCAAGCTCGTCGCCCCGCTGGCGTTGACCGTTTTCGTCTGGATCTTCCTGATGAACGCGATGGACCTGTTGCCGGTCGACCTGCTGCCCTGGTTCGGCGAGCATGTGCTGGGCCTGCCCTACCTTCGCGTGGTGCCCACGGCAGACCTCTCGGTGACGATGGGCCTATCTCTGGCGGTGTTGCTGCTCTGCCTCTACTACAACATCAAGATCAAGGGCGCCGGCGGCTGGGCGCATGAGCTTTTCACCGCGCCCTTCGGCGACAAGTGGTTTCTCTACCCGGTGAACTTCCTGATGCAGATGATCGAGTTCGTCGCCAAGACCGTCTCGCACGGCATGCGGCTGTTCGGAAACATGTATGCCGGCGAACTGATCTTCATGCTGATCGCCCTGATGGGTGGCGCCTTTGCTTTCACCGGCACGGGCATCGCGCTGGCGCTGGGCCACATCGTGGCCGGCACCGTGTGGGCGATCTTCCACATCCTGATCATCACGCTGCAGGCCTTCGTCTTCATGATGTTGACGCTGGTCTACATCGGTCAGGCGCACGATAGCCATTGACGGCACGCAGTCCGCAGTTTTCTCCCGTTTTTCCCTGTTCCCTTCTTACGCAAATCCCCTCTAGGAGCCTTAAATGGAAGTTATCAGCTTTGTCGCCCTGGCCGCTGGCCTGATCATCGGTCTCGGCGCTCTCGGCGCCTGCATCGGCATCGGCATCATGGGCAGCAAGTTCCTCGAAGCCGCCGCGCGCCAGCCGGAACTGATGGGTGAACTGCAGACCAAGATGTTCCTGCTTGCCGGCCTGATCGACGCGGCCTTCATCATCGGGACCGGTATCGCGCTGTGGTTCGCCACCGCCAACCCGTTCCTCGCCCAGATCGCGAATCTGCCCAAGTGAAGGTTACCTCCAAGCGGACGCCGCAGAGCCGGCTTTGCCGGGCTGCCAGCGTTGCCCTCTTGAGAGGGGGCGGCGCAGCCGCTACGGGGGTGGAGGAATGACATGAGCATCAACGCGACACTGATCATCCAGATGATCGTGTTCCTGATCCTGGTCGGGTTCACGATGAAATACGTCTGGCCGCCGATCGTCAAGGCGCTGGACGAACGCGCTGCGAAGATCGCCGACGGCCTGTCGGCCGCCGACAAGGCCAAGGCCGATCTGTCCTCCGCCAACCTGCGTGTCGAGCAGCAACTGTCTGCCGCCCGAATCGACGCCGCGAAGCGTCTGGCCGATGCCGAACGGCTGGGCCAGCAGATGGTCGAGGAAGCGAAGGGCCGCGCGTCCGAAGAGGCTGCCAAGATCATCGCCGCGGCGCGTGCCGAAGCCGAGCAGGAGTCGAACAAGGCCCGTGACATCCTGCGCGAGCAGGTGGCTGGTCTGGCCGTCAAGGGCGCCGAGGCGATCCTGCGCAAGGAGGTCAACGCCGACGTCCACGCCGAGTTGCTCAGCCGCCTGAAAGCAGAGCTCTGATCATGGGCCCCCACGCTCACGTTCATTCGCTGTCGGGAGGTCTGAATTGGCCGAACTAGCAACCATCGCCCGGCCCTACGCCGAAGCACTCTTCAAGGCGGCGGGCAACGACGCCGCCGCGCTGAAGGCGCAGATGGCGTCGCTCGCCACGCTCGCCGCCAGCCCCGAGTTGCGACAGTTCGCCGACAGCCCGAAAGTGCTGCCGGTGCAGGTGTTCGACGTCGTCGCAGGCGTGGCCTTGAGCCAGGGTCTGGCGCTCGACGTGAAGATCGGCAACCTGCTGCGCACCGTCATCGACAACGGCCGCCTGGCCGCACTGCCCGAGATCGCTGCGCAATTCCTCTCGCTGGTGAATGCCAGCAGTGGCGTGGCCGACGCGACGATCCAGAGCGCCTTCCCGATCGAAGACGGGCAACTGGCCGACGTGCTGGTCGCCCTCGAAAAGCGTTTTGGCCGCAAGCTCAACCCGAAGGTCGAACTCGCGCCCGAACTGATCGGCGGCATCCGTGTCGTGGTCGGTGACGAAGTGCTCGACACCTCGGTGAAGGCCCGCCTGGAACAGATGAAAGTCGCGTTGACCGCATGAGCGCCGCCTGTGCGGCCGCGTGCGAGAACCGGAGAAACACATGAACCTGAATCCTGCAGAAATTTCCGAGCTGATCAAGAGCCGCATCGAGGGTCTTGGCGCAGCCGCCGACATCAAGAACCAGGGCACTGTCGTGTCCGTCACCGACGGCATCGTGCGCGTGCACGGCCTGAGCGACGTGATGGCCGGCGAGATGCTCGAGTTCCCGCCCACTGCCAGCGGCCAGCCGACCTACGGCCTGGCGCTGAACCTGGAGCGCGATTCGGTCGGCTCGGTGATCCTGGGCGAGTACGAGCACATCTCGGAAGGCGACACCGTCAAGTGCACGGGCCGCATCCTGGAAGTGCCGGTCGGCCCTGAACTGATCGGCCGCGTGGTCAACGCGCTCGGCCAGCCGATCGACGGCAAGGGTCCGATCAACGCCAAGATGACCGACGTCATCGAGAAGGTCGCCCCGGGGGTGATCGCCCGAAAGAGCGTCGACCAGCCCGTGCAGACCGGGCTGAAGTCGATCGACTCGATGGTACCCATCGGCCGCGGCCAGCGCGAGCTGATCATCGGTGACCGCCAGACCGGCAAGACCGCGGTGGCGATCGACGCGATCATCAACCAGAAGGGTCAGAACATGACCTGCGTGTACGTCGCGATCGGGCAGAAGGCCAGCTCGATCAAGAACGTCGTGCGCTCGCTGGAAGCCAACGGCGCGATGGAATACACGATCGTGGTGGCGGCGTCGGCGTCGGAATCGGCGGCCATGCAGTACGTGTCGGCTTACTCCGGCTGCACGATGGGCGAGTACTTCCGCGACCGCGGACAGGACGCGCTGATCGTCTATGACGACCTGTCCAAGCAGGCCGTGGCGTACCGCCAGGTCTCGCTGCTGCTGCGTCGCCCGCCAGGCCGCGAAGCCTTCCCCGGCGACGTGTTCTATCTCCACAGCCGCCTGCTCGAACGCGCAGCCCGCGTGAACGCCGATTACGTCGAGAAGTTCACCAAGGGTGAGGTCAAGGGCAGGACCGGCTCGCTGACGGCATTGCCGATCATCGAGACGCAAGCCGGCGACGTCTCGGCCTTCGTGCCGACCAACGTGATCTCGATCACCGACGGCCAGATCTTCCTGGAGACCAGCCTCTTCAACGCCGGCATCCGGCCCGCCATCAATGCCGGCATCTCGGTGTCGCGGGTCGGTGGCGCGGCGCAGACCAAGCTGATCAAGTCGTTGTCGGGCGGCATCCGCACCGACCTGGCGCAATACCGTGAGCTCGCCGCGTTCGCGCAGTTCGCTTCCGACCTCGACGCCGCCACCCGCAAGCAACTCGACCGCGGTGCCCGCGTCACCGAACTGCTCAAGCAGGCGCAGTACTCGCCACAGCCGATCAGCCTGATGGCCGCCACGCTGTACGCCGTCAACAAGGGCTTCATGGACGACATCGAGGTCAAGAAGATCCTCGCCTTCGAACACGGCCTGCACCAATACCTGAAGTCCAGCCACGCCGCGCTGCTGGCCAAGCTGGAAAACGACAAGGCGATGGACAAAGGCGCTGAAGAAGAGCTTTCCGGCGCTGTCACGGCGTTCAAGAAGTCCTTCGCGTGACGTGGCCCACCCCCGAAGCGGCGTCGCCGCTGCCCCTCAAGGGGGCACCGCCAGCGGCCCGGCAAAGCCGGTTCCGCGGCGTCTGCTTGGTGGCTGCGGCGGCCCGCCAAAGCCGGATCTGCGGCATCTGCTTGACTGGAGAGCCTGATGGCGGTCGGTAAAGAAATACGCAGCAAGATCAAGTCGGTGGAGAACACCAGGAAGATCACCAAGGCCATGGAAATGGTCTCGGTCAGCAAGATGCGCAAGGCGCAGGAGCGCATGCGGGCGGCGCGGCCTTACGCCGACAAGATCCGCAACATCACGGCGCACCTGTCCGGAGCCAACCCCGAGTACAAGTCGCCGTACATGAACACGGCCGGCACCTCGAAGGCCACGGGCTTCATCGTTGTCAGCACCGACAAGGGTCTGTGCGGTGGTTTGAACACCAACGTGCTGCGCGCCGTCACCGGCAAGATGAAGGACGTGCAGACCGCCGGCGGCACGATCCAGGCGGTGGCCATCGGCAACAAGGGTTTCGGCTTCCTGAACCGCATCGGCGCCAAGGTCGTCAGCCACGCCGTGCAGCTCGGTGACGCGCCGCAGATGGACAGGCTGATCGGGCCGGTGAAGGTGATGCTCGATGCCTTCGTGAACGGCAAGGTCGACGCCGTCTACATCTGCTACACGCGTTTCATCAACACGATGAAGCAGGAGCCTGTGGTCGAGCAGTTGCTGCCGCTGGCCGCCGCCAAGCTCGAACAGACCGCGGCCGAGAAGCAGCAGTACGGCTGGGACTACATCTATGAGCCCGACGCGGCGTCGGTCATCGACGAGTTGCTGAAGCGATACATCGAGGCGCTGGTCTACCAGGCCGTGGCCGAGAACATGGCCAGCGAGCAGAGCGCGCGCATGGTCGCCATGAAGGCCGCCACCGACAACGCCGGCACGCTGATCGCCGAACTCAAGCTGGTCTACAACAAGACCCGACAGGCGGCGATCACGAAGGAACTCTCCGAGATCGTCGGCGGCGCGGCCGCTGTCTAAAGATTCGAATCGAAGGAAACTGAAAAATGACTACGACACTCGCCCAGGGCAAGATCGTTCAGTGCATCGGCGCCGTGGTGGACGTGGAATTTCCGCGCAACGCCATGCCCCACATCTATGACGCCCTCAAACTCGAAGGCACCGCGCTGACGCTCGAGGTGCAGCAGCAACTCGGCGACGGCGTGGTGCGCACCATCGCGCTGGGTTCGTCCGACGGCCTGCGCCGCGGGCTGATGGTCACCAACACCGGTGACTCGATCCAGGTGCCGGTCGGCAAGGCCACGCTGGGCCGCATCATGGACGTGCTGGGCTCGCCGATCGACGAGCGCGGCCCCGTCGATGCCACGCTCAGCATGAGCATCCACCGCAAGGCGCCGGCCTACGACGAACTGAGCCCGAGCCAGGAACTGCTCGAAACCGGCATTAAGGTGATCGACCTGATCTGCCCGTTCGCCAAGGGCGGCAAGGTCGGCCTGTTCGGCGGCGCCGGTGTCGGCAAGACCGTGAACATGATGGAACTCATCAACAACATCGCCAAGGCGCACAGCGGCTTGTCGGTGTTCGCGGGCGTGGGTGAGCGCACCCGCGAGGGCAATGACTTCTATCACGAGATGGCCGAGTCGGGCGTCGTCAACCTCGACAAGCTCGAAGAGTCGAAGGTGGCCATGGTCTACGGCCAGATGAACGAGCCGCCGGGCAACCGCCTGCGCGTCGCGCTGACCGGCCTGACGATTGCCGAGAGCTTCCGTGACGAGGGCAAGGACGTGCTGTTCTTCGTCGACAACATCTACCGCTACACGCTGGCCGGCACCGAGGTGTCTGCGCTGCTGGGCCGCATGCCTTCGGCGGTGGGCTACCAGCCGACGCTGGCCGAGGAAATGGGGCGCCTTCAGGAGCGCATCACGTCGACCAAGGTGGGCTCGATCACCTCGATCCAGGCCGTCTACGTGCCTGCGGACGACCTGACCGACCCGTCGCCCGCCACCACCTTCGCCCACCTGGACGCCACCGTCGTGCTGAGCCGCGACATCGCCTCGCTCGGCATCTACCCGGCCGTCGACCCGCTGGACAGCAACAGCCGCCAAGTCGACCCGAACGTGGTCGGCGAAGAGCACTACAGCACCACGCGCGCCGTGCAGCAGACGCTGCAGCGCTACAAGGAACTGCGCGACATCATCGCCATTCTGGGCATGGACGAACTGAGTCCGGAAGACAAGCTGGCCGTGGCGCGCGCGCGCAAGATCCAGCGCTTCCTGAGCCAGCCTTTCCATGTCGCCGAGGTGTTCACCGGCAGCCCGGGCAAGTACGTGCCGCTGAAGGAAACCATCCGTGGCTTCAAGATGATCGTGGCCGGCGAGTGCGACCACCTGCCGGAGCAGGCTTTCTACATGGTCGGCACCATTGATGAGGCTTTCGAGAAAGCCAAGAAGATGCAATGAGCGGCATATTCGGGCCGGGCGCGTCGTTGCCATGCCGAGCGCACAGGAGTGCGCTTGCGCGTGGCGCCTGGCCCCGGACCTGATTGCCCGCCCCTTGAACTATCTTCCTCCTTGAAGGGAACGGAACCATGGCCACCATTCACGTCGACGTCGTCTCGGCCCAGGAAAGCATCTTCTCCGGTGAGGCAACGTTCGTTGCGCTGCCGGGCGAAAGCGGCGAACTGGGCATCATGCCGCGCCACACACCGCTGATCACGCGCATCCGGCCGGGTGCGGTGCGCATCAAGCGCGCTGACACCGGCGAAGAGGAGTTCGTCTTCGTGGCCGGCGGCATTCTCGAAGTGCAGCCGGGCACGGTCACCGTGCTGGCCGACACCGCCATTCGCGGCCATGACCTCGACGAGGCGAAGGCCACGGAAGCCAGGAAGCTGGCCGAGGAAGCGATGAAAAACGCCAAGAGCGACATCGACCTGGCGGCAGCCCAGGGCGAATTCGCCACCATGGCTGCGCAACTGGCGGCCATTCAGAAGCTGCGCCGCAAGTAGTGTGCACATCCAGCGTGCGTCCCGCACGCCATTGCCCTGACGGCCCGCCTGGTGGCATCACCGGCGGGCTTTGTCTTTTCTGGCGCTCAGGGCTATAACGCGGTCAACAACCGGGAGGTGCGCATGAGCGGCAAGGGCAGCAAGATCGGCAACGGCAAGATCGGCAAGGCCGAGTACTACGAAAAGCTGGCTCCGTTGCAATTGCAGCTGAACGACGTGGCGCGCTGGCTGCAATACACCGGGCGGCGGCTGGTGGTGGTGATCGAGGGGCGCGACACCGCCGGCAAGGGCGGCGTCATCACGGCCATCACCGAGACGCTGAACCCGCGTCAGTGCCGCACGGTGGCGCTGGCCAGGCCGAGCGACCGCGAAATGACGCAGTGGTACTTCCAGCGCTATGTGCTGCACCTGCCGGCGGCCGGCGAGATCGTGCTGTTCGATCGCAGCTGGTACAACCGCGCCGGCGTCGAGCGTGTGATGGGTTTCGCCACCGAAGCCGAGGTCAAGACCTTCCTGAAGCAGGCGCCGGTGTTCGAGCGTCAACTGCTCGACGACGGCATCCTGCTCTTCAAGTACTGGCTGACGGTCGATCAGGACAAGCAGGAAGAGCGTTTCACCGAGCGCCTGAGCGACCCGCTGAAACGCTGGAAGCTCAGCCCCATCGACCTGCATGCGCGTGAAAAGTACGCCGACTACGGCCGTGCCCGCGAAACCATGCTGAAGGCCACGCACAGCAAGAACGCACCCTGGACGCTGGTCGACTTCAACGACCAGCGGCGCGGCCGTCTGGCGCTCATCAGCCATCTGCTGGCGCACATTCCAGAGCATGCGGTGCCAGAGGTGCTGATGGAGTTCCCTCCGCTCGGACACGAGCCATTGATAGAGAAGTTCAGCGGCCTGCTGAAGCCGATCTGAACACGGCAGACGCGGCCTTCAACCCGCCTGCCGCGCCGTCCACCCGGTGAACCTTGCCACCTGGTGCGGGCCCGTTTGAGCGTCGAGTCGGTACCCCCGATTCAGGGGGAGGCCCCCGCGGCTGCGGGGATGCGGCGTGAGGCGGGACTCCGTATCGTTCAGACACCTTGCGGGCACACCGCAAACCCCATCGGAAGCTTACGTTGAAAAACAACCTCATCCGCCTGGCACTGACCACGGCACTCGGTGGCTCGGCCATGCTGTCTCAGGCCGCCACCGTCTATTACGCAGACTGGGCTTATGGCAACAGCTGGGGTAACACGGTCAGCGTGGGCCTCCCGAACCACACCGGCGCGGCGGGCGGCTTCAAGGGTTCGGTGACCTTCGACGCTGCGGAGAAGCTGGCCGGCTGGACCGATGTCGGCACGCCCAGCTTCATTTCCTACTGCGTCGAGATCACCGAAAGCTTCAACGGTTTTCCCAGCGCGAACATGAGTGGCTACACGGTGAAATCGGCTGCCGGCTACAGCTGGAGCGCTGCCAAGGAGCTCCGCATGGGCCAGTTGCTGAGCTACGCCAAGTCGAGCGCCGGCCTGGTCGACACGGCCTCCGAGTCGACCTCGCTGCAATTGGCGATCTGGAACGTGGTGTACGACACCGACGTTGACAACAGCCTGCTGACTGGCACATTCACGGAATCCAGCGCCACGACTTACGAAACCTACGCCAACACCCTGCTTGCGGCTTCGTTGGGCTATGCCGTCAACTACGACGTGTTTGTGCTCGAGAAGAGCGGCAGTCAGGACTTCCTGCTGCTGCGCGGACGCGGCCCTGGCGGCAGCCCGAACGGCGGCCCGACCACCGGCGTCGGTTTCACCGTGCCCGAGCCCGAGAGCCTGGCGCTGGTGCTGGTCGCACTCGGCGCGGTCGGCGTGAGCGGCGTTCGCCGTCGTCGCGTCGCCAAGGCCTGAGCGTC
>Ga0163144_10011283_pt1 | contig 18919 bp, 17 predicted proteins | sample OliLak19BULKMAT1_FD_123175 | JGI IMG/M metagenome (GOLD analysis project Ga0163144, IMG submission 123175) | Freshwater microbial mat bacterial communities from Lake Vanda, McMurdo Dry Valleys, Antarctica - Oligotrophic Lake LV.19.BULKMAT1 | ecosystem: Environmental > Aquatic > Freshwater >... | reverse complement strand
GCCAGTCCGCCAACGACGGCCCCGATCCGGTGCGCGCCTCGCGGACGATCCTGCGCCGCGTGCTCGCCGACCGCGCCGCGCTCCTCACCAACGACGCCAGCGCCGAGCTGTCGAGCTCCGAGTCGATCCTGGGTGGCCAGATCCTGTCGATGATCGCGATCCCGCTGTGGCGCGGCGAAGACATCACCGGCCTGATCCAGGCCGACAACCGCAACTCCGCGGGCATGTTCGACGAGGGCGATCTGGAGGTCGCGCTGCTGCTCGGCTCGCAGGCCGCGCTCGCGATCGACAACGCCTCGCTGGTCGGCCGGCTCCGCGTCGCCGAGGAGCGGCTGCGCGGTGAGAACGTCTACCTGCGCCGCAAGGACGAGACCAAGAAGATCCAGTTCGACGACATCATCGGCGAGTCGCCGGCGATGAAGGCGGTGCTCGGCCAGCTCGAGAAGGTGATCGACACGCGCGCGACGGTCTGCATCGCGGGCGAGACCGGCACCGGCAAGGAGCTGATCGCCAGCGCGATCCACTACAAGAGCAACCGCTGCGAGAAGATGTTCGTCGCGCAGAACTGCGCCGCGCTCCCCGAGAACCTGCTCGAGTCCGAGCTGTTCGGCCACAAGCGCGGCGCGTTCACCAGCGCCGACTCGGACAAGAAGGGCCTGTTCGAGATCGCCGACGGCGGCACGCTGTTCCTCGACGAGATGGGCGAGATGCCGATGTCGCTGCAGGCCAAGCTGCTGCGCGTGCTCCAGGAGGGCACGATCCGCGCGGTCGGCGCGACCAGCGAGAAGCAGATCGACGTCCGGATCATCTGCGCGACGAACCGCGACCTCGCCGCCGAGGTGGAGAAGGGGCGGTTCCGCCAGGACCTCTACTACCGGCTGATGGTGTTCCCGCTGCAGCTACCGCCGCTGCGCGAGCGCCGCGAGGACGTGCCGCTGCTCGCGGCCCACTTCCTGACCCGGTATCGCGAGGAGTACCGGCTCGATCTCCCGGGGTTCACGCCCGAGTCGCTCGACGCGCTCGCCGGCTACGCGTGGCCCGGCAACATCCGCGAGCTCGAGAACGAGGTCCAGCGTCTGGTGATCCAGGCCGAGCCCGGCTGCTGGATCGAGGTCACCGACCTCAGCCCGCGGCTGCGCAAGGTCGAGGGCACGCTCGCGCGGATCGCGCCGAAGAAGGGCACGCTCAAGGAGATGATGGATCAGGTCGAGCGCTGGCTCCTGGTCGAGGCGCTCCGCGACCACGGCAACAACAAGACGAAGACCGCGGTCACCCTCGGGATCACCCGCGAGGGGCTGCACAAGAAGCTGGCGAAGTTCGGCCTGTGAAGCGCGCCGCCGTCCTGCTTGCGGCGCTCGCCGCGTGCGCCGACTCCAAGCCGCCGGGCAAGGACCTCGCCAAGCTCAAGGTCACCCCCGGCGACGGCAAGCAGCTCGCGCGGTTTTCCACCCGCGACACGGTCGGCCGGATCGACCTCGCCGGTCCGTGGACGATCGAGGTGACGCTCGACCGCGCCGCGACCGGCGCGAAGGTGACCGTCGCGGGCCAGGCGATCGAGCTGAACCATCCCACCCAGATCGACCTGCGCGGCAAGCTCGGCGGCGGGTTCGCGATCCTGGTGGCCGTCGACGCACCGAACGCGAGGAAGCCGAAACACACGACCGTCGACGTCGCCCGCATGGTCCGCGACGCGGTCCTCGCCGACCCCAAGCTCGCGGTGGGCGACGGCGACGCGCAGCACGCCGACAGCGTGCTGTGGGTCCGCAAGGGCGACGGTCCACCGATCGGCGTGATCGGGCGCCGCGATCGCCTCGACGCGATCGATCTGGTCGCGGTCATCACGGAGACGTCCACCGAGCAGTCGTGCGGGGACTACACGTCGCTGCCGCGCTTCAACATCGCGTCGATCGGCACCGACATCAAGACCGACTTCCATGGCGGCGGCGTGACCAGCACCGTCAACGTCCGGATCCACACCGCCGAGGTCGTGCTCCTCGACCGGCGGACCGGCGCCGAGGTCGGCAAGCAGCACTTCGTTCCCGACGAGGCCGCGGTCGCGGACGCCTGTCCCGGCTCCATCAAGATCAAGGACCGGGCGCCGACGTTCGACGCCCGCGCCGATCGCCAGGTCGACGCGTGGCTGACCGAGAAGCTCGTCTGGTGCACGACGTGCGGCGCGGCGCCGGTGGTGGCCGAGCCGAGCGCCCGGGTCGACGCCCCGATCCTCGACGCCGACGACGGGGCCGCGACGGCGACCCAGGTGCGCGACGCCGACGGCAAGGCCTACCTCGCGGTCAGCCTCACGCTCGCCGAGGGCGGCGGGACGCTCCGGCTCGGGGACGCGAGCTGGCCGATCGCCGAGGACGGCACCGCGTTCGCGGTGATCGACCCGTCTAAGCTGCTCGGCGACGCCGAGCTGCCCGCACCCGCGCCCGCCGAGGAGCCCACCGGGAACGCCCTCGCTCCAGCGCCCGAGCTCCCGCTGCGCCTGCCCGTGTGGTTCCGGATCGAGCGCGCGAAGCCAGCCATCGTCGTCGTCGCCACGGAGGTCGCGCGCGCACCGGTCCTCGCGGCGGTCGTGGCGGCGACGGAGGGCCTGAGCTTCGGGCCTGCCGACGTCGCGCCGCCGAAGCCGCGCGCCGCCCTGCTGGTTCGAGACTCCGACCGGCCACCCGAGCTGATCGGCGCGCCGGCGACGATCGCAGGCATCGACCTGGTGATCACCGTGGCCCGCAAGGCCGTGAAGAAGTCGAGCGCTCGGTGCGGGTACCTCAACCCGATGTTCTCGAGCTCGTACCCGATGCAAGTCAAGATCGTCACCACGCGCGCGTCGCTGGTGGTGACCGCGCGCGATCGCCGCACCGGCGCGGTCGCCGCGACGACGAAGCTCGCGCCACCGCCAAAGGCCAAGGGCGGCTGCCCCGACTCGATCTCCGTGTTCGGCTCCGATGTCCTTACGATCGAGCAGATCGCCGACGACGCCGAGGTCGACGCCTGGGTCGACGCGCTGCTCGCGCCGGCTACTTCGCCGCCGACGTAGTCCCGATCGCGAGCCGCGTCAGGCCGGCCTGCTTCGCGCGCTCCATCACGTTGACGACGCGGCCGTGCTGCACGCCCTTGTCGGCCTGGATCACGACCTGCGTGTTCTTGTCGTCGAGGAAGCTGCGGCGGAACAGGTTGTCGAGCTTGTCGTCGGGGATCGCGACGCCGTCGGCGTTGATGTCGCCGGTCATCGGGATGATCAGGATCAGCGACTTCTTGGTGAGATCGAGCTCCTGCGCGGAGCCCGACGGCAGCGAGACCTTGAGGCCGGACTTCTTCTCCGCCTCGACCTGCTCCTCGCGCTGCTCGACGCGCTTCTCCTTCTTCTGCGCCTCGGCCTGCACGGCGAGCGCGCTGACCATGAAGATGATCAGCATCACCAGGAACACGTCGGTGAGCGGCGTGATGTTGATCTCGGCGAACAGCCCGTCGGACTCGTCGCCGCCGTCGTCGGCGTCAGGCAGCTTCGCGGCCATCGTCTGCCCTTTCCTTGTCCTTGTCCTTGGGCTGCTCGGACGGCTTCTCCGCCGGGAGCTCGGTGAGCTGCTCGAGGAACTCGTCGGTGAGGAGCTTGAGCTCGCCGGAGATCCGCGAGGATCGCTGCGCGAAGTAGTTGAAGAAGATCACGGCCTCGATCGCGACGATGATGCCGGCCGCGGTCGCGATCAGCGCGTCGGAGATCGGCCCGGACACCATCGAGAACCGGACCTCTTCGGCGTCCTCGAAGCCGCTCATCGCGTCCATGATGCCGAGCACCGTGCCGGCGAGGCCGACGAACGGCGACAGCGCGCCGATCGTGCCCAGCATCCACAGGCGCTGGCGCAGATCCGTGGTGACGCGCACGCGCTCGCGGTGGACCGCCGACGCCACCAACTCGGCGCGGACGCGGCCGTGCTTCTCGAAGCCCACGAGGAACACGTCGGCGAGCGGCGAGGGTGAGCGTTCGCACGCCGAACGGGCTTCGCTGATCGCCCCGCGGCCCAGGCATCTGCCGACCAGCGAGGCGAGCGCCTTCGCACGGCTGGCGTACTGGAACTGCGCGATGATCCGCTCCACGGCGACGCCGACGGCGAGGACCGAGAACACCAGGATCAGCCACATGGCACCGCTGCCATGGCTCATCACGTCGAGGAACGAATCTCTCATGACGGTACCGATCTCAGCGTACCAGGGCTCTGACGGACCGACTACCCACGGGGTTGCTTGCCGAGCGTGACGAAACGCGCCTAAATCCGCCCATGGCGCGCATGGTCCAGTGTCTGAAGCTCCACCAGGAGCTCCCCGGTATCCCCTACAAGCCGTTCAACAACGAGCTGGGGCAAAGAATCTTCGACAGCATCTCGATGGATGCGTGGAAGGAGTGGGTCGAGCACTCGAAGAAGATCGTCAACGAGTACCGGCTCGACCTGACCCAGAAGAAGGCCCACGAGGCGCTCCAGGAGCAGTGCGAGTCGTTCCTGTTCGGGGACGGCTCGGGTGTTCAGCAGCCGCCCGACTACGTCCCGCCCCCCAAGGCGTGACCCGAAGGCGTCCGGAGGCGTGAAGACGAACGCGGACGCGGCGCTGTTCCGGCACCTGCCGCTCGACGGTCGGGTGCCCTGGGTCCGGCTCGGCGACTGGCCGACCCCGGTCGAGGCGCTGCCCGCGCTCGGCGCGGCGCTCGGGGCCGAGCTGTGGGTCAAGCGCGAGGACCGGTCGAGCGCCGTGTACGGCGGCAACAAGGTCCGCACGCTCGAGGCGATGTTCGGCCGCGCGACCGCGGCCGGCGCGACCACGATGTGGGCGACCGGCGCGTACGGCTCGAACCACGCGGTCGCGACGGTGCTCCACGCGCCGGCGGCGGGCGTGGCGTCGGGCGCGATCCTGTTCCCGCAGCCGGCCAGCGAGCCCGCGCGCGCGAACCTGTCGGCGCTGCTGTCGGCCGGGCCGCGGGTCGACCACATCCTCAGCGTCGCGTCGCTGCCGTTCGCGATGCGGCGGATCGGCCGCGATCGCCGCGCCTACGTGATGACGCCCGGCGGCGCGACGCCCGAGGGCGCGTTCGGCGCGATGTCGGCCGGCGTCGAGCTCGGCGAGCAGATCGCGCGCGGCGAGTGTCCGGCGCCGGCGCGGATCATCGTGCCCGCCGGCTCGACGTGCACGAGCGCGGGGCTGCTCGCCGGCCTGCGCGTCGCCGCCGCGCTCGGCCTCGGGTTCACGCCGCAGACGATCCCGCTGCTCACCGTGGTGCGGGTGACGCCGTGGCCGATCACCGCGCCGCTGCGGATCGCGCGGCTCGCCCAGCTCGCGCTGCTCGAGCTCGCGAACCACTGGCCCGCCGCGCGGCGCCTCGCCGATCTCGGCCTGCTGCGCGCGGGCGTCGAGGTCGACGGTGATCAGCTCCGCGGCGGCTACGGCCGGATCACCGCGCGCGGCGAGCGGGCACGGCTCCTGTTCGCGCGCCACGGCGCGCCGCCGGTCGACATCGTCTACTCCGCGAAGTCGGCCGCGGCGCTGTGCGAGCTCGCGCCGCGCACCCGCGGGCCGGTGATGTTCTGGGCGACCAAGTCGTCGGCGCCGCTACCGGCGGCGAGCGCGGCAGAGATCGCGGCCGCGGCCGCGCCGCTGCGCGCCTGGCTCGGGCCTACTTCGTAGCGTCGTCGGTCTCGGCGTCGTCGTAGGCGTTGCCCTGCGAGCGGGACTTGTAGTCCTTCTCGGCCTTCTTCTTCGCCTGCTTCTCGATGTACTGCTTGCACTGGCGGACGTCGCGGTCGTTGGCGACGTTCGCGGCGTAGTAGTCGGGCGCCTTGCTCTTGAGGTCGGAGCCCACACGTCCGGCCTCCGGACAGTTGCCCTCCTTCACGAGCTTGACCAGCTTGCCGTGCTCTTGCTGCGCCCACTGCTCGAGCTTCGGATCCGCCGGCGGCGGCTCGGCCTTCGGCGCCATCACGCCGCCGCCGCTGCCCTTGCCGGCTGCCGGCCGCTCGCCATCGGCGGTGTCGTCGCTGGCGTTGTCCGCCGCGAGCTCCTGATCGAGCTGCGCTTCCTCGTCGAGCTCCTTGATCGCCGGCACGTCGGACTTGCCCTCGACGGCGATGCCCAGCTCGCTGCCCGGCTTGCGGCCGCGCGCGGCGCCCGCGCCCTTGGTGCCACCCGCGCGGGTGTCGCTCGGCGCGTCGCCCACGGCGTCCTGGCCTTGCTCGTCGGCGCCGACCCCATCGCGTCGCGGGTCCGGGGTCACCACGCCGGCGACCTCGTAAGACGATCCATACGCCTGGCCGGAGCCAGATCCCGCAGCCGCGCTCGTGCTCGGGTCGGAAGACGGCGGCGCGGCCTTGTCGAGCTCGGCGCGCGCGATGGTCGAGTCGGCGGTGGGCCGGGTGACCTCGCCCTTGCCGCGCACCCACAGCGCGGTCGCCGTGCCGCCGACCAGGACCAGCGCGGCGACGCCGGCCAGCGCGGGGTGACCAGCCAAACTCCGTACGGTTTGGCGGAACCACGCGACGAACCGCTCCCAGACGCCCTCGCGCTCGGCCGGCTCGGTGGCCGAGACCGTGGGCGCACGGCGGCGCGCGGCCTCCTGCAAGAGAATCGCTGAGACCGCCTGGGGCGGGTCCGCGGGGGCCATCTCGGTCATGCCGCGCCGCACCGTGGCGCGCGCCGCCTCGAGACCCTGCATCGCCGCCCGGTCCTCCGGGTGGCTGGACAGGTGGGCGTCGAGGCGGGTGCGCTCCGCGGTGGTCAGCTCTCCGTAGAGACCCCCCACCATCAGCGCATCGATGTCCTGCCGGTCGGCCATGTCCTGGTCCTTATACTACGTGGTCTTGCGAGTGCCTCTGGGGCACAGGCTTGTACACGCAGCATGAGGTCCGTCGATCTAACAAGGCCAGCTTTGCGTTGCTGGTCCAACCTCTCACATCGGGTCGCAACTCCACGTGATCGAGGCGATCTCCCAGCTGTCGTCCTCGCAGGCGCTCGCGGACGCGGTCGCGAAGTCGGACTGCCCCTCCTCGAGCTCGAACGCGGCGCCCGCCCACGTCTTCTTCTCGCGCTTGGTGTCCGGGGCGCAGGTCACGGCCCACTTGATCGAGCACGCCAGCTCGGCCTTGCAGGTGCTCGCGATCGTCAGCTCGAGGCCCTCCGCCACCTCCTTCTGATCGAACGAGGCGCATCGCTCGACCGAGACCTTCTTCTTCTTCGCAGACTGGTCGTCGGCGACGGCGTTCGGGGCGAGCGTGGACAGCGCGATGGCACAGATCAGCCATCGCCCGCGGGGAAGCGAGCGCATAGGACCTCACGTGGGAGGGAACGCAACGCCGACGCGCGTTCGGCGCGCATCCGCATCTCGTTCGGTTCGCCCTACGGACAACGGACCTCGCGACGGGTTCCAACTTTGTTAGGTTCGCCGCCGTGAACCCCATCGATATCTTCCGGAACGACGTGCTCGCAGGCCATGTGGCGGTGATCACCGGCGGCGGCAGCGGCATCTGCAAGGGCATCGCGCGTGCGTATGCCTCCCTCGGCTGCGACGTCGTGATCACCAGCCGCAAGCAGGACGTGCTCGACGCCGCGGCCGCGGAGCTGCGCGAGGCGTCGGGCCGCGAGGTGCTCGGCGTCGCGTGCGACGTCCGCGATCCCGCGGCGATCGCCGGCGTGTTCGCGAAGGCCATCGAGCGGTTCGGCAAGGTCGACACCGTCGTGAACGGCGCCGCCGGAAACTTCCTCGCGCCCGCCGCCGCGCTGTCGCCCAACGGCTTCAAGACCGTGATCGACATCGATCTGCTCGGCACGTTCCACACCTGCAAGGCCGCGTTCGAGGCGCTCAAGACCGCCGGCGACGGCCTGATCGTCAACATCAGCGCGACGCTGCACTACCACGGCACGCCGCTGCAGATTCACGCGTCCGCGGCCAAGGCCGGCGTCGACGCGGTGACCCGGAACCTCGCGGTCGAGTGGGGCCAGTTCGGGATCCGCGTCGTCGGCATCGCGCCGGGGCCGATCGGCGACACCGAGGGGATGAAGCGGCTCGCGCCCGGCACGGTGGGCGAGCAGGCGCGCAAGCGCATCCCGCTCGGCCGGTTCGGGACGATCGACGAGATCGCGGCGGCGGCGGTCTACCTGCGCTCGCACGCCGCGGCGTACGTCACCGGCGAGATCATGGTGGTCGACGGCGGCGACAGCGTCGCGTCGCCGATGTTCGTCCTCTAGATGGCCGTCGACTTCGTCGGGCCGAGGCGGGCGATCGCGCTGTCGCTGGTCGGCGGCCGCGGCCACTACGAGGCCGTGATCGAGGCGGTGCTCGCGGCCCAGACCAGCGTCTGGGTCGCGACCGCGAACCTCAAGGAGCTGATGATCGAGGACCACCGCGCGCGGCCCGGCGTGCGGCGGTCGCTCGGCTCGAAGTCGTATCGCTCGATCCTCGCCGCGCTCGCCGAGCTGTCGGCGCGCGGCGTCGAGCTGCGGATCCTCCACGCCGACCGGCCGTCGCGGCCGTTCCGCGCCGAGCTCGCGAAGCACAAGCCGCTCGGCAAGGCGCTCGCGCTGCGGGTGTGCCCGCGCGTCCACCTCAAGGCGGTGATCGTCGACGGCGCCCTGCTCTACCTCGGGTCGGCGAACTGGACGGGCGCGGGGCTCGGGGCGCGCGGCACCGGGCGCCGCAACTTCGAGCTCGGCGTGGTCACCGACGACGGCCCGATGCTCGACCAGGTGCAGGCGCTGTACGAGCGGATCTGGACCGGCGGCGAGTGCGGCGCGTGCAAGCTGCGCGCGCTGTGCCCGGGGCCGCTCGACAGCCCTACGCGGGCGCCGCCTCCGTCGCCACCGTCCACCGCTTCACCGCGACCTTCTCGGCGACGCCCTTCACGTCGACCGTGAGGTCGTCGAGGGCGACGCCCTCGTTGCGCAGGTAGTCGGCGACGCCGGGCGCGCCCACGGTCGCCTCGCTCATCGCGATCTGCCACGACTCGGCCGCGGCCTGGAGCTTCGCCGCCAGGTTCACGGCGTGGCCGAAGTAGTCGATGTTGGCGTTGAGCTTCACCGCGATGCACGGGCCGGTGTTGATCGAGATCCGCAGCCGGATCGCCGCCGCGCCACGGCCGGGCGGGAACGCGGTGTGGATCGCGCGCGCGCACCGCACGGCGTCGAGCGGATCGTTGAAGGCGCCCATCGCGGCGTCGCCGATCGTCTTGACCACCGCGCCGCGGTGCGCGCCGATCAGCGCGAAGATCTCGTCGAAGTGCTTCTTGACCTCGACGAACGCGGCCGGGTCGCCGCGCTCCGCGTACATCGCCGTCGAGCCAACGACGTCGGTGAACAGGATCGTCTGCTCGCCGACCGCGAGCTGGACGTCGGTGCCGAGGTACTCCTCGCTGAACAGATCGCGGAAGTCCTGGAAGCTGAGCAGCCGTCCGGGGCGGAGCGCGAGATCGAGCCAGGCCGCGGTCTCGACCACGAACGTCTTCGGGGTGGCCGCGTCGTTGACCAGGCGCAACGTCGCGCCCGGCGCCGCCGCCCCACCGTCGGGCGGCGCGCCCGCCTTCCACTCCAGCGCGGTGGCCCCGCCCTCGCGGACGTCGATCCACGCGTCGGTCAGCTCGCCCTTGAGGCGGATCCGGTAGCGGCCCGGCTCGTCGGGCAGCGTGACCGACGACGTCTCGCCGGTCGCGAGCGCGCGCTGGACGTGGATGTGCGGCTTGTGCGCCGGCTCGGCGCTGCAGAACACGCTCTTGAGCACCGGCCGGATCGACGAGTGCGCGTGGAACGCGACCTCGACGGCGCGCTCGTCGTCAGTGCCGAAGTCGATCCCGCACGCGTCGCAGTGGCCGCGGGTCGGCACGGCGCCGAGCGCCGGCGTGGACTCGCGGACGCCGCGGCAGTGCGGGCACACGACGTCCCACGTCAGCTCGAGCATGCCGGCGCGGGTCGCGTGCAAGCACACGCGCAGCAGCTGGTCCTCGTCGAGGTTCCACGCCCGCGCGCGCTCGCGGACGCGGATCCGCTCGACGTCGACGTCGTCGGCCGACGCCACGAGCTCGACGACGCGCCGGACCGCGTCGGCGTCGAGGCCGCTCGCGACCAGCCCCGCGCCCAGGTTCGACAGCCGGTCCGCGGCCTCGGGTCGGAGCGGCGTGGCGGGCAGCTTGAGCGCGCCGGGCGTCGCCGCGGACGTCGCCACCAGCTCCGCGGCGAGCTTCGGGAGCACGCGGTGGTACGCGCGGCCCATCGCGGCGAAGCTCCACTTGAGGCCCAGATCGAGCACGCGCGATCGCGGGACCACGCCGTAGTAGACGTGGACGCGGGTCCGCGCGCCGACGGGCACGAGGTGGACGACGCCGTACAGGGCGCGCATCGCGCCCTTGCGATAGAGGCGGACCAGCTCGTACCAGCGACCCGAGACCCAGTTCCACGGCACCTCGGTCCACTCGTGGAGGACGCCCGTGTAGCGCGCGCGGCCGATCCGCACGCCGTCCTCCTCGTCGAACTTCATCAGCGGCATGCCGAGCGCGCGGTTGAGCCGCGACAGATCCGCCACCACCGGCCAGAGCTGGGCGGGCGTCGCGGCGACGTCGATCGTCCACAGCCACTCGAGCCGGCGCGCGCCCGCGAGCTCGCGCGGCCACGGGTGCTCCGCGAGCAGCTGGCTCACGGTCATCCTGCGGGAGACGAGGCCCGCGGTGCCCTCCTGGGTGACCACGTCCGCATTATACTCGCGGCATGGTCCGCCGCCTGTTCGCTGCCGCCGCGCTGTGCGCGAGCGGCTGTGCCCAGCTGATCGGCGCCGACGATCCGGTGGCGGCCTTCGAGATCGACCCCGAGATCGTCGGGGACTACCTGCTCGCCATCCAGGCCGAGGCGCCCGGGCCGGGGCCCTACGTGTTCTTCGCAAACGTCGACAACCTCGATCTCGACGCCCGCACCTTCGATCTCGTGCTCCACGCGCTCGACACGGACGTGGCCGATCGCAGCCTGGTCGGCGACGAGCACGCGTTCGAGGGCCTCACGCTCGGCAACAACGACACGTTCGGGTTCGTGGTCGACCCGCTCGAGCTCGTGATCGACGACGACGCGACGCTGGACCCGCTCGGCGAGGTCCAGCTCGCCGCCGTGCTCGACGCGCAGTTCCCGATCCTCGACGGCGTGTCCGCGACCACCAGCGGCTTCTGTGGGGTGATCGAGGGCGCGTCGCTGATGCCGAAAGGCACGATCGAGGGCGGCACGTTCGCCGCGTTCAAGGCCGAGTTCCCGACACAGGCGTCGCCGAAGGTCAGCTGCGCCGATCTGCAGCCGTAGACGTACATCGCCCCCTGCTCGACGTGGGGGCGGTCACCCAGAGACGAAACACGTCACCCCGCAGGCGTGAATGGTCCCGGCCACGGCCGGCCAGCGTCGGGAACCCTGCGGGCAGCCCCGATCCGCGCGCTTGCCCGCGATCGGCCTTGGTACGCCGCTCGCAATGTCTCCGGTCGTGCCCAACCCCACCGTCAAGCGCCGGATCCTCGTCGCGGAGGACAACGAGAGCGCGCGCATGATCGTCTCCGATCTGCTTCGCATGCTGGGTTACCACGTGGACGAGGTCACCCACGGGCTGGCCGCGGTCGAGGCGATCCGCGCCCAGCGCTACGACCTGGTCCTGATGGACTGCCACATGCCCGTCCTCGACGGGCTGGACGCGACCCGCACGATCCGTCGCACCGAGGGCGTCGAGCACCTCGTCATCATCGCCGTCACCGGCGAGGACAACCGCGAGGACTGTCTCGCCGCGGGCATGGACGACTACCTGACCAAGCCCGTCCGCCCGCAGCTGCTGCGCACGACCGTGGCGCGATGGCTCGAGCGCGGCGGCCGCACGAGCGAGCCGCCGCCGATCGCGACGCCCGTCGCGGTGTGAGCCCTCGGTCAGTCAGGGCGCGCGGGTGAGCAGCCAGGTGCGCATCGCGCCCTTGCCCTTCACCTCGACGCCGTCGCGCGCCTCGAACGCGTAGCGCCCGGTGAGCCGGGCGCGGGTCTCGTCGGTGAGCTGGATCGCGCCCGGCACGCCGTGGGACTCCATCCGCGCCGCGAGGTTCACGCTGTCGCCCCACAGATCGTAGGCGAACTTGTGGCGGCCGATCACGCCGGCGACCACCGGGCCGCTGTGCAGGCCGATGCGAACTTGAAGCGGCGTGTCGAGCTCGCGCGCGACGCGGCCGACGACATCGACGGCGTCGAGCGCCATCGCCGCGGCGGCGTCGGCGTGATCCGCGCGCGGCGACGGCACGCCGGCCGCGGCCATGTACGCGTCGCCGATCGTCTTGATCTTCTCGAGGCCGTGGCGGTGCGCGAGCTCGTCGAGCTCGGAGAACAGCCGCGACAGCACCGCGACGACCTCGGTCGCCGAGCGGCCGGCGGCGAGCTGCGTGAACCCGACGAGGTCAGCGAACAGGATCGTCACCTCCTCGAGGCCGTCGGCGATCATGTCCTCGCCGTCGCGCAGGCGCGCCGCGATCGCCGCGGGCAGCACGTTGTGGAGCAGCCGCTCCGACTTCGCGCGCTCGGCGTCGAGGGCGGCCTGCTGCCGCGCGATCACGGTGCGCTGGACGAACGAGGTGCGCGCGTGGAGCTCGGTCAGCACGCTCGACGCCACGCCGAACAGCTCGGCGATCACCAGCAGCGTGGCCTGGATCGCGAGCGCGCCGCCGCTTTGATGGTGAGCGAGCCACGCGATCTCGACCGCCACGTACGGCACGGTGGTCAGGATCGACGGCAGCATCGGCAGGCGGTAGATCGTCGTCGCGTAGAACAGCGTCATCACGACGCCGAGCAGGCCGACCACCGGCATGCCGAGCACGCGATGGCCGAGGTCCGAGATCACGACGCCGGCGACGACGTTGGCCCCGCCGACGAGGAGCTCGAGGCGGTGCGGCCAGCGCCGGAGGTGGACGAGCACGCCGACCACCGCGAGCGTGCCGCCGCCGAGGCCGATCCGGATCAGGACCTCGCCGAGCTGCGCCGGCACCACGAGCGCGAGCACGACCGCGCCGGTCAGCCACGCGCTGACCGCGACCGCGTGGCCGGCGACGATGTACGGCCGCAGCTCCTCGACCAGCTCGGTGCGGAACCGGCGCTCGATCGCGTCGTCGGCGAACCGCAGCCGGGCGTGCGCGCGCCGCAGGTCGTTCATCCCAGCAGCTCGATCACCGCGCCCGGCGCGTCGAGGTGGAGCCAGTGGCCGGCGTCGGGGACGACGTGGACCTGGGCCGGCGAGGCCTCGAGCCGCGCGCGATCGTCGGCAGAGACGGTGGTGGAGCGCTCGGCGATCACGACGTGGAGCGCGCCGGGGTGCGGCTCCTCGACGGCGGACCACAGGTCGCGCGCGAAGTAGTCGGCGAGCAACGCGCGGATCATCGGCAGCTCGAGGCGGAGGCGGACGCCAGCGTCGACCGGCTCGAGGTTCATCGCGAGCCAGCGCGCGAGGGGCTCGGCCTGCCCCGCGCCCACGACGGCGGCGACGAAGTCGTCGCCGCGCGCGAACGTCGCGGGCAGGCCCTCCATCAGCTCGAGGACCTGGCGCACCGTGTTGTCGGGTGCGTGGAACGCGGCGGGGCGCGCGCTCGGCGACGCGTCGAGCACCCAGGTCTCGTCGAGCGCGACGCGGGTGCGCAGCGCGAGCACGACCTTGCCGCCGAAGCTGTGGCCGACCGCGCCGCGGACCGGGCGGCCCGCGATCAGCGCCGCGAGATCGTCGGCGCACGCGTCGATGGTGTGCGGCGGCGCGCCGGCGGGCGACCGGCCGTGGCCGCGGAGATCGACGAGCAACGCGCCCCAGCCGGGCCGGCGCTCGATCACCTGGCGCGCGATGCTGCGCCAGTTCGCGCCGCTGCCGTAGATGCCGTGCGTGAACAGCAGCCAGCTGGTCGGCGGATCGGCAGGCGCGACCTGTTCGTGATGGAGCACCGCGAGCGAGGGTAACGCGCTAGGGTGGCGCGATGCCGACCCCCGCGGAGATCTTCGACGCGCTCTACGCGCAGGTCGTGACCGGCGCGGGCATGACCAGCTCCGCGGCGCGCGCCGCGGCCGCGGGCACGGGCGCCGACGGCGTCCCCGCGCCGTTCGCCGCGCACCTCGACACGATCCGCAAGGCGGCGTATCGGATCACCGACGCGGACATCGACGCGCTCAAGGCCGCCGGCCTGTCCGACGACGCGATCTTCGAGCTGACGATCGCCACGACGGCCGGCGTCGCCAAGCGGCGCCACGAGAGCGCGATGACCGCGATCGCGGAGGCGTCCAAGTGAGGCTCGCGCGCGTCGACCACGGCCACAAGCTCAAGGATCGGCTGCTGATCGGGATGATCACGCTGGTGTCGCGGCGGCGCGTGCCCGACGTGATCCGCACGCTGGTCTACCGCCGCGACTTCTTCGGCGACCGGTTCTCGGCGCTCGTGCAGGGCACGCTGCGCGGCGAGTCGTTCTGGACCGTCGGCGAGCGCGAGCTGTTCGCGTCGTTCACCGCGAAGCTCGAAGCGTGCCATTTTTGAACTGACGCCCACGGCGCGGTCGCGTCGGTCGAGCTGGGACGAGACGTGGTGGCGGCGGTCCACGCCGACTGGCGCATGGCGCCCGTCCGCGCCGAGGTCCGCGCCGCGCTCGGCTTCATCGAGAAGCTGGTGAAGCACGACGCCGTCACCGCCGAGGACGCGAAGGAGGTGCTCGCCGCCGGCGTCCCGCGCGCCGCCCTCGAGCGCGCCGTCGAGGTCTGCGTCGCGTTCACGATGATCGTGAAGATCGCCGACACCTTCGGCTTCCTCCTTCAGGACCAGGCCGGCTACGACGCCGGCGCGAAGCAACTGCTCAAGCGCGGCTACGGCCTCTGAGGCCAGACCCAGCGGTTAACGCCGAGGGCGCCAAGGGCGCCAAGCTGAGATCCGGATGGTTTTCGGCCGTCTGTTGCATTGAGCGAGCGGTCGATCTCCCTCTGTGCACCAGACGGCCGAAAACCATCTGGATCTCCGCTTGGCGTCCTTGGCGTCCTTGGCGTTAACCGCTGGGTCTGGGTGGAGATCCCGGGGGCTGCTCGGTTGTTCAGTTAGCGGGCGATTTCGGCTAGGCTCGTCAGCCCGTGGACGTCCTGGAGCTGTTTCATCCGCTGGTCGCGGGCTGGTTCCGCGAGCGGTTCGGCGCACCGACGGCGCCGCAGGTCGGCGGGTGGCCGCGGATCGTGGCGGGCGAGAGCACGCTGATCGCGGCGCCGACCGGATCCGGCAAGACGCTGGCGGCGTTCCTGGCGTGCCTCGATCGGCTGGCGCGGGACGGGATGCGGGCGCCGCTTCCGGATCAGACGAAGGTCGTCTACGTGTCGCCGCTCAAGGCGCTGTCGAACGACGTGCAGAAGAACCTGCACGCGCCGCTCGGCGAGCTGGCCGAGCGCGCGATGCGCGAGGGAGTCCGGTTCCCGGACATTCGGGTCGCGGTCCGCACCGGCGACACGCCCGTCGGCGACCGCGCGCGGATGGCCAAGCGCCCGCCGCACGTCCTCGTGACCACGCCGGAGTCGCTGTACATCCTGCTGACCAGCGAGCGCGGCCGCGCCGGTCTCGCGCACGTCGAGACGATCATCGTCGACGAGATCCACGCGATCGCCGGCGACAAGCGCGGCGCGCACCTCGCGATCACGATCGAGCGGCTGGAGCGGCTGGTCGTGCAGCAGCGCAACCCGCCGCCGGTGCGGATCGGCCTGTCGGCGACGCAGAAGCCGATCGAGCGGATCGCGCGGCTGCTGGTCGGGTCGCGGCGCGCCCTGCCCCACATCGTGGACGGCGGCCACGCCCGCACCCTCGACCTCGCGATCGAGATCACCGACGACGAGCTCGGCGCGGTCGCGTCGCACGAGCAGATGGGCCGCGTCTACGACCGGATCGCCGAGCTCGTCGGCCAGCACCGCTCCACGCTGGTGTTCGTCAACACCCGCAAGATGGTCGAGAAGGTCGCGGCGGCGCTGGAGAAGCGGCTCGGCGAGGATCAGGTCGCGGCGCACCACGGCTCGATGTCGCGCGCGATGCGGCTCGCCTCCGAGGAGCGCCTCAAGTCCGGCGTCGTCAAGGTCGCGGTCGCGACGGCGTCGCTCGAGCTGGGCATCGACGTCGGCGCGATCGATCTCGTCGTCCAGGTCGGCTCGCCGCGCGCGATCGCGACGCTGTTGCAGCGGGTCGGCCGCTCCGGCCACTCGCTCGGCGCCACCCCGCGCGGCCGGCTGTTCGCGCTCACCCGCGACCAGCTGATCGAGTGCGCCGCGCTGATCCGCGGCATCCGCCGCGGCAACCTGGACGAGATCAAGCTGCGCGACTGGCCGCTCGACATCCTGTCGCAGCAGGCGGTGGCGATCAGCGCGTGCGAGGACATCGGCGAGGACGACCTGTTCGACCTGCTGACCGGCGCGGCGCAGTACGCGGCGCTGCCCCGCGACAAGCACGACGCGATCATCGCGATGCTCTCGGAGGGCGTGTCGGACCGGCGCGGCCGCAACGGCGCCCACCTCCACCGCGACCGCGCGACCAGCACGCTGCGCGCGCGGCGAGGGGCGCGGCTCGCCGCGATCACCTCCGGCGGCGCGATCCCCGACAACGCGAACTACGCCGTCATCCAGTTCCCCGAGGAGATCAAGGTCGGCGAGATCGAGGAGGACTGGGCGATCGAGAGCATGGCCGGCGACATCTTCCAGCTCGGCAACACCGCGTGGAAGATCCGCCGCGTCGAGGCCGGGCGGGTGATCGTCGAGGACGCGAAGGGCCAGCCGCCGTCGATCCCGTTCTGGCTCGGCGAGGCGCCGGCGCGCACCCGCGAGCTGTCCGACGAGGTCTCGGACCTGCGCCGCGACGTCGACGCGCGCCTCGAGGCGGGCGAGCTGCACGGCGATCTGGCGCGGTGGCTCGCGGGCGAGACGTCGATGCAGGCGCACGCGGCCGCGCAGACGGTGGCGTACCTGGCGGCGGGGCGGATCGCGCTGGGCGCGCTGCCCACCGGCACGCAGCTGATCGCGGAGCGGTTCTTCGACGAGGGCGGCGGCATGCAGCTCGTCCTGCACGCGCCGCTCGGCGGCCGGATCAACCGCGCGTGGGGCCTCGCGCTGCGCAAGAAGTTCTGCGTTTCGTTCGACTTCGAGCTGCAGGCCTCCGCCACCGATGACGGCATCGTGATCTCGCTCGGCCAGCCGCACAGCTTCCCGCTCGAGAGCGTGTTCGGGTACGTCTCGCCGCAGCAGGCCGAGCCGACGCTGGTCCAGGCGCTGCTCGACCGGCCGATGTTCGAGGTGCGGTGGCGGTGGAACGTGACCCGTTCGCTGGCCGTCCTGCGCCGGATGGGCGGCAAGAAGGTCGCGCCGTTCCTGCTCAAGATGCGCGCGAACGACGTGCTCGGCGTCGTGTTCCCGCAGGCGCAGGCGTGCGCCGAGAACATCGTCGGGCCGCGCGAGGTGCCGGATCATCCGCTGGTCCACGAGACGATCCGCGACTGCCTCGTCGAGGCGATGGACGCCGAGGGCCTGGTCGACCTGGTCACGAAGATCCAGAGCGGCGAGATCAAGGTGATCGCGCGTGACACCGTCGAGCCATCGCCGCTGTGCCACGAGCTGATCAACGCCAACCCGTACGCGTACCTCGACGACGCGCCGCTCGAGGAGCGGCGGACGCGCGCGGTCAACCTGCGGCGCACGGCGTCGCCGGAGCTCGCCGAGGGCGTGGGCGCGCTCGACGCCGACGCGATCGCCGCGGCGGAGGCCGAGGTGGCGCCGGTGGTGCGCGACCGCGACGAGCTGCACGACGCGCTGCTCGCGCTGTGGCTGGTGCCGGAGGCGCGCGCGCGCGCGCTCGACGGCGGGCGCTGGCTCGACGAGCTCGCGGCCGGTGGGCGCGCGGTGCGGCTCGCGTATGGCGTGCCAGGTGCGGAGCTGGCCGCGTGGGTCGCGACCGAGCGGCTCGCCGCGATGCTGGCGCTGATCCCGGCCGCGACCCGCATGCCCGACGCGCCGGTGCCGGCGTGGTCGACGCCGCTCGACGCCGAGGCGGCCGCGATCAAGGTCATCGGCGCGCACCTCGACCACGGCGGGCCGCACTCCGCGCGCGGGCTCGCGGAGACGCTCGGCCTCGACGAGGGCGCGGTGATCGCCGCGCTGTACTGGCTCGAGGGCGACGGCGCGATCCTGCGCGGCCGGTTCTCGGCGCGCGCGCCGGTGCCGCCGGACGTGCGCACGTATCGCGAGGCGATGGCGGTCAGCGACGACGCCGAGCTGCTGCGCGACGTCGAGTGGTGCAACCGCCGCGTGCTGGCGCGGATCCACCGGCTGACGCTCGCGCGGCTGCGGCGCGAGATCGAGCCGGTGGGCGCGGCGGCGCTGATGCGGTTCCTGCTGCGATGGCAACGGGTCACGCGCGGCTCGCTGCTCCTCGGCGGCGACGGCCTCGCGCGCGTGATCGAGCAGCTCGAGGGGTTCGAGACCGCCGCCGGCGCGTGGGAGCGCGAGGTGCTGCCGGCGCGGCTGCACGCGTACGATCCGTCGTGGCTCGACCAGCTCTGCCTCGGCGGCCAGGTCGTGTGGTGCCGGCTCAGCAAGCGCAAGGTCGAGCGACCCGAGCCGTCCACCGGTCCTGGCGGCGTCGAGGCGCCGGCGGAGATTCGCTACGCACCCTCGCGGGCCGCGCCGCTCGCGCTCTTGCTCCGCCGCGACGCGACCTGGCTACGCGCGCCGGCCGCGCTGCGCGACGGTGAGGACGAGGCCGGCGAGCCCGAGCTGACCACCGAGGCGGCGGCGGTGCGCCAGCACCTCGCGACCGCGGGCGCGTCGTTCCTCGCCGATCTCGTCGACGCGACGGGGCTCGCGCCCGACGACGTCGAGGACGCGCTGTGGGAGCTGGTCGCGGGCGGCCTCG
>Ga0163144_10011282_pt1 | contig 18919 bp, 11 predicted proteins | sample OliLak19BULKMAT1_FD_123175 | JGI IMG/M metagenome (GOLD analysis project Ga0163144, IMG submission 123175) | Freshwater microbial mat bacterial communities from Lake Vanda, McMurdo Dry Valleys, Antarctica - Oligotrophic Lake LV.19.BULKMAT1 | ecosystem: Environmental > Aquatic > Freshwater >... | reverse complement strand
GAAGATCAATGGAATAGTACCTTCCCATCGCTGTCCGCCTCCTGATCCAGAGCGGAAACTGAATCAGAGTTCGATACGAATGGGAATCCTTCCGATTCCTTCAAAGGCAGAAAGGCTCTAGGCGACCATGCCGACGAACATGTAGAGGACGGCGGCGGCGCTGAAGAAGGCGATGGTAAGGGAGCCAAGCTGGTTGATGGCGTCGAGCTTCGTTTGTTTGATCAGACCGTTCATTTTCTGTCTCCGTTTCTTGTTTTTCGGCTGCGCCACTCTGTGTTGGACTCGCCGTTGAAGACTTCAATGCAACCGCCGTGCCAACATGTGTTAACCGTGGCAGTGGCTGATTTTATTCATGTTTCTTGGCTTCGCGTTAAGCTACACCTGATCAGCGCGGCTTTATTCGCCGCTCAGTTGGCGAATTTTGCCTTCAAGTGGTGAAAGTTGTTTGGTGGCCGACTGGCTGGAAGGGAGGCCCATGCTTCAGGTTCTGATCCACCTTCGCTCCGCTTCGGCGCGACGAGCCGGGAATGTTGATGCCAACCGCCCCCAGGTCCTCATGAACCCCCGGCCTGCTGGCATTGTTCGACCGCGCGCTGCACGCTCGCCTGCATCCATCCCGCCCCGTTGAACAGACGCGGCCGCCCTCCATGCGGGATGGATGCGCGCCGTGTCTCACACGTCTGGAGGTGGGGGACGCACGGGTCTGGAATGGACTGGTCTGGTGGGGAGCGGGTGGGCGTCGATACATCCGCCTGCTTCGCAGGCGGTCCCCTCCGCCCTGCGGGCACCCCTCGCCTGCTTCGCAGGCGAGGGGGGGACGTCACAGCGATTACGCAGGGAAGCCGCCGCCCGCCTCTTCAAGGCCGAGCGCCTTCATGGCGAAGGCAAAGTCGCGGGCATCGTCCTTCAAGCGGTCGAACCGGCCGCCGCCGCCGCTGTGACCGGCAGTCATGTTGATGCTGAGGAGGTAGGGGCCGGCCTTCGGCGAGCGATCACGGATGCGGGCGACGAATTTCGCGGGCTCCCAATAGGTAACCCGCGGATCGGACAAGCCGCCGGTGCACAGGATGGGTGGATAGGGCTTGTCGGCAAGATTGTCGTACGGGCTGTAGCTCATCATGTAGTCGTAGGCCGCAACGTCGGTGAGCGGATTGCCCCATTCGGGCCATTCGCCGGGCGTGAGCGGCAGGTCGGTGTCGCTCATCGTGTTGATGACGTCGACGAAGGGCACGCCGGCGACATAGCCGCCGAACAGGCCATCGGGCGCCGTGATGATGACGCCGCCCATCAGGAGGCCGCCAGCCGAGCGGCCAAGGCCGACGAGCTTGCCGTTCGAGGTGTATTTCCTGGCGACGAGATCCTGCGCGACGGTGACGAAGTCGGAGAAGGAGTTCTTCTTCTTGTCCTTCCGGCCCTGCGCGAACCAGTCCCAGCCGCGCTCGGCACCGCCACGGACGTGGGCTGTCGCCCAGACCCAGCCGCGATCAACAAGCGAGAGCTGGCGGACATCGAAGGTCGATTCCGCGATCGATCCGTAGGAGCCGTAGCCGTAGAGGAGCACGGGCGCGGAGCCATCGAGTTTCGCGTCTGCAAGGCGCAGGACGGTGACGGGCACTTCGGCGCCATCGGCGGCGATCGCCGAGAAGCGTTCGACCTTGTACTTCGCGGGATCGTGGCCCGAGGGGACTTCCTGCGTCTTCACCACGACCGAGGCGCCGGTCGACATGTTGTAGTCGATGGTCTGCGAAGGCGTGGTGGGCGACTGGTAGGTGTAGCGCAGGGTGGGCGTGTCGAACTCGTAGCCGCTGCTTGCGCCAAGGGCGAAAGCGGCTTCGGTCTGTTCGATCGCCTTTTCGGCGCCGCTGGCGCGATCGCGGATCACGATCCGCGGCAGCGCGCTGGCGCGTTCGAGGCGGACGAGATGATTTGAGAACGCCTGCAGGCCCTGGATGTAGCGGCCGGGCTGGTGGGGGGAGAAATCCTTCCAGGACGAGCGTTTGGTGTCCCCCAGCGGCGCCGTGACGATCTTGAAATCAACCGCGCCATCGGCGTTGGTGAGGATGTACCATTTTCCGTCAAAATGCGTGGGCGCGTAGACCTCGCCGACCTTGCGCTCGGCGAACAGTTTTGGCGCGGATGTCGGCGCGCCAGCCGGAATGGTGTGAACCTCGCTCGTCTCCTGGTCGCCGATGACGATCATGATGAACGCGCCGGACTCGGTGACGCCGACATCGAGGAATTTGCCGATGTCCTTTTCCTCGTAGACCATGACGTCGTCGGCTGCCGCGCCGCGCACTGGGCGACGGAAGATTTTCGCGGGGCGACCATTCTGCTCGCGCCAGACCCAGAACAGGTAGGCGCTGTCAGGCGAGAATGCAAAGCCGCCATAGCCGTCAGTGATCGGGCTGGGCAGGACTTCGCCGGTGGCCATGTCCTTGATGTAGATCGTATAGACTTCCGAGCCTTGGGCGTCGGCGGCATAGGCGAAGATCTTGTGGTCTGGCGAGTGATCGGCCTGGCCGACGCGGTAGAATGACTTGCCCTCAGCAAGCGGATTGACGTCGAGCAGGATTTCCTCCGCTCCGCCTCCGCGCGGCGTGCGGGCGTAGATCGGATGTGACTGGCCGGCGGCGTAGCGGCGGAGATAGGCGTAGGGACCATCGACAGCCGGCACGCTGGAATCGTCCTGCTTGATGCGGCCCTTCATCTCCTCGAACATCTTTTCGCGCAGCGCCGTCGTGTCGGCCATCATTGCATCTGCGTAGGTGTTTTCAGCGGTGAGGTAGTCGCGCACGTCGGCCTTGAGGACGGAGGGGTCCTTGAGGACGTCCTGCCAGCGATCATCCTTGATCCACTGATACTCGTCCTCACGGGTGCGGCCGAGCTGGGTGATCGTCTTCGGAACCTTCTTGGCGATGGGCGGGACGGGAGCGGTTTTCGCCTGCACCGGCTGGCTGCAGGCGGCGAGCACGGAGACGGCAGCACTGCCCAGAAGGAAGAAACGGCGGTCGATGACGCGTGAGGCGGCAGATTGCATGGATGATTTCCTGTCCCTGAGCCCGCACTCAATGTTCGGTCGGCGCGCGCGTCAATGCCCTTCGCGGATGGGGCGGTAAAGCGGGTCGAGCCGCCCACAAAACCGACTGCAGTGTGCGTCAGGCAGGCTTCTGGGCCGCGGCTGCCTTGAGGCGGTAGACGAGCTCGAGCGCCTCCCTGGGGGTCAGCGTGTCGGGGTCGAGGCTGGACAGGATCTGGTCGGCTTCGGACGGAGCGAACGCGTCGGCGGCCGGTTCGGCGAAGGATGCGAAGAGCGGAAGCTCTTCGAGGCGCCGGGCCCCGCCCTCTTTCGCCTCGAGCTTCTTCAGCACGGCTTCGGCGCGCTTTACGGCGGCGCTCGGAAGCCCGGCGAGTTTTGCGACCTGCACCCCGTAGGAGCGGTCTGCGGGGCCAGGCTTCACCTCGTGCAGGAAGACGAGGTCGCCTTTCCATTCCTGGGCGCGGAGGCTGGCGTTGCTGCAGGCCGCGAGCGTGTCGGCGAGGCCTGTGAGTTCGTGATAGTGGGTCGCGAAGAGGGCGCGGCACTTGTTGACATCGTGCAGATGTTCGACGGCGGCCCAGGCGATGGCTAGGCCGTCCCATGTGGATGTGCCGCGTCCGACTTCGTCGAGGATGACGATGGAGTCCTGCGTCGCCTGGTTGAGGATGGCGGCGGTCTCGATCATCTCGACCATGAAGGTGGAGCGGCCGCGCGAGAGATCGTCCGAGGCGCCGACGCGGGAGAAGATGCGGTCGGCAAGGCCGAGGCGAAGTTTTCGCGCGGGGACGTAGCAGCCGGCCTGCGCGAGAATCGCAAGCAGCACGTTCTGGCGCAGGAAGGTGGATTTGCCGGCCATGTTGGGGCCGGTGATCAGCGTGAGACGCGGTGCGGATGTGCCACGCGCATCTAGCCGGCAATCGTTTGCGGTGAAGCCCTGCCCTTGCGCGCGCAAGGCGGCTTCGACAACGGGATGGCGCGCACCTTCGGCTTCGAACACGGGCGCGTCGGCGATGTCAGGGCGCGTGGCGGAGAGGTCGCTCGCCCATGCGGCGTTGGCGGCGGCGACGTCGAGGCGGGCGAGTCCGTCGGCAACCATGGCGAGTTCCGGGCCGAGCGCATCGGCCTCGCTGACGAGGCGGTGGAAGATTTCCATCTCGCGGGCGAGCGCCTCTCCATCGGCGCGCGAGATTTTCGCCTCGAGCTCACTGAGTTGCGTGGTGGAGAAACGCATCGCGTTCGCCATGGTCTGGCGATGGATGAAGGTGGCGGCGAGTGGTGGCTTCATCAGCTGATCGCCGTGTTTCGCGTTCACCTCGATGAAGAAGCCAAGGACGTTGTTGTGCCTGATACGCAGGCCGGAGATGGCGGTGTCGGTTGCGTACTGCGCCTCGAGGCGCGCGATGATGATGCGAGCGTCTTCTTTCAGTGTGCGGGTCTCGTCGAGCGCCGGATCGAAGCCTGGTGCGATGAAACCGCCATCGCGGGTCTGAACGGGCAAGTCGCTCGCGAGGGCTGCGGCGACCTGTTGCGCGAAGGCGCCAAGACGCGGCTTGTCGGCGAGCGATAGGGCGGCGCAGGCCGAGGCGATTTCGGCGGGCGGGGCATCCCGGCTGGAGAGATCGGCGCAGATTTCCTCGCCGACGCGGAGGCAGGCAGCGAGTGCGGACAGGTCGCGCGGCCCGCCGCGGCGAAGGGACAAGCGCATGCGGGCGCGTTCGAGATCGCTGGCGCGCTTCAGGGCGACGTTGACGAAATCGCAGCGCTCGGTTGCATCGAGGAAGAAAGCCACGGCGTCAAGGCGTTGCTCGATCTCCTGCCGGCTGCGCGAGGGGCGGCTGAGGCGCTGGGCCAGCAGGCGGGCGCCGGCTGCAGTGACAGTGCGGTCGACGGCGGCGACCAGCGATCCGTGCCGGTGTCCGCGCGATGAGCGTTCGATTTCGAGGCTGGCGCGGGTGGCGGGGTCGATCGCGAGGAAGCTGTCGGGCGCGGTGCGGATGGGCGGATCGAGGCGCGCCTGCCCGCCGGCCTGAGTGACAGCGAGATAATCGAACAGGAGACCGGCGGCGATGAGTTCGGCGCGGGAGAAGGTTCCGAAACCATCGAGGGTGGACACGCCATAAGCGTCCTTCACGAGGCGTTCGCCGAGTTTGGCGTCGGCGCGCGCGTCGGGGCGCGGGGTGAGCGTGAGGCCTTGCGTGGCGCGTGCGACGTCGGGATGGGACATGGTGGCGTCGGCGACGAGGACTTCGCGGGGGGCGATGGCGCCGAGCACGTCTTCCAGGGCGGCAGGTGCGAGGTTGAAGAGTTCGAGGCGGCCGGTGGAGACGTCGGCGAGCGCGAGGGCGGCCTCGCGCCCTCCCCCGGCGAGGCCAATGGCGGCGAGACAGTTGGCCGAGCGGGCCTCAAGAAGGGACTCTTCGGTGATCGTGCCCGGGGTGATGATGCGGACGATCTCGCGGCGGACGACGGCTTTCGATCCGCGCTTCTTCGCCTCGGCGGGATCCTCGACCTGCTCGCAGACGGCGACGCGATGACCGGCCTTGATCAGGCGGGCGAGATAGCCCTCGGCGGCGTGGTGGGGGACGCCGGCCATCGGGATGGGCTGACCATTGTGTTGCCCGCGATGCGTCTGGGTGATGCCGAGCGCTCTTCCGGCTACGATGGCATCCTCGAAGAACAGCTCGTAGAAGTCGCCCATCCGGAAGAACAGCATCGCGTCCGGGTGGCGCGCCTTCATGTCCAGGTATTGCGCCATGAAGGGGGTAGCGCCCTCCATGGAGGGAAGCGCGGCGACCTCTGGGGCGCCACTTTCAGCGACTTCCTGCTCAGGTGGAGAGGGTGCGGACCCTTTCACGCTTGATTCCAACCTCTTTTGCGGCTCAATGCGCGCCTGCCCCGCCGGGCGCCTGCGTCCTCGGCGAGACTTGCCTAGTCACACGCGACGCCGCCCTCAAGTCCTAAAGCCGCCAGTCCATACATGACAACCAAACGCCCGAGCTTCACAGACGAGGAAGCACTCGCCTTTCACCGCTATCCACAGCCGGGTAAGCTGTCGGTAACGCCCACCAAGCCGATGGCGACGCAGAAGGACCTGTCCCTTGCGTACTCCCCCGGTGTGGCGATCCCCGTTCTGGCGATCGCAGCCAATCCGGAGCTGGCCTACGACTATACGTCGAAGGGCAACATGGTGGCGGTGATCACCAATGGCACGGCGATCCTGGGCCTGGGCGATCTCGGACCGATGGCGTCGAAGCCGGTGATGGAGGGCAAGTCCGTGCTCTTCAAGCGGTTCGCAGACGTCGATTCGATCGACATCGAGGTGGACGAAAAGGACCCGCAGAAATTCATTGACTGCGTGCGCGCGATCGGCGCGACATGGGGCGGGATCAATCTCGAGGACATCAAGGCGCCCGAGTGCTTCATCATCGAGAGCGAACTCCGCGCGAAGCTCGACATCCCGGTGTTCCATGACGACCAGCACGGCACGGCGATCATCGCGACGGCCGGGCTGATCAATGCGTGCAAGATCACGGGCCGCAAGATGTCGGACGTGAAGGTCGTGATTTCGGGTGCGGGAGCGGCGGGCCTGTCGGTCGCGGGCCTGATCCGTCACCTCGGCGTCAAGCGCGACAACATCCTGATGGTCGACCGTTCGGGCGTCATCTACGAGGGCCGCACAGAAGGCATGGACCAGTTCAAGTCCGCCTTTGCCGTGAAAACGAAGAAGCGCACGCTGGCCGAGGCGTTCGAGGGCGCGGATGTTTTCATGGGGCTGTCGGCCAAGGGCGCGGTGACGCAGGCCATGGTGAAGTCCATGGCCAGGAATCCCATGATCTTCCCGATGGCGAACCCGGACCCGGAAATCACACCGGAGGAAATCCGCGAAGTGCGTTCGGACGCGATCATCGCAACTGGCCGCTCGGACTATCCGAACCAGATCAACAATGTGCTGGGCTTCCCCTACATCTTCCGCGGCGCGCTCGACGTGCGGGCGCGGACGATCAACGAAGAGATGAAGGTGGCGGCGGCCCAGGCGCTGGCGCAACTCGCACGCGAGGATGTGCCGGACGAGGTAGCTGCCGCCTATGCCGGCGCGCGGCCGACCTTCGGGCCGGACTACATCATACCTGCCCCGTTCGATCCGCGCCTGATCTGGTATGTGCCGCCTCTCGTTGCACAAGCGGCGATGGACACGGGCGTCGCGCGCAAGCCGATCGCCGACATGCAGGCCTATCGCGACAGTCTTGCGCAGCGCCTCGACCCCGCTGCTGCCTTCCTGCAGCGCGTCTACGGCAAGGTGCGCTCGGAAGGCAGGAAGCGCATCGTGTTTGCCGAGGGCGAGGAGCCAGCCGTGATCCGCGCCGCCTGGCAATTCAAGACGCAGGAGCTGGGCGAGCCTATCCTCGTCGGCCGCGACGAGCAGGTGACCCGCAACATGCAGCTGCTGGGAATCCCCGCAGGCGAGCTGCAGGTGATGAATGCGCGCGTGTCAGACCAGAAAGAAGTCTACACGGAGTTCCTGTACGGCCGGCTTCAGCGCCATGGCTATCTGCAGCGCGATGCGCAGCGGATGATCAATCAGGATCGCAACGTGTTCGGCGCCACCATGGTCGCGCTGGGCCACGCAGACGGCATGGTGACGGGCGTGACGCGCAACTATGCAACCTCGTTGTCGGACATTCTTCAGGCCATCGACCCGCGCAAGGACGTGCGCCCGATCGGCCTGTCGATCATCATCGGCAAGAGCGGGCCGATCATGATCGCCGACACCAGCGTCACCGAGATGCCCGGCGCGCAGGAGCTGGCGGAGATCGCCATCTCGGCGGCGAAGGCGGCGCACAAGCTCGGCTTCACGCCGAGGGTGGCGTTCCTGTCCTATTCGACATTCGGCAATCCGCCCGGCGAACGCATGGCGAAGGTGCGCGATGCAGTGGCTCTTCTCGATGCGAAGGGCGATGTGGGCTTCGAGTATGATGGCGAGATGGCCGTCGACGTGGCGCTGAATCCCGAGGCGCGCAGGCTGTATCCGTTTTGCCGCCTGACGGGAGCGGCGAACGTTCTGGTGATGCCGGCGATTCACTCGGCTGCGATCTCGACCAAGATTGCAGCGACGCTTGGCGGCGTGACAGTGCTTGGACCTTTGCTGGTGGGCCTGAAATCGTCGGTGCAGATCGCGCAGCTGGATGCAACGGCGCAGGATATCGTGAACCTGGCGGCGTTTGCGGCTTACAATCCGAACGGGTAGCAGCTGCCTCGAACGACGAGGGCGGGCTTCCCGCCCTACTCTGCCGCCTGCGCAGCAGAAGTCCCCGCGCCAGCAGGCCGCTTCCTTGTCATCGCCTGCCGCGCCCATTCGGCGGCTGAGAGCACGACTGCAATCATCCCGATCCAGACGGTCACGATGAAGAAGTCGTGGTAGCCGTTTGTTTCGATGAAGGTGCCGAGTTCGGCGCGGCCGAGTGAGCCGATGAGCATCACCAGCGATCCGAGCAGCGCGTACTGAACCGCTGCGAATTTGGGATTCACCATGGCCGTCAGGTAGGCGACGAAGGCGACGCTGGCGAATCCGCCGGCGACGTTCTCGACCGCGATGGCCACGATGAGACGCGCGAGCGCCGGGTCGCCGAAGCCTGCGAGTGCGGGACCGATGCCAGTCATGGCGAGGAAGGCGTCCATGCCAGCGCCGCCCGCCGCAAGATCAGCGAAGATCAGGTTGGTGAGCGCTGCGATCAGCGCGCCGAAGACAAGACAAGGCAGGCGGCCGATCGCGATGAGTGCGACGCCGCAGATCACCGAGCCCGCCACAGTCATGAAGACGCCGATGGTCTTCGAGGCTATGGCGACATCGGTGTTCGAATGGCCAAGGGCACCCTGGCTGATGTCCGGATTGCCGATGAGGCCGACGGTGGGATCACCGAGATAGAACGGATAGGCGAAGCCGCCCCAGATCAGGTCGACGAAGCGATACATCAGCACCAGGCCCAGCACGAGGATGACCGCCCAGCGCAGGCGCTGCACGAGATCCATCAGCGGGTCGAGGATGGTGTGGAAGAGCGTGTCGGCGGCCCTGGTCGTCCACGATCCGGCCGGGGTGACGTGAGTTGTGGCGATCGGTTGTCGCCGCAGCAGCCACGCCGCGATGAGGCCGGGCAGCAGGATCAGCAGGGAGACAATGATCGGCGCCTGGACGCGCGTGAAGATGGCCGTGGACGGCGGCGGCGTCTGCGTCAGCGAGTCGATGAAGAACATCACGATAATGCCAATCGCCACCGCCCAGCCGGCGGCGACAACGGTGACTGTGGTTTGCACGGTCTTCTGCGGGAAGGACGCGGCGAAGGATGGGCGCGTGTCGTGGCCGCCCTTTTCGGTCGATGAGTGGTCAGGCTCCTGCGCCACCAGCGTGCCGGTCGCGGCGATGGCCATGCCGACGGCGATGATCAGGTAGACGGTGGACCATGGGATATGATCCGCCAGCGTGAGCGCAAAGAGTCCGGTGAACAGGCCAGCGAAGCGGTAGCCCATCTGGTAGACCGCCGACATAAGGTCCCGGTCCTCGTCGGATTCGGCGATCTCGATGCGCCAGGCTTCGAGAACGATGTCGTGCACCGAGGACGCGATCGCCACGATTACGCTGATGCCGGCGAGATAGAGCACGCCCTCGGACGGACGGGACAGAGCGAGAAGACCGAGCAGGCAGGCGACGATCAACTGCATCACCAGCAGCCAGCTGCGGCGCGGCCCGAAATTCTTGAGGAAGGGAATGCCGATGCGGGGGAACCACGCCTTCTGGAATCCAGGCGCCCAGATCAGCTTGAACGAATAGGCGAGGATGATGAAGTTCAGGATGCCGATCTGGCTCGGCGTGACGCCTTCCGACGTAAGCCAGGCGTTCAGCGTGCCGAGCACGGCACCGTAAGGTATCCCGGCCGCGAGCGAGAGCAGCAGCATGGCCAGCATCTTGCGGTGGCGCAGCGCCTTCAGCGCGCGCAGCCAGCGAGGGACTGGCTTTGCCTTTACGCTTGCGGCTGCTGCTGGGTCAGTCATTCGGCGGCCTTCGCATGAATTCGGGCCCAGTGTTCGGCAAGCGCGCGCAGGCGTGTTGGGTCGATTGGCTTGGCGGCGAGCTGCGATACCCCGGCGTTGCGGCAGCGCTCCTCCAGTTCGGGATCGATATCTGCGGTCAGCGCCACGATGGGCGTCTGTGCGACGGGCCCTGCGAGACTGCGAATGCGCCGCGTCGCCTCGAGACCATCCATGACCGGCATGCGGATGTCCATGAAGACCACGGAATACTCGGTTTCGCCCACTCTTTCCAGCGCCTCGGCGCCTGTTCCAGCAGTGTGGACACGGAACCCCGCGGCGGTCAGGGCGCTGCGGAAAAGGAGCGCGTTCACGGCATTGTCGTCGGCGATCAGCACGGAGCCGGCCTCGCCCGGCTTGCGCTCGGGCGGCAGTTCGGCCGGTGCGACATCGTCCAGCGCCAGCCCGACCCGCTCAAGAAGCGACGCTGCGCGCAGAGGGCGGATCAGGTAGCCGGCGCATCCCATCTGGCGGAATTGTTCGATTCGGCCGCGGTCGCCGGGACGCAACACGACCAGTGTGCGCTTCGACCCGGCAATCGTTTCGATCTGCGCAGGGGGCAGTGCGGCGTCGAGGAGTACGAGGTCGGCAGCCTTCCAGTCCTGGACCAGGTGCCCGCCTTCACGGCCGAGCGCCGACATGCAGGCGAGCGTCGAGGCGGGCGGAAGGTCGAGCGCGACGCGTAGCGATCGTTGCGGCCGCGCGCGCTGCGACGATCCGGGGGCTGCCTGTATCGGCAGCTCGACCACGAACATCGCGCCGTGCCCGAAGGCGGAGCTGAGGCGCACCCTGCCCTTCATCGCCTCGACCAGCCGCGCGACAATGGCGAGACCGAGCCCGACGCCGCCGTCGCGGCGCGCATCCGCAGCGTTGACCTGCGAGAACGCCTCGAACAGATGCGCTTTGGCGTGATCGGGGATACCCGCGCCGGTGTCGCGCACAACGAGGACGAGGCCCTCGCCACGCGGCCCCGGCCGCGCTTCGATCAGCACGGCGCCCTTCTCGGTAAACTTGATCGCGTTGCCGGCGAGGTTGAAGAGAATCTGCCGCAGCCGACCTGCATCGCCGACCATGCGCAGCGGAAGGTCGGAATGAGCAACGCCGGCAATGTCGAGCCCGGCGGCGTGAGCGCGCGGGGCAAGAAGTTCGGCGACGTCCTGCACGAGATCGCTGGTGTCGAATGGCGCCTCGTCGAGCGGAATGTCGCCTGCTTCCATGCGCGAATAGTCAAGCACATTGTTGAGCAGGTCGAGCAGACGCGAGCCGGACTTGCGGATTGCGCCGGCATAGTCCCGCTGCGCTGGCGTCAGCTCGGTTTCCTCGAGCAACGCCGCCATGCCGAGAATGCCGTTGAGGGGCGTGCGGATCTCATGGCTGACCGCAGCAGTAAAGCGATGTGCGGCGTCCGGCTCCTCGCGGGTGTCGGAGGCGGCGAGGCGGCGACCGTCCACCGGCGCAGAGACGCGCCAGTTCCGGCCCGCCTTGTCGACGATCTGCGAGGCGATGTCGGCCGATGGCAGCGCGAAGGGCGCGTGCATGCCGACCGCGAAGCCCGACAGCGGACTTGCTGCAGTCACGATCCCGGCAGCGTCGACGACCAGGGCTGGTCCCGGCCAGCTGCGCGCGATGGCGGCGAGCGGGTGTGGCGCCGCGTCGTTGGCGGGTGTCGGGAGCGCTGCAGGCTTCATTGTGGCGACGCTTTCATCGCGAAGAGTCTTGGGGGCGCCGTGCTGACCAGACGATTAACGGGACGCGCACTGCATCAGGCTGGGCAGGTCGCCGAGATCGCCGCCCGCCTCGCGTGCGAACAGTTTGCGGGCGGGCGGGATTGCGCCTGCCAGCGCCATGGCGGCGCCCGCGGCCAGCCGGATCGGAAGGGCTGACGTGAATGTGCGGGCGAAACCCTCCATGGCGGCGGCTGTCGCGACCACGTCGCTGCGCCGCCAGCGTGTGTAAGGTGCAAGCGCGCCTTCAGCGCCGATGTCGAGACCGGCGCGGGCGGCCTCGCAGATCACATCCACCAGCGCCGCCACATCCTTGAGCCCGAGATTGAGCCCCTGCCCGGCCAGCGGGTGGATGACGTGGGCAGCGTCGCCGGCCAGCGCGACGCGCGGACCCTCGAAGCGTTCGGCGATGTAGAGCCCGATCGGAAAACTGACGCGTGGTCCGGCAAGCCTGGCACCCGGGACGAAGTCTCCGGCGCGCTTGGCAAGCTCGCGTTCGAACCCACGTGCATCAAGATCGACGAGGGCTGAGGCGACCGCCGCCTTCTCCGTCCAGATCAGGTTGGCGCGGTTGTCGCTGAGCGGCAGCACAGCCATGGGACCGTCGGGGAGAAAGACCTGCCGAGCAACGCCATTATGCGGCTTTGCGAGCTTCACCGTGGTCGAGAGAGCAGCGGCGTCATAGTCGTGCCCCTCGAAGCGCAGCCCGGCCTGGCGGCGCACGCTCGAGCGCGCGCCATCGCAGCCGACAACCAGCGGGGCATGGATCTGGGCATCGGCAAGTTTCAAAACCGCGCAGGGATCGCCAAACGTCACGTTTTCGATGCGCGCGCGAGAGACAAGCGTCACGCGCTTCTCCGCCGCTGCCGCGGCATGCAGCGCCGTCGCCAGCCCGGCTGCTTCGACCATGTAGCCAAGCACAGGTTCGCCACTGTCTTCGGCGATGAAGGAGATGCCGCCGACGCGGCCCTCCGCATAAACCTGCGTGACCGGCTCGGCGCCCGCCAGAACTGCGTTCTCGAGACCAAGCGCGCGAAAAATCCGCCAGCAGCCATAGGCGATGAACCACGCGCGGGCGTCGGCGGGGCCCTCGCCCGCCGGGGGCGCTGCGTCCGCCACGACCACATCGAAGCCCTTTCGCGCGAGGGCGAGCGCAAGCGTCAGGCCGACAGGGCCGCCGCCGGCAATGGCGACGTCACAGGTATGGACTTTGGCGGGTTCGGTCATGCCCAAGACATAGACCTGCCGGGCCGCAAAGAAAAAGGGGCGCGGCCGAATGACCACGCCCCCTCTTGTCTCCACCCCTCCCCCGGTCGCCGCGCCGGCAGCGGCCGGTACCAGGAGGGGAGTTACGTCCTAGGTGTGGTAGGCCGATTCACCGTGTTCGTTGAGGTCGAGGCCTTCTTCCTCGATCTCTTCCTTCACACGGCCGCCGGTGACCGCCTTGACGATGAACCAGACAATCGCGGAGCCGACGCCGGACCAGACGATGGTGACGCCGACGCCCTTGAGCTGCGCGATGACCTGCGTGACGTAGTCGGAGTAGATCGCGACGCCGCCATTGGCGTAGTCGACGATGCCGGCGCCGCCGAGTTGCGGAGCGACCACGATGCCGGTGCCGATGGCGCCAACGATACCACCCACGCCGTGGATGCCGAACACGTCGAGACTGTCGTCATAGCCCAGCATGTTCTTGAGGCCGGAGCAGGCGAACAGGCAGATCGGACCAACGATCAGGCCGAGCACGATTGCCCCGACCGGACCAGAGAAGCCGGCGGCGGGCGTGATTGCAACAAGACCCGCAACCGCGCCGGACGCCATGCCGAGCAGGCTCGGCTTCTTCTTGACCACCGCTTCGGCAAGCGCCCAGGAGAGAGCGCCGGCAGCCGTCGCGACGAAGGTGTTGATCAGCGCAAGACCGGCATAGGCGTTCGATTCGAGGTTCGAACCGGCGTTGAAGCCAATCCAGCCGACCCACAGAAGGCCGGTGCCGATCAGCGTGAACGTCAGGTTGTGCGGACGGATCGGTTCCGACTTGTAGGACTTGCGTTTGCCGAGGATCAGCGCGCCGACGAGGGCGGCGATGCCGGAGTTGATGTGAACGACCGTGCCGCCGGCGAAGTCGAGCGCGCCGAAGGACCAGATCAGGCCCGCGCCGGCAACAAGCGCTTCTGCGTTTGCCGGATCGGACGCCATGATCGGACCGCCCCACCACCAGACCATGTGGGCCATCGGGTAGTAAACAACGATCGGCCAGAGGACCGCGAAGAGCACGACGCCCCAGAATTTCGCTCGTTCAGCAACACCGCCGAGCACCAGGGCCGTGGTGATGCACGCGAAGGTCATCTGGAATGCGACGAAGACGAGCTCGGGAATGGCGACGCCCACCGAGAAGGTTTCCACCAGCGTCGATGTGTCGACACCCGCGAGGCCAACTTTCGAGAAGCCGCCGACGAAGCTGTTGATGCCACCGCCATCGGTGAAGGCTAACGAGTAGCCCCAGCCGACCCATGCGATCATGCCGATCGCCGTCACGACGAGGACCTGGCTGAGCAGCGAGATCATGTTCTTGGAGCGGACGAGACCGCCGTAGAACAGGGCAAGGCCCGGAATGATCATGAGGAGAACGAGGGCGGTCGAGATCAGCATCCAGGCCGTGTCGCCCTTGTCGACGGTCAGTTCGATCGCTGCAACTTCCTCAACGACAACCTCTTCAACGACAACAGCCTCGGGTGCCACAGCAAGTGGCGCTTCGACCGGAGCTTCCGCCGGCGGCGGAAGCGGCACTTCCGCCGGTTGCTGAGCCGAGGCCAGGCTCAGCGTTGAAAACGCGACGGCGGCAGCCATTGCCGCCAGTCCGGCCTTGACGCCGGTCCCCCAAAGCGAAAGTCGATCCAGTCGACTGATCTTGTTAAACATTTGTCTCCCCTGAGGTTGGCAATGCAACCGGCGCATACGAACGCACCCCCTCGGACCCGAGCGACCCCCGGCGGATGCATCTGTGATAGGGCGTGGGGCATGCCTCCTGGACAAGCAGCCCGCACGCCCTGCTTCGGGACTCTCCGTCGATTGCACAATAATTGGGCGCCGTGTTGGTCACTCGCTGCGCTTAAGGGCAAGATTTTCTTGCAGTGCATCATAAGGCCGACGCGTGCGTGCGCTGCTGGAGAATGGCGCTAGATGGATCGCATGGACGGTCGAAAGGTCGGATCATGGGGATAGGTCCCGGATGCACGTCTGTGCCTCCGGGACCCTTTTTTCCCAAAACAACAACACCGCCGTAACGATAATTTCCCGCCTTATCCCGGGTGGCGGACGCTTTGGTAGCGCCCCGTTAAGCCCCGCCACGCCAGTGTCGCCATGCTGATTTAACCTTGTTCCAGTGAGGACGAAGGCATGCCGCAACCGCGTGCGCCGCATTCCGAGGACCATGGCGGCGACGCGCGAGGCTCAAGCGCGTTCAGCCGTTTCCTGTCGGGGCTCGCGGCCTTCTCGGCTGGCGTGGTCATCTGCGGGGCCTGCTCGTCCTATTCCGCTGGCGACCCGAGCTTCAACATGGCTGTCGCCCGCGTGCGCGACGCGGCGACCGGCCTGGTCAGCGAGGCGGGCCCCGAAAACATGTTCGGCCATGTCGGCGCCGCCCTTGGCGATGTGCTGATGCAAGGCTTTGGCTGGACCGCAATCCTGCTCGGCTTCGGCCTGATGATCGGCGGCGTGCGACGCGCCTTCGCGATCGGCCAGCAGGATCCGGCCGCGTGGATGTGGGGGCTTGCGGCCATACTGTTCGCGGCTTGCTGCCTTGCCGAATGGCCGATCCCGAAATCGTGGGACATGTCGGCCGGTCTGGGCGGCGTGGTCGGCGAAGTGATGCTCGTCATCATCTCGACGCCTTTCGCCGCGCTGAAGATACCAGAAGCCCAGGTCTGGGCCTCCGCCCTCGCCGGCCTCTGCACCATTCTTTTCGCTGCCATGGCGATGGGAATGGGGGCGAGCGATGCGACCTCGCTCTGGCGCGCGCTCACGACAAAGCCCGAGCGCGAGATGGATCCGCAGCTTGCCGTTGCGGGCGTGCCGGCCCTCCCTTCGCGCCCCGTCGCCACGGGCGGCCTCGTTCAGGGCGTTATGCGCCTGCTGGGCCACAAGCCTCGCGAAGTGATCGAGCCGATCGTCTATACCGAGGAGGACGGTTTCGAGGATGGCGAGCGCGGCTTCTTCAACGCCGTCGAGAATTCGGAGACGCAGGCGCGCCAGCGCCCGATCGTTCCGCGCGTGCTCGAAGGCCGGCCGGTTCCGGAGGCTTCCGCCGGTCCGCTGACCGTGACGCCAGCGCCACCGCGCACGATTTCCCGCCCGCCTCAGCCATCACAGGCGAGCCCGGCCGCGCCCACAGGACAGACCGGCAGCCCGCCGCGCGCCCCTGCGCAGCAGTCGACCCGCGTCCGCGACCCATTCACTGCCGTTCCCCCGATCGAACTGCTCGACATTCCCCCGCCCCGCCGTTCGGACGTCGACGAGGCGCGCCTGCTCGAGATGGCGGATCGTCTTGGCGGCGTGCTGTCGGAATTCGGCATCAAGGGTCGCATCACTGAAGTGCGGCCTGGCCCGGTCGTCACGTTGTTCGAGCTTGAGCCGGCAGCCGGTGTGCGCTCATCAAAGGTCATCGCGCTCGCCGAAGACATCGCCCGCGCCATGTCGGCGACCTCTGCGCGTGTCGCCGTCATCCCGGGCCGCAACGCCATCGGCATCGAACTGCCAAACCCGAACCGCGAGACAGTCTACCTCCGCGACCTGCTGAGCTCGAACGAGTTCACCCGTGCGCGCATGGCGCTGCCGCTTGCGCTCGGCGAGAGCATCGAGGGACAGCCGCAGATCGGCGACCTCGGCAAGATGCCCCACCTGCTGATCGCCGGCACCACGGGCTCGGGCAAGTCGGTGGGTATCAATGCGATGATCCTGTCGCTGATGTTCAAGCTGCCGCCGGAGAAGTGCCGCTTCATCATGATCGACCCGAAAATGCTCGAACTGTCGATCTACGAGGGCATCCCGCATCTTCTCGCGCCGGTGGTCACGGACCCGCAGAAAGCCGTGCTGGCGCTGAAGTGGGTCGTGCGCGAGATGGAGAGCCGCTACGAGATCATGTCCAAGATGGGCGTTCGCAACCTCGCAGGCTTCAACCAGAAGGCCGAGGAGGCCGCTGCAAAAGGCGAGCATCTGACGCGCCAGGTACAGACCGGCTGGAACAAGGAGACCGGCGAGGCGATCTGGGAAAACGAGGCGATGAAGCCCGAACCCATGCCGCATATTGTGGTGATCATCGATGAAATGGCCGACCTGATGCTGGTCGCCGGCAAGGACATCGAAGGCGCCGTTCAGCGGATTGCGCAGATGGCGCGCGCGGCGGGCATCCACCTGATCACAGCAACGCAGCGTCCCTCGGTCGACGTCATCACCGGCACGATCAAGGCGAACTTCCCGACCCGCATATCCTACATGGTCACCACGAAGATCGACTCGCGGACCATTCTCGGTGAACAGGGTGCCGAGCAGCTGCTCGGCATGGGCGACCTTCTGTGGATGCAGTCAGGCGGCAAGATCTCCCGCGTCCACGGCCCGTTCGTGAAGGACGAGGAAGTCGAGCGCGTCGTGAACTGGCTAAAGGACCAGGGCACGCCGCAATATGTCGAAGGCATCACCGACCCGGTGGAGGAAGAAGCCTCGGTCGCCGACAACGCCTTCGGCACCAGCTCGGGCGATCCGGAAGAGGACATGTACCGCGACGCCGTGGCGGCCGTGGTGCGCGACAAGCGCCCCACCACCTCCTACGTCCAGCGCGTCCTGCGCATCGGCTACAATCGTGCCGCCTCGATGATCGAGCGGATGGAGCGCGAAGGTGTGATCTCCGGCGCAGACCATGCGGGCAAGCGACAGATTCTCTCCCGTGACACAGGCCGCAGCGCCGACCGCGACGACGACGCGGCCTAAGCGCATTCGCGTGCCCGGAACCAAAAAAGACCGGCCCCTGCGAGCCGGCCTTTTCATTTGAACTCAGCGATGCGCCCTACTCCGCTGACGCCTCTTCAGCCTTGGCAGCCTTGCGCTGCGCAGCCTTCTTGGCGCGGGCGTCGGCCATGTCCTTCTGGCGCGTTACTTTCTTCTCGGCAGCTTCCGTCGCGCGGGTCTTCTTGCGATCGACGAGCGCGTTGGCGATGATCGGCAGGAGGCGGGCGGCTTCGGTCTGCTGCTTGGAGGCCGCGCCCTTTGAAATGCGCTCGGCGTTGTCGTGGAGGTTCTCCAGCTCCTTGTCAGTCAGCTGGGGAATTCTGTCTTCGATGGACACCGGGGCCTCCTTGTGGGCGCCCTCCGTGCAGACATGCGCCTGCGCTTGCAAAGAACGACCCCTATGAAATGCGCTCGGAAGGGCCAATAATCAAGGCAAACTGACGGGCGCCGAACGCTTTTGCCAAGCGCTTCCAGATGCGCTATAACCCCCCCAATCGAGTTTCGGCCGACGACTTGGCCCGACGCCGCACCGTAATTGGCTACCGGCGCCTGCTGACGACATCCACCCACACTTGATGATCCAAGGGCGGACCGCGCACGCGCGGACGTCGTCACGTTTACTTGCAAGGAAGACCCAGAAATGGCGACCGGAACTGTTAAATGGTTCAACACCACCAAAGGCTACGGCTTCATCCAGCCGGATAACGGCGCGAAGGACGTTTTCGTCCACATCAGCGCTGTGGAAGCTGCCGGCCTTCGTGGCCTCGTCGACGGCCAGAAAGTGTCGTTCGAAGAACAAGCCGACAAGCGCTCCGGCAAAATGTCGGCCGTGAACCTGCGCGTCAGCTAACCCTGTCGCCAAATGGCTGTCCTGTCGGTGTAGGCGTGCAGCCGCGCATCTGACAGGAACGAGAAAGGCCGGCTCCCGACTTAGATGTCAGGGGCCGGCCTTTTGTCATTCCGGGCAGGCACCTTCATTCCGGATCATCGCAGCCGGTCACGCTGGAGGTGCCGACACAGCAGGCTGACAGAGTAGAACCTCGGCACGACCAGCCCCCCAACCCCACGAGAAAGGACG
>Ga0163144_10011280_pt1 | contig 18921 bp, 16 predicted proteins | sample OliLak19BULKMAT1_FD_123175 | JGI IMG/M metagenome (GOLD analysis project Ga0163144, IMG submission 123175) | Freshwater microbial mat bacterial communities from Lake Vanda, McMurdo Dry Valleys, Antarctica - Oligotrophic Lake LV.19.BULKMAT1 | ecosystem: Environmental > Aquatic > Freshwater >... | reverse complement strand
GGGTTCAAAAAGAGACATTCCTCCAATGATTAGCAGAAGCCAGAATGCCCACCAGAACATGTGCATGCCCCAAAAACCAACATCTCCAAAATAGTAATGCATTAAATTCTCCCTTCATTAAAGAGTCGACTTACACTGAACATGCTTAGCGCCTCGATAAAACGTAGGCTTGGCGTTTCTGCGCAATGGGCAAAGCTAAAGCAGAAAGAACGGAAACAGTGAGGCCAACGATTATTGAATTCCAGAGAAGAGTAGATTGACTGGCATAACCAAACATCCAAGGTGAAAGAATTAACCATGCTCCTGCAGTAAGATTTGTCCACTCCTCCCATGGTTTAATGTTTTGAAGTGCTAAAGTGGCACTAAAAAAAACGATCGCACCGACAATCCAGAAATTCCACATTGCCCCACTCATGACTAAATCTGGTAGATTGTGGTTTACGAACCAAGGAATAAAAAATATCCACGCTCCGAGCATCAAATTCACGAAATCTTCCCAAGTTGTTTTCTTTTCCATAACGACACTTCCTTTTCAATTAATGTTACTGCTGCAATACTTGTACCAAGACAATAGATGGCATCTAGTAGAGGTAGCTAAGATATGGACACAATTAACGATAAAGTTGGGACAATTGGACTAGGCAGTGGGCAATATTGCCACACTATTATTACGCTTTGTGCGGCAAAGCATAACTATTCAATATGTTCACAATATCTTCGCGAGTAAACGGTCTGGGTACTGTCACATAGTGATGTGATTCGTGGACTTCCTGTTAATTATCACTTCCGCCCTCTTGGCTTGGTGCTTGGTTCATTACGCAGTTTTTCATTCTCTCACGTAATGCATCATCCACTTTCGCGCCCTCTGGCAGCCGTCTCGGCAATGAAGACGATGGACCCAGTTTCCTGGCGCTGCGCTCAAGCTGATTGGGAAGGTGAAGAAGAGTCCGAAGAAAATATCATCTCTCTTGATGGTGGTGCTACCTACTACCGTCGAGAGGAGCTTGAGTCGTTTGTAGAGTCAGGGGCTTCTTAGGCAGCAACATTGATCTCCTTAGATCAAGTAAACTTTCCTTGAATGTTCCTACTGCGTTCAAATTGCGAGATTACGGGGATTCCGTAATCTCGCGGTCCTTGACTATTGTGACTGGAGTTGGAAATTAAATTTTCACGGATACTTCTTATTGGTCAGGCGCTATCCGCTTATCAAATACCGAGAGCGCCACGGCCGCTAGGATCAACGTCACTCCGCCTGCCTGCAGCAGACTCAGTCGTTCGCCAAATCCGCCCACCGCGATCAGCAGACCGAATACCGGAACCAGAAACAAATACAGCGAAAGACGTCCGATCTCTGCACGCTGCAACAGCCAGAACCAAAGCCATGTGCTCAGTGCAGTGCCGACCAATGCCAAGAAGAGCAATAGTCCAAAGAAACCACCGGTCCAAGTGATCGATTCACCTGGTTCAAGCATTATCGACATTCCGAGCAACACCACGCCTCCGGCGACCAGTTGCCAAGCTGTCAGCGCCATGAGGTCGTTGCCAGGGCGAAGCTTTTTCATGGTTACGCTGGCTACTGCCGCGCTGAGCGAAGATCCCAGCGCTAGCATTGCGCCGAGGAAGGGATGCCCGCTTTGTAGTTGTAACGAGGGCAGGGCCAGTAGGGTTACTCCGGCTAGACCCAACAACAGCGTGAGGAGTTTTAATCGACCGAGTCGCTCACCTAAAAATAGCGCGGCCAGCACGATGATGATGAGTGGTTGCGTGTTGCCCAGTACGGATGCGATTCCCGCGCCGGTGTAGGCCGGGCTGGCAAACATCGCGCCGTAAGTTAGCGTGGTGGCTAGTAGTCCCATGGGCAGAATCCATCGGGATAGCCGCGCTTCCGGCCATAGCGGTTTTCGACGAAAGACAAGCACTAACAAAAGAATCAGTCCGCCCAAGAGCGTTCGTGTTCCCGCAAACTGCAAAGGTGGTGCGAATCCCAGTCCCATCTTGATGGCCGGGTAACAAGCGGCCATGGGGGCGATGACCACGATCATCAGAAATGCTTGACGAGCGGGCGAAAGCGGAGCCTTTGGGGATGGCTCGTGGGGTATTAAATTCGTCGCAGGCTTCATTTTTTTTTCTGAAATTATTTATCGGAATGGGAATGATCGCGTGGGTTTTCGGAAGAACGACTTCGCAGGAAAAAAAACTCCGTAATCAGAATCACGGCCATGACTCCTCCGGCTACGAAGAGAACCAGCGGATCTGACGAACCTTTCACCCAGAGAAATCCGCCGAGGACGATCAAATCCAGAGCAATTGCCAGGACCGGAATCACGGCATTGGCCTCAATTTCTTTCCTGAGATGTCGCAGGACTCCCCAATGAATGGCGATGTCCATGATCAGATAAAAGATGATGCCAAGGGCCGCGATCCGCGACAGGTCGAAAAACGCCGTCAGTAGTAAACCTAGGACGACCGTGTAGACCAACGTGTGCTTTTGAACGCTGCCCGGCATATGGAAGTGTCGATGCGGGACCAGCTTCATTTCGGTTAGCATCGCCAGCATGCGAGAGACCGCGAAAATGCTGGCGATGATTCCGCCCGCCGTAGCCAGCATCGCCAAGAGCACTGTAAACCACACTGCGTATTCACCCAAGGCAGGACGAGCAGCCGCGGCTAACGAGTAGTCGCTCGTTGCAATGATTTGCTCCAACGACAGGTTGCTGGAAACCGCAAAGCCCACCAACGCATAAATCACCACGCAGAGGGCGATTGATATCATGATGGCCTTGCCTAGATTTCGCTTCGGATCTTTAAGTTCTGAGCCACTGTTGGTTATCGTGGTGAAACCTTTGAAAGCAAGAATACCGAGTGCCGTGGCGCCGATAAATCCGGCAACGGATGCCCCGGAACCCGTAGCGGAAAAATCGACTTTCACCGAGTCCGCAGCCAGTATCCCAACAACACCGAACAGAACGATGCCGCCAATCTTGATGAAGCCGAGGACCGTAGAGATGCCCTGAATCTTGCGGTTGCCTGATAGATTAATCAGAAAGGCCACCAGGATCAGTCCCACTCCCAAGACGGGAACCAGCAGGCTCTTGTCGTCGATATCAAACAACTGCAAGGTGTAAGATCCGAAGGTCCGCGCCAGAAAGCTTTGGGCTATGACCATGGAAAAATACATCAATAAGGAATAGAAAGCTGCGGGCAACGTTCGACCGTACGCTTTCTCTAAATACATGGCGATGCCACCGGCAGATGGGTAGGCGTTGGACAGTTTAACGTAAGAGTAAGCGCTGAGCGAAACAATGAGTGCGGCGGAAAGGAAGGCTAAGGGAAATAGACTGCCGGCCATCGCCGCCATCTGGCCGGTCAGCGCAAAAATCCCGGCACCGATCATCACGCCGGTGCCCAGGGCAACGGCACCGATCAGCGAGAGACTGTCTGCCTTGTAATTCGAGGTTCGATCGTTCGAGTCTTTCATGCGCTTATGGTGTCACGTGCATCATTCATCTATTTCCAGTGCTTCAGTCTAAGGGCATTGGCAATTACTGAAAAGGAACTAAGAGACATTGCCGCTGCCGCAATCATGGGGCTTAACAGCCAGCCAAATACTGGATAAAACACCCCTGCCGCGATAGGCACACCGAGCACGTTGTAGCCAAATGCAAAAACCAGGTTTTGTTTGATATTGGCAATCGTCGCTTCACTCAGTTTGCGTGCTCGAAGGATCCCGCGCAGATCGCCCTTTAGCAGCGCGATGTGTGCGCTTTGGATGGCGATATCGGTGCCGTCACCCATAGCGATTCCAACCTGCGCCTGAGACAGTGCGGGAGCGTCGTTGACTCCGTCACCGGCCATGGCGACAATCCGACCTTCTGCTTGAAGCTTTTTGATGGCGTCCGCTTTACCGGCGGGCAAAACATCGGCGACGACATCCTTAATACCTAGCTTCTTGGCGACGGCTCTGGCAGTTGTCTCATTGTCGCCCGTAATCATAACGATGCGGATGCCAGCCTCTCGGAGTTCTTTAAGCGCTGCTGGAGTAGATTCTTTAATGGGATCCGCGACGGCCACTACGCCCAAGAGTTTGCCTGGCTCTCCGATATAGAGAACCGTTTGTCCATCGAGACGCATACCGTCCACGAGTTGCAAAGTTTTCTCATCCGGAACGGCATTTTCCGCTTTTGTCATGGCGAGGTTGCCCGCAAAAACACGACGTTCGCCGATCATTCCCGCGATGCCTTTGCCTGTGGTGCTTTGGAAGTCGTGGACTTTATCAAGTACGACATTCTTCTTTTTAGCATAATCAAGAATCGCTCCAGCTAGAGGATGCTCGCTGGGGGCTTCGAGACTCGCGAGGATCTTTAGAAGTTCGTCTTCGGAGCTCGTGCCCAGTGATGTAAGTTTTGTCACACGGGGTTTGCCCTCAGTTAGGGTTCCTGTCTTGTCGACGATTAATGTGTCGACCTTGCGCAGGATTTCGATGGCCTCGGCATTTTTGAATAAAACGCCAAGACTTGCACCGCGACCAGACGCGACCATGATTGACATTGGAGTGGCAAGTCCTAGAGCACATGGGCAGGCAATAATAAGTACCGCAATCGAGTTTACTAGCGCATACGCAAATCGAGGCTCGGGCCCCCAGATCATCCATACGATAAAAGTTACTATGGAAATTACAACAACGGCAGGTACAAAAATCTCGGAAACTTTATCGACAAGTTTCTGGATTGGTGCACGGCTTCTCTGGGCTTCCGAAACGAGTTTTACGATTTGTGAGAGTAGCGTGTCAGCTCCGATTTTTTCCGCTCGAATAATGAGCGACCCTTTCTGGTTGAGGGTTCCACCAACAACCTTGTCGTCGGGATTTTTTTCCAGAGCAACGGGTTCGCCGCTAATCATGGATTCGTCCACGGCACTCCGGCCCTCGGTGACAATACCATCAGTGGGAATCTTTTCTCCCGGACGGACTCGCAACAGATCTCCAATTTGGATGTTTTCGAGTGCGACGTCTTCGTCATGCCCGTCTTTGCTTATTCTGCGTGCAGTTTTGGGGGACAAACCAAGCAATGCTCGAATCGCTTCACCCGTTTGTGAGCGCGCGCGTAGCTCTAAGACTTGTCCTAAGATCACCAGGGTCACGATAACTGCAGCTGCCTCAAAATATAAAGCCACCTGATCGTTCATTTTGAACGAATCAGGAAACAGGCTGGGGAAGAATACACCCACTGTGCTGTAAATGTACGCGACACCTACTCCCAGTCCCACAAGGGTGAACATGTTGGGATTGCGACTCTTGACGGATTCAAATGCTCGCACAAAAAATGGCCAGCCGGACCAGAGAACTACGGGGGTGGCCAGAAGAAGCTGAAACCATGACAGTATGGCGGGGTCGATGAGCTTGTGAAGTTCGACACCGGGAATAATGTCACTCATTGCGACCACGAAAAGTGGAAGTGTGAGCGGCACGGCAATCTTCAGTCGTCGGGTCATGTCGACGAGTTCATCTGAGGGACCGTCATCGAGACTGATTTCGGTGGGTTCGAGCGCCATGCCGCAGATGGGGCAGGAGCCCGGCCCTTTTTGGGTGATCTGGGGATGCATCGGACACGTGTAGGTGCGGGTGTCGGTGCTGTCGGTGCTGTCGGTGCTGTCGGTGCTGTCGGTAGGAGGTTTGATCAAGTTTTTCTGAAGGTAGGTATTGGGGCTCGAAGAAAACTTCTGCACACATTTGGCCGAACAGAAATAAAATCTCTTGCTCTCAAATTCTGTTTGGTGCGGAGTTGTGGCCGGATCAACCGTCATGCCACAAACAGGATCAATTGCGGTCGATGTTCCGCGTGATGTGTGTGGTGGTTCATTTTTCATATTGCCAAGATACCCTTTGGGGTATCTTGGTCAACAACTCAGTACCCGAGAAATTCCGAAAAGTTGTGGATTTGAAGAAAGCTGCATGGCGGCGTAACCTCTTGTTTGCAAAAACAAAAGCGTTTCAAAAGGAGACGCAAGAGGAGACACCGCTATGCTTAAATTAGTAACCAAGGACAAGAATGCTCACCAGTCAATTTTAGATGAAGTTTTACGGCAAGGCTTGCAAGCGAAACCTAAATTCAGGCGCCGGCCAAATTGAAGTCGAAGCTCCAAGAATCAACGATAAAAGGCCAGAGCACAAATTCAATTCAACAATCTTGCCTCCGTATTTAAGAAAATCACCGAACATAGAAAGTTTGCTGCCCGTATTGTATTTGAAGGGGTTGAGTGGCAATGATTTTCCAAGGGCATTGGAATCAATTTTGGGCGAGGGAGCGAAGGGTCTTAGCTCTAGCACCATAGCTACATTGAAAAAGACATGGCTGACAGAATTTGATGTTTGGCAAAAAAGATCGATTACCAAAGAATACGTTTATATTTGGGCCGATGGAGTTCATGTGAAGGTACGATTGGGTGAAGATAAGAAATAATGTTTGTTAGTTGTTGTTGGCGTCACGACGCATGGGAATAAGGAGCTATTAGCCGTTGAGCCTGGCTACAGAGAATCCACAGAATCTTGGAAGTGCTTGCTGCAGTCGCTTGTAGATCGTGGATTCAAGGCGCCGTCACTTGCGGTTGCAGGTTCAAGTGAAAAGCATGCTTCACGATATGATGAAGGCAGACAGGCGGGAAGATGCTGACGACGTGAAGAAACGCTTTGATAAGTTATTTTCAGAAAAATATCCGAAGGCCACAAAGAAGTTGGATGTAACTTGGGACGAAGTGAACACCTTTTTTGATTTTCCAGCCGCCCATTGGAAGCATATTCGTTCAACAAATGCGATAGAGTCAACGTTTGCAGGGGTGAAGCAGCGGACGAGAAACACGAAGGGTGCAGGTAGTGCACAGATGGCGGCAGCCATGACATTTAAGCTGCTATTGGAATCGCAGAGGAAGTGGCGCAAGGTAAGTGCGCCAGAAAATATATCGTGGGTAACGAATAAACTTGAAATAAAGGACGGCGTTTTGGTGGAGAAGAATTTAACTGAACAAGAGGCCGCTAGCTAAGCTGCCATCCACAACATTCTGGAATTTCTCGATTTCATTATTTTCTACTTTTAAAGCTCAAGAATATTTGTCCTAGGTCACCATACTCTGAATGATCATTCGGACAGAAACTAGTTGCTTGTCGTCGAGTTTTTTCAGATTATTAGCGCAGTCCAGAATAATTTCGTCGCGTAATACCTCTGCGTCCATAAGCGCTTGAAAGTCGCTCATTGTGAAGATCATGGACTTAACTATGTGTTGTATCCGGTCCACTCCCAGGTTGATTCTTCCGTTTTCAATTTGTCCGTAGATAGCTCTTGTGTAGCCGCACCGAAGGGATACTTCGTCCTGGCTCCAGCCTCTTCTTTGTCTTAATACGCGCAATACTCTGACCTCTTTTGTGACCACCTTGAAGCAACTTCGTCTTGGTTTTCTGGAGATACTTCTGGCACTTTCGTTGAATAATTTAGCGTCTAAAAGTGCCTGGTCGGGGGCTGCTTTGTGCCGATTAAACTCTTCTAAACTTGCCCCATAAGCCTTTAAGATGCGCTCAATTCTATTCATTGTTGGGTTGGCTCTTCCATTTTCTAGCTGCTCGATAGCACGCGCGGAGATGCCCAGAAGGGCACCTGCTTTTGCGCGACTTAGACCTTTTAAAACTCGGATTGCTCGTAATGCTTTGACGTTTGCTGGGATAATTTTTTTACTCATAATGTCTTCCTCCAATGGTTTTTGGAAGAAGCTTTTGTGCGAGTTTGAGTATTTTTGAAGATTTGAAATGGGTTTTAGATCGCAAAATTAGATAGCAAATTCATTGAATCTAAGTGCTTGATAAAAATAAAAAAGCCGCTTTGGAGTCTTCCAAACCGGCTTATCGTGACCAAATTTATTGGTGGACCTGAACGGGATCGAACCGATGACCTCCACAATGCCATTGTGGCGCTCTCCCAATTGAGCTACAGGCCCTTAAGATAAGGACTTGGTTTTTCTAAGATCGCCTTGCTAGCTTGTCAAATCGTCTAAACTTTATACACCCCGTCCGCGCACATTGTCGGAAAAGGCCCAAATGGCCTTTAAAGCTCCTCAGAAGCAGCCTAGCACCACCACCACAAATAATTGATTTCATTGGTTTTTTAAGCGTAAAACTCCAACCACACCAAATGGCACCTTCCCTGCTTTATCTAATACATGACCCAATCAGTTTGGGCAGCTTTGAAAGGTGGAATTGATGTCGGCTTATGTAGATCAGGATCAGGTTGTGAAGTTTTACTACGGAAACGCTATCGAAGATTTGAAGGATTTCCTTCCTCCCGATGAGAGCATTGTAAAAGCTCACACGCAGCCCAGCGCGACTCATTCACTTGAAGCTTCACTCTCTAATCTAGAGAGCATTCTCGGAGAACTTAAAGGAGCTCAACGCGAGCTTTCCTACCTAGTAAGCGACCTCGGTCGCATGATGAAGAAAGTGAGATAATCATGACAACACAACTAACTAAAGTTGCAAGAACCCTTTCACGCGCTACCTTTGCGCTAATCAGTCTTAGTTCCGTTCAAGCACTTGCACGAACTGACTTGTGTATCTGCCAAACAGACACCTCCCCTGCCGAACACGTTAAATTTTATAAGCTCGGATGTAGCACTTGGAAAATGGCTAACTTCTGTAAAAGCGAAGTCACCATTAGCATCGAAGACTCCATCGAAGAAGTTGTAGCCGCTAACCCTAAAGCCAAAACTGTTAAAGTAGGTTACGTAGGCCATTGGTCGAGCGCTAGTCAATCAGTTGGATTCCTCAAAGATCAAATTGTTCCTGTTATTGAAAAACACAACGTAGCTTTCGAAATCGACAACTCTGCTTGTTCGGCTACTGACAACCCCTACATCGTTAGCGAGTATCTCAAAAAGCTCGACACCCACGTAAGTTCAAAAATTAAATTTAAAGGAAACCAAGTTATTTCTACGGGTGGATGGGATCCCCTCCTCCCTGGGAAAAACAACCTTTGGTCTAAAATAGACGGCAACACTCTTGATGTTGAATTCCCTCTTTGCAAGCAATTTGAAGAATCAGCTTGTTGGGACATCTTTCAAGAAGGCGCCACTGGCCTTTGTTACGACCACAAAGCTGAAAAATTTGAATATCTCGAGTGCAAAGAAAACACTCGCCAAGTACGAAGAACAACCCAAAATCCAAACGGCAAAGGAACGCGTACCCGCACTGTCGACCAAACTCGCTATGAGTGGACACGCAGCCGCCCTAATTTCAAAATTGACGACTTAAGCCAAGGTGCAACCCACACATTCCTTATCGGAGTTGAAGGGTCTGAAATGTTTGATGAGGGCTACACACTCGCAAGTTCATACTTAACCGCCGAACAAATCGATACCGATGTAGAGAAAGAACTGGCTCGACTCAATGAGCGTCTTCTGGAAGACGAATCTTTGCAGGGCTACAAAGCGGTCGTAAAATTAAGACAGAACGATCCTCCGGTACAAAAGTACTCGGTGTCTGACTTCAACGGAGTCGCTGGGTTCTACTCTTTCAATCGCCCAACCTTCGATACACGCCAAGAAGCACAAGCCTTCATCAACAGCATGAACGGCGATCTAAGGCGCATCATGCTCTACCAAGCACAGAAGAGAAACTCTTACTGAAATTGATCTAGCCCTATGGCCGCGTGCTCTGAAGATTGAGAGTCCTATGATAAATAGGTTCTAGCAAATCTCGGATCATGCGGCTTTGTTCGTTCAGAGACACATCATTTCGTGACCTTATTCGATCCACGGCCGCTAAAAGCGCCAGCTTTTCTTCATCAGCAACACCCATCCAAGAAGTATAAAACTTCATCGCCTGCAAATAAGAATCAGTGTGATATTTCCCATCTGAAGCGAGTGTGAGCACGAACGGAACCTGATCTCCGTAAACCGAATGAAACGCACTCGTTCGATGGTGTTGATCCATAATAATAATGCGTCCATCGGGCATCCATGTGCCGTAGAATTCCATATCTTTCAACTTAGGGTCCACTCGATAAGAGGCGGCTATGCTGGGATCAAAAAAATCTTGGGTCTGAAGAATGTTACGATACGGAATGCCCACGATAACCTTGCCATCGGATTTCTTTTTAAGGATCGTGTAGGTTGCTCCATTGGGAAACACTATTTGATCCCCCACCAATCTCGCCACATTCCCTCTCGGATCAGTCAAATAGCGTTCAAGACGCGCCAACGACTTTCTTAAATCAATGCCTTCTCGAAGTTTAATTTTTTCTGCTTCCGACTTAGCTGCCACAGTATCGAGAAGTGATTCAATTTTTTGGAAAGCTTGATTCAAGCGTTCTTGTTTTTTCAGTTGAGGGTTCATCGAAAAATATCGAGAATAAATGTCGTCCAACTTCGTAGCCACACCATAACTTGCGGGATACTTCCCGATTATCGTTTTAACTCGATCCATAAACTCAGACGGATTGACCCATGCTTTCGAGTTGTTGGAGTAATCTAAAAACAAATTCCTCAACGCAGAACGATCAACGCCCTCTTCAATAAGCAACAACGCCATATCCTCAGTGAGCGTAACTCCTCGATAGTCGTCATGTGATGATTTTATAAAGTTTTGTAAGGATTGGGTTTGAGGATCAGCAAAAAATAAATCCTCTTTGCGTGTGCCTAAAAGTTCTGACAACGCCTCTCGACACGAATCCCACACTGAAGCAGGTGCGCGCTCCCCACCCCCAAAATTCAATGGAGTGGCACAGGCCTGAAGCATCACACAGCTGGCCCAAAACATGAACGATCGTCGGCGCATCATCTCAAGTCTTATCGGTCGATTTTAATTAAATATTTATGATTTGAATGGGAGACTCGTGAGCTCCAAATACAAGGCGATAACGCAGCTTAAAACCTATGATTTTCTCTAAATCGGGATGAGATTTTAAATAGGAGAGCAGACGCTCTGGCCATTCCACAAACCAATAGGTAGCGTCTAGGTAGTTGTCGAGGCCTAGCTTCTCGAAGTCTTCTTCATCTTCAATGCGATACGCATCAAGATGGACACACATTCCCAATCCACTGACGGGATATTCAATCAACTTCAAAAAGGTCGGACTCTGAACCGATGAAGCGGGATAACCTAGGGACCGGAGAAACTCTTTTACAAAAGTTGTCTTACCAGCTCCCAAATCACCTTCGAGCAAAAAAAGCACAGGTGCCTTTTTGGAAGCTCCATCGGCTTCGAGTTGATTTTTGAGTTGTGAAATTGTGTCTACGAAATAGGCCATAGTGCTCAGTGAGCACTATAGACTATATTCTTTTTGCTTGCGGTAAAGAGTCTTACGGTTGATCCCCAAAAGTTCAGCCATGTGCTCTTTGGAGCATTTGGTGTCTCGGGTGACCTGAGCCAAATAAGCCTTTTCGACTTCAGCCAAAGAGAGGATGTGGTCTGCACTGATCTCAAACTTGAAAGCAGATTTCACACTTTGAGAAGGCTCAGCAGCTGCTCTTAATTCGCGAGTCGGCTCACGGGTAGGTTCACGATAACTCGATGCAACCTCGTAATGAGTCTCTCTCGCTTGGCCATCCATAGGTGAGTGCATTGTGTAGTTTTCATTTAACGTGTTCATTGCTCTAGCATCGGCGATACTCAAGAAGGGGCAATTAAGGCCGTGTGAAGAAATCTCAATATGCCCCGAATTTAAGACTTATTCAGGTAAAACTCAGGATTCGAGATTCTTAGAAATCACTTCACACAGCGTATCTGCTAGATTTGATATAAGAATTTCGTCTTCGCCCTCAATCATGACGCGGCACAGCGGCTCGGTCCCCGAATAACGCACCAAGAGGCGTCCTCGAGTTCCTAACTTGTCGTGAACGGCTTTGATGCTCTTTTGAATCGCATCGACGCTCTCAAGAGGCTTCTTATTCTTCACAGTAATGTTCCTAAGAACCTGCGGAAAGGTTTTCATCACATTGCGAAGCTCAGACAAAGCTCGCTTCTTACGTTTCATAACAGCCAACACACGAAGAGCCGCAACCACCCCATCACCCGTGTTTGAGTTGTCCAAATAAATAATATGACCTGACTGCTCGCCGCCCAAATTGAAACCTTCTTTGCGCATGCGATCCACCACGAAACGGTCACCCACAGGAGTGCGCACCATTGCGATTTGGTGATCTTTCAAACAAATCTCCAAGCCCATATTGCTCATGGGAGTGGTGACGAGTGTGTTTTTTTCGAGAAGTCCTTGTTCTTTGAGATCGATAGCAAGAATGGCCATCACCTGATCCCCGTCCACAACTTCACCTTTGTCATCGGCAAGAATCAGACGATCTGCATCGCCATCAAGAGCGATGCCAATATCAGCGCGGTATTTGATCAGAGCTTCCAACATATTTTTGGGATGAAGAGCGCCACAATCTTTATTGATGTTCACACCGTTAGGCTCAGCTCCCAAAACAATCACTTCTGCACCAAGCTCTTCAAAAATAATAGGAGCTATTTTGTAAGCCGCACCATTGGCACAATCCAAAACAATGCGCATCCCACGCAAATCGAGATCAGAAGGAAAAGCTTGTTTAGCATGAACCACATAACGACCTTGGGCATCGTCAATTCGTTTCGCTCGTCCGAGTGCCGCACCCGTGGGTAAAGACTCAACCATATCCTGACTCACAATGAGTTTTTCAATTTCGGTTTCCACGTCGTCTGGCAATTTGAAACCGTCGTAACCGAAGATCTTAATGCCATTGTATTCATAGGTGTTGTGAGAAGCACTCACCATAATGCCCGCATCCGCACGCATACTCTGAGTAAGAAAAGCAACCCCTGGAGTCGACATCGGACCCACAAGAAGCGCCGAAGCCCCCATACTCGTCACACCAGCCGCCAAGGCTTGCTCGATCATGTATGAACTGCGACGCGTATCTTTGCCTATAAGAATGATTGATTTTTTATCAACACGCAGACTCTTGCCTCGGTAATAAAAAGCGACCGCTCGACCCACCTGAAGAGCCACCTCAGCAGTCATAGGGTAACGATTGGCAATGCCACGGATTCCATCAGTTCCAAAAAGTTTTTCGTTCATTGTAATTAGTTTCCTTAGCGGTTTCTATCTGAGGGTACAAGCACTTCGACCCAGTCAGTGCTTCGCTTCACCACTCTCACACCGGGGGGCAAACCCCAATCAAGTCGAACACGTTGAAGGCCTTCAGTGAGTTCTGGTATTTCAGCCCACACGTCCACACTCCCACGTCCCAAATCTTTCATCGCTTCTTCAGGTCCTTCGAGCAAGAAGGTCACATCCGCAGGCGTGAGCTGAATACCTGTTCGAGCCAAGTTGAGTGTGCGACGGCCCGTAGCTCCCGCGAGACGCACTCGTACGGGGATTTTATCAACAGAGCGCCGTTTAAGAGTTCCTTCGATTTGCACAGTCACATGAATTTGCTGACTCTGCTCATCCACCAATACGCCGGGATGCTCTTTAACAGACACCTTAGTATCAAACTCCTGAACAAGAGCATCACTCGCTAGAGTGATGCCATCAGTGACCAAACTATCAATCGACCGCAATCGTGATTCGGGACCGCGGATTTCAACGGTGCTGGGTTTCAAAGTCACGTTGGTCACACGAAAACCTTCGGGCAAACTCCCTAAAAACGCAGCTCTTACGGGCACACGCTTCCAAGCAGCTCGGTCCAGTCTCACCAAGAGAGTTTGCTGTGGAATCGACACCGCATGCAGACCCAGCGGCAAATCGAGCATGTCATCACGAATGGCGATTTCATATTCACGCTGGTCAGCCTTGCTGAGATCGATACTTTTGGTCACACGGCGAGCTTCGTAATCTTTAATGAAAGCCTGAGGACCTGCCACTCGAACCGTGATTTCTCGAGTTGCGTTGTTAGAAATCATCAAATGCTCAGGCGTTAGATATTCAAAATAAATGATTTTGTTGATCTCGACGCGCTCACCACCCAAAACCGTCATCCAAAGGATTACGGAAATAATGAGCGCGACCGCACGGAAAAGCCAAATATCTTTACGGGTTCTTCGGAGAAAACTATCGGTTTTCATTCGAGGACCCCTTTTCTTCTGACGATTCATTACGTTTAGCAGCAGGGATTTCTACGCTGCCTGTTACAGATTTCTTTTTGTCACCGTCTTCAGCTAAATCAAAACAACCATAAAGGAGCTCGCGCAGCTGTTGGGTGTTGAGATTGCGCCGAATTTCACCGTACTCAACAAGTGAAATTTCACCCCGCTCTTCACTACACACCACCACCACAGCATCCGTATCCTGCGTAATGGAAACAGCCGCACGATGACGTGTTCCAAAATTACGATCCATCTCTGACTCTAAAGTGAGAGGAAAAAACACTCCCGCTGAAAGAATTTTATTTCCCTCAATAATTACAGCTCCATCATGAATGGGTGAAGAATGATGAAAAATTGAAAGCAATAGTTCGGCAGAAACCTTGGCATCAAGCTCCGACGATCCTTCAGTGTAATTTCTCAAACCATGTTGACGTTCCAACACTATCAAAGCACCGATACGTTTAGCCGCGAGCAACTTGGAAGCTTTAACAACTTCATCCAAAACCGTAACCGCACGCTGCTGAGCTGAGGGACCTGACAAAAACGGATTGCGTCCCACATTTGCGAGCGCACGACGAATTTCGTCCTGAAAGAGAATGATGACAATTAGGAAAAGGTAATCAAAGAACTGTCTTAAGAGATAATTGAGTACAAAGAACTTCAAATAGTCGCTCAAGAGATAAGCAACTGTGACCATACCCAGACCCGTAAGAATCTGAACAGCGCGCGTTCCCCGAATCAGCAACAGCAAACGATAGACAATAAGATAGACAAACAGGATGTCGAAAAAATCCTGCCAACGTAACTGAGTTAAAAGCTGATTAAGAACGCCTAGAACATTCAAGCCATCATGCCTTCACGGGATCAGATGGGTCCACAATCGGTGATTTTGAACCCTTCCCAGAAGCCTCCTCTGCAGTCGTGGTGATCTTGCTGGAACTCGGTGTTGATGAGGTATCCGACGGCATAGGAGGAAGAGGCTTGCGAGCCATCAGTAGATCAAGCTCTACAATTCCGATGGTTTCGCGCTCAAGAAGGGCCTCAGACATAGCCTTGAGAATGTCTGCGTTGTCTTCAAGAAGCTTCTGCGCTTTGACGTAATTTCTTTGAACAATATCTCTGATCTCAGCGTCGATAATACGGCTCGTGTCGTCACTGTGTTTGGCAGTGGAACCCATATCGCGACCCAAGAAAACGTTTTCATTATTGTGACCAAAATTGAGAGGGCCCAATTTTTCACTCATACCCCACTCAGCGACCATGCGACGAGCGATGTCCGTAGCGCGTTCAATGTCGTTGCTCGCACCACTTGTAAAGTGTTTGAAGGTCAAATCTTCAGCAATACGCCCACCCATTAGGAAAGCGATCATGGCCTCACACTTTTCCTTAGTCATGGTGTAACTGTCTTCAGCAGGCAATGTCATAGTCACACCCAATGCAGGTCCACGGGGAATGATAGAAACTTTATGAACAGGGTCTACACCCTTTGTCAGGCGACCTACGATCGCATGACCCGACTCATGATAAGCCGTGTACGTGCGCTCTTCTTTGGAAATGCTCAAGCTCTTACGCTCAGTTCCCATAATGACTTTGTCTTTAGCGGCTTCGAAATCATCCATTGTTAAAGCATCGCGATTCATACGAGCGGCATTCAGAGCAGCTTCGTTAACAAGATTTTCTAAATCAGCTCCCACAAATCCAGGAGTGCCACGAGCAATGATGCTCAAATCAATATTGGCAGCAAGAGGTGTGCGCTTGGTATGAACTTTAAGAATTTCATGACGACCGTTAAGGTCGGGTTTAGGCACATGAACGCGACGGTCAAAACGACCAGGGCGCAAAAGAGCCGGATCCAAAACATCAGCTCGGTTGGTAGCTGCTAAAAGAATCACGCCTTCAGTGCCTTCAAAACCGTCCATCTCAACAAGCAATTGGTTAAGGGTTTGTTCGCGCTCATCGTGACCCCCACCCATTCCAGCTCCACGATGGCGACCTACAGCGTCGATCTCGTCGATGAAGATCAAACAAGGTGCTGACTTTTTCGCATTTTCAAACAAAGAACGAACTCGGCTTGCACCTACACCTACAAACATTTCAACGAAGTCAGAGCCCGAGATGGATTGGAAAGGCACACCGGCCTCGCCCGCAATGGCTTTTGCCAAAAGAGTTTTTCCTGTTCCGGGAGGGCCAATCAAAAGAACTCCCTTAGGAATGCGTCCACCCAGTTTGGTGAACTTCTTGGGGTTCTTCAAAAACTCTACGATCTCTTGAAGCTCAGCCTTAGCTTCTTCGATACCGGCCACATCTTTAAAGCGCACGTTTGTGTGTTGGCCATTGTACAGCTTAGCTTTGCTCTGACCAAAGCTCATTGCCTTGCTTGAACCCGACTGAAGCTGTCGCATGAAGAGGAAGAAAATAAAAAGAATTAGAAACGTAGGAACCCAGCTGATGAGTGCCGTTTCCAAGAAACTCGGTTTAGGCTCTTTTTCGAAGTTAGGAGTGATTCCTTTTTCTTCGAGGCGTTTCACGTAGAATTCACTGTTGGTGTTTCCAGTGGATTGAAAAAGAGCACCGCTCTTGTACTCAGGTTTGAATTTTCCCAAGATTTCCGAGGTGCCACGGAATGTGACCGACTCCACTTTGTTTTCATCGACGAGCTGAATAAATTCACTGAAGCTCAGCTCAGCCTTGGTTTCTTTGGCTGTTTGAATTTGGCTCGCCACAAAAAGCACGGAAGCGATCATGAGAGCGATAACGAAAAAGGATCTAAAACTGGATTTCATCTATAGGTATTCCTTAAATTTTCCTAAATTAAAGTCTCTTAAGAAGAGTCTTTAGAATAGCCTAGTCAAGTCTGACTAAGCCTTCAAACCGTCTTCAAAAAAATGCCCAATAGACACGGAGCGTTCTTCGCTGTGAGCCGCAAAAGGTTCGAGCACTTTCAAGCCAAAGAGAGCCACAAGCTCTGACGGGTTGTCTTGCGCGGCAAACACAGGCCACTGTTTCCAGTAGGGTTTAGGCACACCGAAGGCTTTGAGAAGGCCTTGATTCTGTTTCAATTCTTTTTCACTCATAGACCTCAAAACAAGAGGCCAAGGAGTGCGATCCCATGAGAATCGCAAAGTGCCCGCCGTAAACTTTTGAGCAGGTCGGGTGAATGCGGCTAAAATGGACAATTGCACGGGGCGATTGCGGATTGTAGCGCTTGGAAGGAAGCTCCAAGCCATCGACGAGCCCAAACTCGCACGTTTTGAGAACTCCAAAAGCTTAGGCTCTTCCCAAAGAAGACCGAATTCGTTCTCAGGGCTAAACACGATCATGTCCGAACGACGCAAAAAGCTTCCCACGGGGTGAATCAACTCATCCCCTCGCAGAAGAGCATCCACCAAAGCAGGTGCGGCAGAAAGCCCCAACCTCTTCATCAACCAATAACGAATCACTCGGCGCTGCAAGGGCGCTGGCCATCGCTCCAACCAAGCCACAGACAAAGTTTCACGAGGTCCGTCGAGCTGAGTCTCCAACCACGAGTCCCAAGCACTTTCTTCTTCTTCAATACGCTCTGCCGCTTTGGCAAGATTGCGAATAGCTCCTCCACGAGTTTTTTCAAGTTGAGGGAAAAGAATGTGGCGAATGTGATTGCGCAAATAAACCGTGCGCTCGTTGGATGGATCTTCAACCCAAGCCACTCGATGCTCACGCATATAAGCTTCGAGCTCGCTTCGTTGAGCCCAAAGCAAAGGTTTGGTCCAAACACCATCCTGAGGACGCATTCCCGCAAGGCCAATGGCGCCCGTGCCAGAGATAGATCTCATCAGAAAAGTTTCTGCATTGTCATCGGCATGATGAGCGGTTGCGATTTTGTTACAACGCAAATCGCGCGCTAACTCGATAAGAGCCTTACGACGCATATTGCGCATTTCCTCTTGATTGCAACGCTCGGGCACAGCGAGCGTGAGCGCATGCAGTTTCACATGGAGTCTTTCGGCCAAGACCTGGCTCCACACCGCTTCACGCTCCGAGGATTCTCCACGAGTGCGATGGTTCACATGAGCTGCTTCCACTTCCACACCGAGCACTCGTGAAATACGAGCGAGTGTGTGAAGAAGCGCACTCGAATCAAGTCCACCTGAAATGGCAACGAGAATACGATCGCCTGAATTGTAAAGGCCACGCTTTCTGATGAAGGCGATGGTCTCTTGTACAAAGCGATTTTGAGATACGGAAAGTACTTGTTCTTCTAACATGATCCCCGAATTCCTTTCAGCGGTCTCAGTAATAGTCGTCCTCGGGAACATCAATGACCTCGGGTTCTACTATCGGATCCGAGCCATAAACATCGTCTTCCCCACCCTGTGGCGGAGGAGGATAATCGTCTTGCACCACATCCACAGGACCCGAATCGAGCTGTGAATCATAATTCTCTTCTGTCGCCCGTTGATCCATAGGGTTGCCGCGTTCGTCATAGCCTTCGCTGGCAATACCACGCTCTTGCTCTTGAACGACGTTTTCTTCGCGACGAAGCTCATCTCGCGCAACTTGAGGTTGCTGACGAGTAGGTGCTTCCGCGCTTCCTTTAACTGCAGGTCGACCACTCACAACGGAGCGAGGTCTCTCAGTCGGCATAAGCTTTTCAACTCTTTTCACTTCTCGCTCAGGCGCAGCACGATAATCACGTTTAACGATTTCGCGCTCTACAGTTTTCTTTTGTGATGCAGCTTGCTCCGAAGACACATCAGCAGGCTGACGTGCAGGAACTTTCTGATTGTTGTTTTCAAAAAACCAAAACGCAGCCAAAACCACCACACACGTAATGGCCACATTTG
>Ga0163144_10011279_pt1 | contig 18921 bp, 23 predicted proteins | sample OliLak19BULKMAT1_FD_123175 | JGI IMG/M metagenome (GOLD analysis project Ga0163144, IMG submission 123175) | Freshwater microbial mat bacterial communities from Lake Vanda, McMurdo Dry Valleys, Antarctica - Oligotrophic Lake LV.19.BULKMAT1 | ecosystem: Environmental > Aquatic > Freshwater >... | reverse complement strand
TTCTGGTTCTGGTTCTGGTTCTGGTTCTGGTTCGGGCGTATCAATAGTATCTAAATCTGCATTAGGAGGTAATGGGACAAAAAGCAGTGGAGGCTCTACTCCTGGAGGTGGTAATTCATTCAAATCTTCTTCAATAGCATTAGGATCTTCTATTTCACAATTGGAAATTGAAGCACATATATTAACACCATTTATATATATACTAGGCATTCATTTCTCTCACTAATTTAACAGCTTCTCTTTCCATTTTTTGAAATAGCTCTTCTGCATTGTCCTTTTCTGAATCAATAAAATGACCTGAAACAACAGGATATAGTTTCTTTCTTATATCTTGACTACTACTACCAGATATTAATTCCCATGCTATTGCTAAGGTGAAGCTCTTAACTTCTTCAAAATCATTAAAATAAAACATAGCCTCTGCTCTGCGTTTTAACCAATGAAAAAACTCATGAGCTACGAAATGAAAGTGAGTCTTCATAAATTCACTTAACCCATTAGCAAACAGATTGGTATCTAATACAATCTGATGACCATTACTTTCTGCAAACTTACCTTTCAAATCTTTTACAATTATTCTAAGATTATGTATTATGTCTATTTCAGGTATTTTATAGCTAATCATTAAATTCTTAAAGAATTTATGATTTTGCAATACTTGCTTAATAGATTTCTCAATCTGTTCAGCACTTTCAGAATTCGCTACGATATACCATGTCATATAATAAATTCCAATATTTTTGAAATAAAACCTTTACAAAGAATCCAATGTTTTATTTTGGAATCTAGATAAATACAATCTAAAATTATCCTCACTACCTGTTTCCCTAGAAGTAGCATTAATATCTATATAAAGAATGCCATCTAAACTCGCTACTATCGTTTTCAAATGAGCATCTAATTTTAAAACACCTACTCCATGATATCCAGGAACTGGCGTAATACTAATTCCATCTTCTATCTCTGTATGAGAAAATCCACTAATTGTGAAATTGTATGTTTCATTATTTAATATATTTTGTTTTTTATAATATATACTATCCGGGGGATAAGAAAAATTTGAGTTATCAGGAGTAGTTTCTCTAAAAGTAGCCAAAGGAGACAACAAGACATATGAGCCTTTTTCTGATAACTGTAATATTGTACCTGTTGCTAAACTAGATGTCTTTGGCCTTTGAGAAATTTTAGACTCATTTAAATGTAAAAACGCAAAAGGCTGACTATCATCAGATATCTTTATCCTAAATGATATAAACTTCTTACTAGTGTCTTTTACAAAGCAATCAACCGCCCTAACTCTAGCAGTAGATGCCTCAGATTCATCCCCGCCTACTGCTAGTTGTATCTTTATAACTATAGCATCAAATTCGGATGTGTTCCAGTTAGTATTTATGTTATTATCAAGAACACTATGAGATATGCTTCTTCCATTGGATGAGTCTTTGATAGATATCGATAAAGAATCTATATCCATAGCATCAAATGTACTTTCCGTTTCATCTGTTCTTTTTCTTAATAAGACATATACTATATCGGATTTAGATAAGGAAAATTCCAAAGGGAACATGATAGAGAATCCAGGCTCATAATACGAATTTGGTGCATCCGTAAAAGAAGTAAAACCTGAAGTTCCAAAAACCTCATATCCTCCAATTGCTGCTTGTATCATTTTAAGCCTTCTCTATTTCATGAGCCAAGAAAGATGCTTCACTTAACGGTACTTGATCTAATTCCTTCTGTCCCTCCCACTTGATTTTTAATATACTATCCTTTCTTCCATCATCAACAACTCTGCCTTTAATCTGTTTATCTCCTATGCTTTTGCTTCTTCTTCTTAATATGTCTCCATTTTGAAATGGAGTTCTAATTACATGATTAAAAGACGTTTCTCCGCTTTCCTTATTTTTTTCGAATGCTGGACCACTAGGTTTCTCTCCATTATCATGATATTTCATATAAGAAACACCATTGATTTCTTCAATAAATGAATTGTCTACAGTTTTTTCAAATTTTTTAGGTCTTTTTTCTTCTTTCATTAACGGATAACGGGTAATGTCTCTTTCACTATCTATAGCAGGCCCACCTTCGTAGCTATGAAAACCATCATATCCATCGGTATCCCCGCTGTTCATACTTTGACTTGTTTTTATTTTTCCATACCAATTCATAGCTTGTGTACTTCCTGGGTTAGTTATATTCGCATCTTGTTGATACCTTGATAAATTCAGATTTTTCCACTCCAAAACCTTTTGTTCAATTTGAATAGGATCAGTTAGTCCACTCTCAGTTATAAATTGAAACACATCTTTCATAAAACCAGTCTTAGGATGAATTTCAGGTATAATCTTCTTAACTAATTTGTTTACTAAAGCACCATCAACTGCATTTTCTGGCTTATCTGCTCGTGCAATCTGAGGCAACCCATTTTGCTCACGCCAGAGAATAGAGAATTGCTTTAAAGCATGAACTAATAAAGCCTCTGCATCTTCTGGACTTTTTACCTTTTGCGACCATTGCCATTCAAGCATTTTTTCATTCATATAGGATATATAATGAACTGGCCTTGGATTCTTGTTGGTCTTAACCATACCTCCCTTTGCAACCATATCTGGATCTATCTGAATAGCCAACTCCTTCAGCCTATCTCCATTAACAACTGGTTTGCGAACCATATCTCCAAGTTGTTCTCTGTATTTATTAAGATCCTGAAGATGCCTATTTCTATCTTGCGAGATTGTTGACTGTTCTTCTCCCATCATTTCGCCCTTGCTTAAAGCATCAGCATGAGCATGATCCATAACATTCTTATAAAGATTATCGGTAGCAAATAAAAACTTACCCATATCTTCAGGACGCATCATCTTTTCAAAATTATGCGGGGCCATATGGTGTTTTACAATTTGAGAAACAAAGTTTTTTTCCTGCGGAGAGAAACCCATCTTTGTCATGATTTTAGTCATGAAATCTGCACCCATTGTATCATGTTCAATATATTGCATATGTTCAAAAGATTGGTCTCCTCTTTGGAACGTAACTGGCTTACCTTCTGAGTCCGTTTTTGGTTTACGAATGTCAGGATGCATCTTTAGAAAATCATGAGTAAAAGTTGACATATTCATTAACATGCGTTCATTATCTGGCATATCAGAATCTTTTGTTAGCTTATTATAATTACTCATAACCTCTAAGGTGTGTTCCATTAAATTTAGTTTATGATGAGGATTTTGCTGGTCTACCGTAGATGGATGCCATGTTTCTGGTATTTGAAATACAGGCTTATACATACCAGTAGCAAATAACATCCTAGCACCAGATACAGGATCTTTACTACCAAATATCTTACGAAGCTCTTTAGATGCTCTACTAGGATGTACCTTCTTGTTATAAGCCTGATGAATTTCAGGTGAATTCATAGCTTCAATAATCTTAGGATCAACCTTAGACCCTTCATACTTTGTCATAAACCTTACAACCCTAAGTATTCTCAAAGGATCATCTAGAAAAGTACTAACTGGATCAACAGGAGTTCTAAGATACTTATTTGCCAAATCTTCTCTGCCACCAACATAATCTTCAATTTGTCCATCTTGTGTATTAAAATACATGGCATTTATAGTCAAATCTCTTCTTTTTACATCTTCTTTTACATCATCTGTTCTTACTGCTATTGGCATTCTACTGCCTTCTACATATTTTTCTGTTCGCATTGGGACAAATTCTATCTTCTGCCCGAAAACATCTATGCCTCCAACCATCATTTCATCGCTTAATGTATCCTTATTTGTAGGTTCAGAAGATTTCTCTAAACTAACCTGATATGACTTACCAACTCCAGTAATACCATTTTGCTTGGCATAGTTTTCAATAAGCTGAGCGAATTTATATCCCGACATTTTGCTTATTGATATATCTATATCATCGCTTAATATTCCTAAAATCTTATCTCTAGTCCATCCTCCTGCAACTCTGGTTTCAACTCCGATAGGCTTTGCAACAGCGTTAACCAAATCAAATATACTTTTTTCTAAGGCTGTTAATTGAACTTTGGAACTAGCTGTTACAGATAGACCTGGCAAGTGATTTGAAACACCAAATTCTATCTTTGAACCTAGATCACTCATGATCTTTTTTACTTTCAAATCTATATTGCGATCCGTTGGTTGATTAACAGTAATTCTAACAATTGCATTCTCTATATCTAATACATAAGGATATGCAGCAAATGAGCCTACTGTAAATAGGGGTTTCATTAATTTATTTTTATCAATTGTTATAAAGATAGGATATTTTGATAAATATTTATTCGCAAAATTAAATGACCATAAAGACACATTAGGTCCTGAAAGTATTCTATTTTTTAACAATATACTTCTTAATTCCAAAACATCACATGGGAATATTACATTCTTAGTAGATTCAATAGAAAATAAATCATTAAATACTTGCACAGGAGAATTGACTACTATATCTAATAGCCTTCTATTAGACATAATATTATAATAAATATGCCTTATCTGTTCTTTGCTAATATTCTTATATTTGGTAGCATAAAAACAGTTATTCATTATGTCAATAAGGTCATTCACTTTAATTTACCGTTTTTGTTTTTTCTAGAACATGCATTACAACCAGCAGCTTTGTTCTTCCTATTGCTAAATAATCTATTTTTCTCATTATTAACAGCATTTATTTTTTGTATAATAGCTTGTTTGTTCATTTCTTATCTCCAAGGGCTAGAAATCCACTGCAACTTTGTTTAATTTTATCAATAATATCAACTGCTGCATGTCTCATTATAGGATTTTTATCAACAGTATCTTTTAAGATAATCTGTATTTGTTGAAAAATCTGTACTATAGGTTCTCTTTCCTTTTTTATTTCATCAAGTTTTGATTGATATACTAGCCTGGTATCCATAAGCTTCTTTATTGTTTCAGCATTTCTTCTTCTTTCAGGAAGAACTAAACCATCAGATAAAGCTTCTATTGACATAATCTCTCTATCAAGAATGGCTATCATTTTTTTTAATGCAAAATCTTGATCTTGCTGTAAATTCATCCAATGAGCAATATCTTCTGCACATTCTGTTTCTAATAATGCCGATCCAGGCTTTTGAACATGATTAATTAAGTGAGATCTAACAGCACTTAATGACATATCTTCCATTCTGTCATTTTGTAGAAATCTATGAACAGAAGACACATTGTTGCTTTTTTCGTACAATGCCTCTGCTTCTATCCTATGCTTAGAATTGCATAATTTACAATTTTTTCTAAAAGTAGGATCGCCAGAGGGATCGGAATATGGGACTATCATTCTTGCAGTAGCAATAGTCACAAACTCATTATTATCTACCCTTGTAACTTCATTCGGAGTGGTCATCAATCCATCCTCTCATTTTAGCTGGTAACTTTTCTTCCGTAAATCTCTTTCTCTCTTTGACTAGAGTTTTTAATCTAATATCAACTTCTGTTAATGCCATTGCACATAATTCTCTAAATTTCCAAGGGCTATCTAACGCAATCCTTCCTGCTCTCGATAATATATCTACAATATCAGGATATGAAGTCATTGTCTTTTCCTGTGCAATAGCATATGCTTCTTTTTTCGCATCTAATTGACTTTGAAAAGCTATTTTTCCCATATAATAAATACGATCACTTATTTTTTCGAAATAGTGTATCTTGTCATTAACAAGATTCCTATCCGTAAAATTATTTATGGAAATTTGGGATTTAATAAACCAGCTCATTTACAATTCCTCCTGGCATATGTAGCTATCAGTAATGCCTCTGCCCTTCCATCATGCTTCTTTAGCACAAACTTATCCTTAATATCTGGAAACAAAGTCATCGCAAGCTCCCTTGCTGCACTCTTTGCTATATATTTTACACTTCTTCCAATGGAAGATATCTCCTTCTTAATCTCTTTGGCCTTCTTATTATCTTTCATAACTTTATACTTTGCAGATAAAGCTTTAGATTCTTCTTTTAATTTTCTAATATCTGGGCGATCAGTAATTTCTGGAAAAGTCTTTTTCCAAGTAGAGGCTCTAACCATAACAATAGACTTTTCAAATATAGCTGATAATATCCCTAGCCATATTCCTTTTCCTTCTCCAAAATTAAATGATGAAGTAACTCCCTCTCCTGGCATAGCTGATACATCTTCTAATACTAATATGGCATTGGAATCTCTAAATGGCTTAAATAGAGAAACCATTCCTAAAAGATCATAATGGGTTTTATATTTGATTACACCTTTAACTTTAGAACTGGTTTTAATGATAGGCGTATCAAATACAATTCCTGAATCTCCAATTAATACTCCAACAGCCCCAGAAACTCCGGGATCAACAGCAATAATAATATCTAATTTTGACATAACTAAGATTCGACATTTTATCTATATTTTCCTTGTTGAATTACCAAGTGTAAATAAAAACACAAAGCCAGAATAAATCTGACTTTGTGAATATTTATAATCTAGGTTTTAATTAGGACTTTTTAATTTCTTTGAAATCAATCTGAGAAGCGTCTTTTAATAACGTATCAACGGTAACTACTTCCACATTACCCTTGCTATCTATCAATTCTCTCATCTCTGTATTGTCTGATTTCATTTTCTTAGTTACTTCATAAATCATAGAACCAAGGACAAATTTAAATCCCACAGGAAATATATTCGCTTGTCCTGTTATAATTATAGCTTCAGATTTCATAGTTTTGTGTAATGTCATTTTTTTTCCTTTTATAAGATATCCATATTAGATATCATTCTTGTTTTTCTTATGCTATCCTCGTTATCTCTAGAACAAATAGTCAAAATCATCATATCCATTAATGTTATAGGGTCAGCATCTTTAGATCCACTTCGTATTTTCATCAATGTTTCTACCAAGGCTCTGTATATCTCAAAAAGATGCTTTCTATCATAACAACTAACAGGAGACTTTTGATTATAAGAACCCTCCATTGCTTTATTTATAACGTATTCTCCGTAAATTGGCTTCAAAGCCCCATTATCATCCCTGGATGCAGTTAAAACAATTCTAAAGCCGAAACCTGTTCGTTCTGTCTTGTATAAGAGCTTAGATTCTTGTAGAATTTGATTCTGAGTCAATCCTAATGATAAGCCCTCTTTAATAAACCATAATAGTTTATATCTCCAAAGAAGCGTATGAATTACCTGTGCAACAGTTTCTTCTTCATTACGAGCATTAGATAGTGCCTTGTGAATTAATTTCATACAACCACAGTAATCTCTTTCATCCAGTAAGTTAATAAGATTCCATATAATGAATTCTGATGAGTCCTCACAAACCATGAAAATATCATCTTTTTTAATCTTTTTCCTATTACCTATAAATGAACATATTTTACCTATCAATATATGAAGTCTATCTAAATCAATTCCTTTTAAATACTTAGGAGGATCTTCTAAAGTTAATGGATTTTTTGCCCCTTCCTTTGATCCTATAGACTCTACAAGCATATCTGCCAATTCATCATCTATTTGTTTATTATTCTCTTTTAACTTATCTACCACCCATCTGGTTGCATACTTCCTATCTATATACTGTTCGCATAAAAGTAATTTTCCATTTTTGTCTACATACTCTAAGAATTTTTTATCAATCCCACTTAAATCATTAAATACAATATAATATTCTTTGGGAAATTTGTCCAATAATTCTAAAAATTTAGTATACATAGCAGTCTTTGTCCCTTTTGGCTTAGGCCAACTATTAATAACAATTAGTCTTTTCGGGGAAAAGAAATCCTGCTCAAACATCTGTGTTTCCACATACTCAAATGATACATCTGAATCTATAGAGATATAGGCACAATCGCCTATACGATCTTTTATCTTATTAAGGTAAAAAACCCTATCATGATAGTTACCAGATAGCCAAAATATGTTAATATCTTTACTCATTATCTTTAATTACCTGTCTAAACTGTGGTTGTTGTTTTATAGTATGAAGAGATCTTGTTATATCTACTAATGTTGCAGTCATATGAGATACATCTCTATCTTTAATAACGTCTAAAGTGCTTAACTTAGGTTCAGTTCTATTTGGCATTTTATTAATTTTTTCTATCTCGGTATTAAGATTATTAGTCAATTGCTCAATTTTCTTCTTAGATTCTTCAACTTCTGCTTCTTTCTTCTTTAATAAACTAACAACTTGTTCAATTTGAAATACGTTATTCACCATTTCTATTCTAGTATTGGCTACCTCAAATGATACAGACTGGGAATGATAAAATACCCAACACAACATTATGGTTATAACAAACATGCAGAAACTAACAGTATACCAGAATAATACTGGTATACCATTAGTTGAAAATAAATTTTTTAATCTATCTCCCATGCTATGCTAGTATTTTAGTTTGCAGCTTTCATTGTTGCAAAGAATAATTGAAACTCCTCCTTAACTTCGCCAGTAGTTGTCTCAGGAAACTTAACAAATACAGCCGTATTAGGATTTGTTACAACCTCTACATAAACATCCCCAGACTTATCATCTGCATACTGTGCAATCTCACTCAGGAATACGGATGTAACCTTGAAATTGATTTTAGTATCCGTTTCTGGCTGCTGCTGTACTCTAAGAATGGGAATCTTTCTATTAGATCTCATTTTTGTTTGAGCCTTAATGTTAATACAATTTCCATCAAGATCAATTAACATATCGGTTTCATGAGTATCATGTACCTTTTTGATATCTGCATTGAACGTAGCCATAACTCCCCTAGAAGCATACATCCAATCGCTAACCTTAGTTACAACTCTGTATGGCCTATCTGCTACATCTAGGAACTTGTTTTCATCAATATAACCAATACCAGAGTCATATCCAACCATGTGTATTGTATAAGAACCACAAGTTATAATACATTGCTTGTTATTATACTTAAAAGTAACCCAATCGTCTTGTTGAAGCTTGTCAAGAATATCTTTGATAACTGATGAATGCTCTTCAGGGAAGAGCATGTTTGAATCCTTGCCGGAAGTCAACTCGCTAATTCCCTTACCATCAACATCTAAAACGGCGAATCTGGCACCAGAACCGCCGACAAAGCGAATATGGTTAGGAGTAACTCTAACAACCCAATTCTTATATCTCTCTCTGTGGTCATGATCGCCTACAGCCCACATAACCTTTTTCAATCCTCTAATAAACACGCTGCGAAGTATCTTAACTTCACAAAAATCATCCTCGCCATCAATAATTTTAGGCATTTCAATCTTGCCATCTGGCATTATTGGCAAGGATTGGACATCTTCCTTATTCTTGGAATCTTCGATAACGACTTCATTATTCACCCTAGATACTACGACAATTGTATCTGGACGGAAAGATTTAAGAGATGTTTCCAAATCAACTGCACTAATAGTAGCTTCACCTTCTTCAAGAAGCTTAAAACTTAATTGATCTAATCCCTTGGATAGATCTTGAATATTTCCTTCGACACCGATTCTTCCACCAAATGATTTCGCATTTAATGTAAGAGGATGCTTATTATCTGTTGAAAGAGAGATTTTAAAACTCTCTGCTATTTCCCTATCTCCATCTTTTGTGGCTCCATAGGTAATTGGAGTGAGAGCATTAATTAACAAATTGACATTTGCCGAAAACTTCATAGAAATTCTCCGTAGAGGTAGGTAGGTTATTATTTGTTTGTTTGTTTTTAATCCACAGATTATTCAATCACACTCTGAAACATTGTTGAATAGTCATTTTATCATTATCCTTAGCACTTGAAGGATTATATTTCCACAGAACGAAGTGTCCAAAAATCATCTGATAAGTTTGAGTTAGTCAAATACTCGTTAGGTAGATAAAAATAACCCTTCTTAGCCCAATTCGTTCCCCATGAATTTTGAATTATAAAATAATTCCTAGCACTACTATAGCCAACACAAAGAACAGCATGACCACCCAGAGGACGATCACTGGTCGTAGGAAGCGGAACTTTACCTGTCTTAGCAACCTTATCAGTTAACATACTTTCATAAACAACAAATCCAAATACAAATGGGTATCCGTCTGCCAAGCATCCTCTAAGATTATCAAGTGTTGGAGTAATACGCATATACTTAATAGCTTGATGATTCAAAGCTTCTTCATATAAATTTTTCGGTGGTTTTGAAGCAAACTTACTAATGTTATAAACCCAATCATCTTCTGAACATGATCCCTCATTCGCAATAGTCTTAAATCCATTACGGATCTGAGCACCAGAATCTATGAGAATTGTATTTTCTAATTTTCTTTCATTATAATAGATAAATAAACGAGAAGGTAGAAATGTTTTTTTTGACTTTTGCTTTTTCTGATTAAACAGGTGAGCATTAGCAATAGCATTTGCAGTACAGCTTCCTAATTCTCCCTGGTCAAGAACAGCAGGACATTTAGGTGTTAAATTAACTCTTGATGGATTTTTTTTAACAAGATATTTTGGAACTAAATATTTATAATCTCTTATATCAGGTAAATCAGGAGACCACCCTTTAATAAACTTTTTATCTTTCATAATTATAATCCTTATACAGTGATTCTATATATACACCTTCATAATATTCATGATATACTTTAATCATGATTCTTTATATTTATCAAGTACTTTTTTTGCTTTATGTTTTATTCTTGATAAAGCATTATCTACACTCTTAATATTTATAGTTATTTTATATTTCTTACCTGAAATGCCGTTACGTATATTATTTATTTTCTCGGATATTTGTTCATATGAATATCTTTGTACATATAATCTAAATACTTCTTTTTCAAATTTAGATAACTTAGATATAATTTTATGGAGAAGATTTCTGTAATATTCTCTGTCAGCCAATGTTGTCATAAGAGGCTTTATACTACCAGGAAGTATATCAACCATAACTAAAGATTCATCTCCATCAGATCCTTTTCTCTCTTGAGATAAAGATGAGCTTTCATTAAGAACTCTTTGCTTATTTTGATAGCTAGATTTTAATTTTGTAGATAAATGCCTTCTAATACAAAGTAAAGCAAATTTATCAAATGGATATGCCCCATCACCACTACCCCTTGTAGGATCGTAATCTTTAACAGCTTTATATCTCAAAGCCAATAATGATTCTTGATATATATCTTGAAAAGAGGATCCTGGTATGCGAAATCTACCAGATATCTGTGATATCTTCACATGCATCCTGCTAACTATCTCTTGAAAAGCGATATCAAGAGTATTCTTATCTCTCGTTTTTCTGATAATTTCCACTAAATCAATAAATTCCAGACTTCGATAATCTATTGTATTATTTTTATCTGGCTTAATTTTAGCCATTATATTTCCTCACATAGTTACGTAAAGCTAATACTTTATCGTAATTATGTGAAAAATATATTTAGTCAGTATTAGTCTTAACCAATATAATACTATCAATAACATATTTTTCCATCATAATCTGAGGATCAAGATTTAATGAAATACCCCTTCCAACATCTGTTAATAATGATATCATATTCAATAATACACTAATTTTTACTGTTGAAGCTTGATAATTATATCTCTTAGCAGCATCCTCTGGCAAGCCAAATTCCGATAATTCCTGTTTGCAAGTAAGAGATCTAAGCAATATCCTTAAATGACCTAAAAACCCATCTAATATTTCCGTAGCACTTTTTCCATCCTTAAACAATGCGGAAATAACTTGCATACATTTAGCAGCATTTGCGCTACCAATAGCATCAATCAAATGGAAAAATAAGTTATCATCAATAGCTCCTAATGATTTCTTAGATATATCAAGAGTTAACTTGCCGCCTGATGCCAAAGCTACTGCTGCTTGTAAATTTTGCAAAGCATTGCGAACACTACCACCTGATCCTCTGGCACACATCTGTAACGCACTATCTTCAAATTCTATTTTTTCTTGATTGCAAACAAATTCTAGATGCTTTGTTAATTCTGCCCAACTAATTTTATTAAACATAAGAACTTGGCATCTAGATCTAATAGTATCTATTAGCTGATGAGGATCAGTAGTTGCTAAAATAAATCTAACATAAGGCGGCGGCTCTTCAATAGCTTTTAATAAGGCTTCAGCAGCAGCCGCTGAAAGAGAATGAGCCTCGTCAATAATAACAATTTTCATTCTTCCAGAAACAGGAGCAAACCTGATTTCCTGTTTTAAGCTTCTAATGTCATCAATGCCACGATTACTAGCAGCATCTAACTCAATAACATCTCTAGATTTACCTGTGAAAATGGATTTACAATTATCACATTCTCCACATGGATCTAGACTCCTGCCTTTTTCACAATTCTCCATTGCAGCAACAATGCGAGATAAGCTAGTCTTGCCACAGTTATGACTTACAATACCGTTTGAGTAATATTTATTGCTTAAGCTGCAAACCTCTAAATCATAAGTCTTATTAACACCAATATCAAGCATGCTGATAACCGAAAAACACCCTGATTCTGTCTGGACCAAATCACCTAAAGAAATATCTCCGACTTCTTCCCACCCAAGCGGAGTCATGATAAGATGCTCTTTCGATGCTTCTAAATACATTCCATTTTCTAATTTTATTCTTTTACAATCTCGAGTCTTATTAAAAAGTTTACCAACCTGTCTCCAGCCCTCTGGTGTCTTTATCTCAAAAGTTCCACCATTCATAGACTCTTTGAAAAATTCTTCCATTGTCATGTTTTTTTCTTCATCAATCTGCATATTCTTTGACTCCACTTTTCTAACAATTTAATCGTTCCGTTTTGGTGTAATTCCCATAACTCTTCAATAGTAATGGGATTGATATCCACTACTCTAAAACGCATTCCGTTTTTTTGACAAAAGGCTGTAGCAGCAGATCGCTTCAAAAGATTTTCGATGGTATTTTGCATTTGACGAGGCTTGATTTCTATAATTTCGTCGTTAACTCGAAAATCTGGTCTATATGTTCGATCCACGCCATTAATGGAATATGGTATGCACATATCTTCCGCGGATACCCAGTTTCTGTTATTCGGTTCAAGTTCTTTCAAAACATAAGTTAGTTCTCGTAAGCTTCTAAAATACCATCCATTATACCAACCACTCCATCCTCCACCTGATCCGTATGGGGCACTTTTTCCATACATCGGATTTCTCTTTCCAGATGTATTTACAGATCTCTTTTGAGAGAGAATGCCTCGTCTGCGGCATGCTTCTTCCGATCCATATTTTAACACCCAAATTTCTTGAAGATTTTTTCCATACATAGGATTATTCTGTCCACTCGAAAGCTCCGATCTTTTTTTGAGGAATTTTTCATCTTTAAAAAATTGCCTCGAATTATTTTGCTGGATCGTTGTCTCTCTTTTAACTTTAGATTCTTCAGAATGGTGTTTTCCGTAGAAAGGATTCAGCGGCCCGAGAAGAGCCTTCCCTCTCTTTATATTCTTTTGTTTAACATCCTGTCTATTCTGAACTTCGCTAGATCGGCAGGATCCGCATAAACTATTTCGTTTTTTAGCCAGTTTACAGCTGCCATTTTGAGTATAAAACAGGTTTTTATTGCATTTAGGACATTGCCTACTGTATTTTGTATTTTTCACTTGGAATCCTCGATAAAGGACTATTCCGTGAAAATCTCATGAACTCCTTTATCAGAAATCTTTCTCACTGTAATATTAGTGGTCCCTAAGACACAACCTAAGTTTCCAGCAAAGATATAGGCATGGTGCATCTTGCCTTCCTTAAAGGCATTGGAAACAGATACAACTGGAACGTGTTGCCCAATAACTTCTGATAATTTTTTGGGACGATATTTTACGGAAAAAGGTAATTCTGTCATAATTTTTACTTTACAAGAACTGTGGAAGTAACAAAATCCAAACCTATATTCTCCATTTTTGGAATATCTACTTCTGACCCAATAACCAAAGCTTTTGATCCTAATGCTGCAAAGTTATAATTATCAAGCTCCATCTCACTCTGATGAGTATCATTAGTTACTCTTCTTTGCAACCTGATAATATAACCATTGTTTTTAATAATTCCATCTATTTCAGAAACAAAACGAACGTCTGGAACAAAAAATATAACATTTCCAGTTTCTTGAAATTGCTCATTGATTGTTCTAAAAAGACAATCTACCCAAATATTATCATTAAAAGATCTTCTAAAAATATCCGTACCAACAATTTGCATGACCTCCCTCGCTGTCATTTGACCACTACGAGGCACAACTAATGATTGATATAACTCTATCTGATCTTGACCTTCACCATCCCATGATGGACAGGTGTATCCTGAGAATACATCCTGAGATTGTAAGGAATACATGTTCCTTAGATAATCTGCTAAATTATCCCATTTATAATCAGTAAGTGAATTTTTCTGCTCTTCTGTTCCGTTAACTTGTTCATTAGTTAATCCTAATATATCTTGACATATTAATTTTTTCAAAGGATCAGCTAAATTAACAATTGATCCTCCAACCTGTGTAATTAAATGATTTGCTAAAGTCGTCTTGCCTGATTGCTTGCGGCCAGAGATACCAATAACTATAGGTTCCATTCTAACTTCTCCATTTAATTAGATTATACTTTGTGAATAAACCAAAGTGTTTTATTTCTTAAAATAGGATGATTTAGCGAATTAACTAATTCTCCATTTTCACTAGTAACAGACCACGATTCTCCATCTAACTCTCCAAGATACAAATCTATATGAGTTTCAACTTCGCCGATTTGCATCTTTTCACATGTCTCCGCATTGTTACGATCTAGAGCATAAGCTATATGCCTGCCACTTCCATCTTTACCACCGTAAATATATCTTATATTTTTCTTACTACTTGTAGGAAACAATGGAAAACATTCTTCCCACAATCTTTTCTTCTCTGCTGAGGTAAGGGGGTTATCCACATTCGCAGATTGAACCTTACCTTTGCCAATATTAATCATTTTATCAAGATCACCAGAAGCATGAATAGAAACGCTACCATACTCATCCATCATACATAATTGAAATTTCATCTTAAAGCTCCTTGGGGTAATTTGTAACAATACGTATACTAATATCAATGTCTGCCACATTGCTTAGGCTATCTATATATCGTCTAAATTAAATAAACTCCGGTAAATTTAACCTATCCACTGTTCACTTTATGACTAAAATTATTACAACTCACTCTGGTGTCAAAACAGAACATGAAATAGACACCAAAACAGGCGGCTTTACTTGTATCCTTCACGACCAGGGATTGAAAGTAGATGTACCAGAATTCAAAGAAGTTAACCCAAGAGATACCTTAAACTGTATGAAAGAGATGACTCAGGGACAGTGGGGATGGATAAGTGACTCTGCACCCTTTAAGATGCTCTACGCTCTATGCTTCGATGCAGACCGTAGAAGCGGTATCCCGCCGATCCCTAAGACAATACAAGAGTTAAACGATGGCGATTTTGGTGTTATCCATATTTGTGGTTTAATCGTCTTAGGCTACGAGCATGCAGTTATTAATCATAATAATGTTTTTTATAGAAATCCTGAAACTTACCTTCACCCATCCTCAGAACGTATGATCGTAGGCATGTTTGAGAAGATATTGAGAATGTCAGTAAGTTCTGGAGGAAAGGTTACGGCTACAGCAGAAAACCCGGAAAAAGTAGTTAAACAAAAAAAGAAACCTAAAAACCATACTGCACCAGTTGAATTAAAGGCTGACAACCAGGAAAATGATAAGTCAATGACTCTAAAATGGCTTAATTGCCATACTCAAGATAAGCCTTTCGCTAAGTTTGGTAATAAAACTTTTTTAGTAAGAGAACTAGTAGAAGAAGTTGAGAAAGATACCGAAATAGGAAAGCAATTGATAAATCTATTTGTTAAAAAGAGAGACGATAATGGATGATATTTACCGATTTATTGAAGAAATGGATAAACCAAAAAAGGATATACTCTTTATATGTGGATGTCTTGCAGACTTGCAAGACCTTAAAATTATAGAAGGAGGAGCATACTCTGCAACTGATAAGGGTCTGATTGGTTATCAAATTCTTAGAGATACCAATTACCAGATAGACAAAAAATCCGCAATAACTGCTGTAAAACAATTATTTCAAAATAATGAACCAGAGAAAGAATTTTTTGATATCCTATGGCATATGGTAATTAAAGGTAGAGAAAAAATGGAAATTTTAATAACTAAAATGTTAAATGACAACCCGGAATTGAAAGATATTGTAGATTAAAGATAAAGAATTTAAAATAAAATGGAAAACAAATATGAATTCAGCAATAAGCCCGCCATTAATAAAAAGAACATTAGATCTAGTTGATATGATAAACGAAAACAACTATGATATTATCATATATACATTTAGTATGGTAATCGCAGAGGTTAAAAAGAAAGAAGATAGATTTAGTGATCAATATAAACATACGCTTTGGATATTAGAAAAATTAATAAAACACTTGGTTAAAGAAAAACCACAAAAACTTCCTTTTTTTCAAATTTATGTAATTAAAGATCTTATAAATTTGCTAACTAAGTTAGATATAAAAGAAGAAGAAATAGAAAAAATATTTACATCAGTAAAAATAAGCTTTTCTAATTTTGAATCTTTCTTAGATTCAGATGAATATAATCCAAATAATATTCTTAACAAAAGAAATTCTAATTATGACACCTGAACAAGAACTAAAACAGTTTGCCTTAGATTCTCATAATTATTTTATTAAAAATAAATGGCTTCAGAAAGATGAATCACTTTATATCTATGTAAGAAGATCTAGAAGAATATTAAATAATAACATATATATTATGTTAGATATAGCCAACGTGGAAGCAAATCCAAAAGGAAAAGGAAGATTTTCTAAATTTATAGACTATGTTCTAGATTCTAAATTGGAACCATTTCAGGGTGTATTTGTAGAAAATGTAATGGTAAAAAGATTCCAGAATTTTTTCAAGAAATTAAATTTTACAGAATATTATTCAAATATGGAAAAAGAAGGCTTTCCTAGTTTCTATCTTATTTATTAAAAAATACTGGATATTTAACCAGAAGAGCCACTTCCGCTGAATAAATAGCGGAACCATCTTGATCTGCCGCCTGGCAAAGTAAATTCTGGAATGACGATATTTGTACCTCTTGGATACCTTCCAAGTTTCTTCTGTTGTAAAAGAAGCTCCCAATCTTTGTGATAATTCTGCTTAAGTGTTTCCATGTTGCCAAACACTTGCTGAGCTCGCTCTGGACCTCCAAATAGCTCTGCTGGCTCTGGATATTGTATACAAAGCATTAAGTTTCTAAGAGCATCTTTTGCCGCACCATATAAAATTACTGGTATAAACTTTTCTGGAACAGTCATAATGTTATAATTGGATTCAGTAGGAAATATATTTACAGTATGTAATGCGTTAGATATAAACCTATCAAGCTGCTCATCACTAAACCACCTGAAATTATAGTCTGCATGAATCATATCATATTCTGTTAGAGGATTGTCAAATTTAACAATTCCCTTGCGATAATTAATTTCATATCCAAAATTAATTATCTCCTTGTTGCGATATATCTTTGTTCCCAAAGATTGATTCCACATCTGCTTTGTCCATCTGTACGTTAATCTATCCCTGCTAGATTGAGCCTGCTGAAAATAGATAGGAACATGCTGCGCACAAGATATCATCTGAGAAAGAGCTTCTCTGAATTCCATTATTCTACCAGAATAATAGCCAGCATCAGAACCAGTATCAACATTAGTTGAAACAATAAATTGATGCTCTTCTCTTCTGCGAACGCCACCAACAGTATATAACCAAATAAGAGAATATTCTCCAGTTGGCTGGTCAGATTCAATATCCCATCTAAAAGCATATGCACCAGTATCTATTTTCTCAGGTATATCAGATACTTGAGAGATATTATCTGAATCTAATATCTCATATGTTATCTCCGATGCATCTATAGGATCACCATCAAAATCAGTAACTCTTAGAATAAAGGTTCCAACTGAATCCTGTAGAAATCTTCCTCTAAAATCTGTTACTGCATGAACGTTATTCTCATCTACAGTAATTGGACCTATATTCTGTAAGGTATATGTGTAATCAGAATCTGATGATAATTTTACTCTCCAAGATACTGCATATTCTTTATAATTTTCAGCATTAAATGTATATTCGTATCTTCCTGTAGACGGATTAGATGGTTGAGTCCCACTGGAAATAGTAATAACACTACTCTCAACCTCTTTAATTCCATATGAACCATCAGAAGATGTAAGGGAAACACTATAGGCATCTACCTTTTCTCCATCTGTAACAACATCTATGAATACTGTTCTACTTGGCATATCACCTTACTCCTGTTTTTATCTGATAATCCCTTTTTACTAATTTATTTTTCGGTTTAATATTTGTTAACTCTCCACCTGACTGTCCTGTATCTATTCTAGTACTCTGACTGATAACCCTCGATCCTACTTTTATAGAATTGTTATTAAAAACTCCACTGTTACCGTGTTTTACTTGAGAATTATCAGACGCACCTCTGTTCCCTGCTATAATCTCTAAAAATATCGTTCTAGATGAAGATGAACTTGAATTACTCGATCTGCTAGACCTGCTTGAACTACTCTTAGAACTTGAACTACTTGATTTAGAGCTGCTGCTGGAACTCTTAGAACTACTTACAGAACTAGAGCTACTGGATTTACTTGAACTCTTAGAACTTGAACTACTAGATTTAGAGCTGCTACTGCTACTCTTTGAACTACTTACAGAACTAGAGCTACTGGATTTAGAGCTGCTACTGCTACTCTTTGAACTACTTACAGAACTAGAGCTACTGGATTTACTTGAACTCTTAGAACTTGAACTACTAGATTTAGAGCTGCTACTGCTACTCTTTGAACTACTTACAGAAC
>Ga0163144_10011277_pt1 | contig 18924 bp, 23 predicted proteins | sample OliLak19BULKMAT1_FD_123175 | JGI IMG/M metagenome (GOLD analysis project Ga0163144, IMG submission 123175) | Freshwater microbial mat bacterial communities from Lake Vanda, McMurdo Dry Valleys, Antarctica - Oligotrophic Lake LV.19.BULKMAT1 | ecosystem: Environmental > Aquatic > Freshwater >... | reverse complement strand
TGCGATCTTTTGCGATATTTCCGAACAGTTAAATTCGTCGCTGGACTTGTCGGGAGGGAAAGATTTCCGAGATGCGGCGATTGCGTCACAGTCAACGGAAGAAAAGGAGAACTTATGAACGACGAAAACGAGTCCGCCCATACTTTATTGACGCCTCATGAAGCATGGACGCTGGCCCTTGATGCCGCTAATGCTGAGCGTTTACGGGTCTGTAATGCTGCATATGCTGAATATGATCGGATCCAGACTGCGGCTGAGGCGGAACATTCACGGATTTGGACTGCGGCTTATGCGGAACATGAACGGGCCTGTGCTGCGGCAGGTGCGGTCTATGAGCTGGCTAATGCGCCGGAGTATCTTGAAAAAAAGGAGAAGCTATGAGCGACGAAGACGAGTCCCTGACTGCGCGGGAACTCTGGGAAGTGCCCGCCGGGGAAGATTCCCCAAGTTATGAGTATGATGACGAGTATGAGCTAGCTACTGAGGCGTCTTATGCTGTGTTTTTGGTGGCCATGGCAGCCAATGACGCGGAAGGTGCGCGGGCTTGTGATGCGGCCCGTGCGGAACATGAGCTGGCCAAGGTAGCCGTTGATGCTGAGCGTGTACGGGTTCAGGAGGCAGCTGATGAGGAATGTTTGCGGGTCCGTGAGGCGGCTTATACGACATGGATGTTAGTCCGTGATGCGGCTGTGGCGGAGAATAAGCGGGTCCCCAATGCTGCCAATGCTGTGTTTTTGCTAGTCCGTGAAGGTGCCAACGCGGAATGTTTGCGGGTCCGTGATGCGGCTTATGTGAAATATGCGCTGGCCCTTGATGCGGCCCGTGCGGAATATGAGCGGGCCAAGGCAGCCGTTGATGCTGAACATGCGCGAGCCAGGAAAGCCATTTATGCTGAAAATAATCGGGCCACGCAAGCAGCCTATGCTACATATAGGCTGGCCCATGCTGCGGCTAATCCGCCGGAGTATCTTGAAGAAAAGGAGAAACAAAATGACCTTTGAAGAAGCAAGTGCCGCACTCACCCTTATTCACGGAAGGTTTAAAGGGGCCCCTGATAAGTTAGAGATAGCAATGCAAGCTATGAAGCTTGCGGTCCCGAACTTGCGTTGGTGTGCTACTGACGACGGCGCGGCTATCGTTCAGAGCTTGGACGAGACTAAGAAGCTGATGTGCTTACCTCCGACCAAGGAGGACTGACGTGAGCTGGGAGCCGGTGAAATATTTGATTGAGTCGAACGATGAGCGGGACCATCGTCAATTCCTGAACGGACCTAAGCTCGCTATCGCTATCGAGGAATTCCGCTCTCATGCACGAGAGCACTGGAAGTATAAATCAGAACTCGAAAACCAAACAACCTGGGAAGCTGCGTGCAAGAAGTTGTTCGAGTGCCTCTCGGAGCAGGGAATTACTTTCGAGGACTTACTTTAAAGGGGCTCCCCGATACTGGTTACTGCCTCAATATGGCCCTCTTCGGACCAGAACTTCGAGGCGCGAACGTCCCAGACCATTGCGTCTCCATCGGGACAGAGACAGTCAAGGAACGCTTTGAGTAGGTTGTCAACGTCGGGCTTCGACCTGTGTGGGCGGTTCAGGTATTCGGTTCTCTTCTTGGCCGACCAAGATTTCGGCATAGGCAGATGGAATTTAAGGTGCATTCCCGAGTCGGGAACCGAGAACGCTACGTTCTTAGCCAAGACAGTCAGTAGATCTTTAAAGGCCCAGTATCGCAAAACGCAGTCTCGCCTGGCCCAGGTGTCTCTCCTGGTCATGCGGGGCTTAGATACTGGGCTCAGTTTAAAGAGATACTTTTTCACCTTTTCGGTTGGGCGTCTCTCAAGACTTTAGCACCGGCGACTGCGCTACCACCTGTAAGCAGAATCAAACATTCTTCCGCGCCTGGAGGAATTGGAAGTCCGAAAGCTCTTAAAAGCAAAAGAGCGATTGGTGCGAAAATACCTAAATACCCACTGCCGACTTTCAAATTACCTTTCATGGTCTACTCCTTAAGAGTTTAATTATTGCTACCTCTTCACACTTTGTTGGGAGCCGATACTTTCGCTTTAAAGGATAGCGAGAGCCCCGTCCCTGATAGGGTCCGAACCAGTTGATGTGCGCGTTGCCTTGTCTCCCCATGTTGAACTGCACCTCTTCTAGATCGGCCATAGACGTCTGAGAGTCTTTTACTTTCATGCAGGGATTTATCTGAACTTCAAAGCCGTCGTTAAACGTAATGCCGTTTTCAATTCCCTCGTCTGGGTCGATGGTGTGAACTTCGTCAGTGACTCCTACTGGGGTGAATTGATGTCCGTGAACATGGTTCCGAACATATTCAACGTCTAAGCCTACGAGCTCTTCTCTTGTAATCTGATAGAACGTAACGAACGCCTCTTCGTCGAAGTTATCTTCGAGCCAACCGACAAGCGGGTGTCCTCCGCTTGCTAGGACGTACTGAACTGCGGGTTTGATACGCAGTCGCAAGTGTTGTCGGTAGCTCTCTTGGAATGTCGGAGATGTCTTTATAAGCCTGTTAAGCGTCCTAGCCGGGACTCCAGCGGCCCATCCGGGTCTGCCGACGTAGTCTCTAGGCACTCGGGCTGCGGGTCCTGAATGTGCATAGAACAAGATGCTAAGATGTCGACCTCCAGCGGTCAGTTTATCCACGCAGTATCTTAAAGGCTCAAAGTTGTAGCCGAAGGTTCCGTCGCTGATTAACGCAACTATGTTGTTTTTGAGCCGAGCCTTGTGTTGAAGGTCGCAAAGAGCGCGACACTGAACGGCGCTAGCGTGACACTGGAGCAGTGAAATGCCGCGAGCTGGAGAGTCTAGAAGCTGCGCCGACGCGGGACAAAGGAATCCCGTTACTACTAAAAGTAGTGCTGAAAAAGTTTGTTTCATATGCAATTTAGTCTACGTCGTAGTCTTGAACTGGACTGTGATACGTGTCGCGAATGTAGCCTTTAATAAACTCTTTTGCCGAAGCGAGAATCGCGTATAGCGAATTGAAGTGGTATCCAATGTCTATTGCGATTTCTTTTATAGGAACACCCTGTAAGTGCAAAGTAATAACCTTGTGCCAGATAGGTTGCTCCACGAAAAGCACGTCGAGCGCTTCTTGAACAGGTTTAGGCAGTTTCTCCTTCTCCATGCTTCGGCGGATAAAATATTTCTTCGGGAACGGCTAGTCGAAACTCTTCTAGAATAGCTTTCTTTTTGGCTTCAAACAACGCAAGGTTTTCGTAAGACCAGAGCGGTGTCCTTATCAGGCCATCTTGGTCTGTTGGGACAGTAACGAACGGCCAGCCGCTCTTCGCCCGTACGATTTTAAATGACAGTATGGCGTCTCCTTCGCGAACTTTAGCCCAAGCCAATTGCCGTTTATCTCGGGGGTTAAAACACAGTGTTATTTCGACAACCATTATACGAAACCCTTGAGGTCATCGTCCCCGTAGGGAGTCTCGGAGATGTCGTGAACGTAGTCCTGTAAGAACTTCACTCTCTCTTGCATCTTCGCTTCCTTGTCGATATCCGCTTGCGTGACCACTTGCACTTCAGCGTCTCTGCGGTGCTCCGAATACCCGTTGGCAGTCTCAGTCCAGGCGATCTGGACGCAGTCGCAAGGGATGAGCAACGCCGGGAATTCGTCTTCAAAGATGTTATGACCAAACTTCCCGATGGTCCGCGCCAGAACACGCTGGCATTCAAAAAACTCCAGGAGGTAGGTCTGGTAAGATTTATTGTCGACATTGAACAGCCGAGGCTTCTGATACACCCAAATGATTTTATCCATCCAAGCCGGTTCATTCCACCAACGGGCAGACTCCGCGAACGACAAGACAGACTTCTCGCTTACGATTCGCACTTCAAACCAGCGATAAGGCCCTCCAACGTCCGCCTTCTTTGCGAAAGCTGTTGAGATCTCCCGATAGCTGGGGTCGTGCTCATATGCCGTATTGGGCGTCTCTGCGCCAGCCCACTTCGGGTGCTTAGTTGCATTTACGTCTGGAATAATTAACATCCTACTCTCCTCTCTCTGCCGCAGTTAGTTGTGCTAGCCGCTGTTGTTGCCTTAGTCGTTTCTTGCTTGTTACAGCTCCTTCGTCGATGGCTAGTTGTCTAAGCTGTCGAGATTGCTCAAACACCAACCCCTTTTCTGGGTCTACTTCTACGGAACGGTACCCGCTAAAAAGTCGCATACTCTTTTCCTTATCGGACAGGCTCGGATTACCCATGGCGTTCATGGTCATCACCGCCCGTTCGACTCCGGGAATCATGCTAATAACGGCAAGCTTGGCAGGGCTTGCCGTATAAGTCCCGTCTCCATTGTCACGTCCGCCTAGGAAAGCTTTTAGCAGGTTGTCTAGTCCGCCGTACAGATCTCCGGGAATGACTTCCGACGTTACGTTTTCGAGCCAGTCAGGAATGAGTTTGGAGACTTCAGTGACTCGCCGCATTGTGCGATCATTTATCGGTCTATCAAAGTAGAAATTCTTGCCTGTCATCTGCTGGACAGCATGTTTCAAAGGAGGTGTTAGCGAAGCCAGCCAGAGGTCTTTCGTGCGTCCTGCCGACTTCCAAGACGCATCTAGCACAGAGCCGAAAGTCATGTGCTGTGGAGCCTCTAACGAGAAAAGCCCAGACATCGACATAGCTGGAATCTTGTCGCCGATTAGTAGTTTCGGGTTCCCGTCGTCGGAGAATCCAATGAAGCGACTGAGGGTCTCCCGAGTCCTAACGCTCTGCGCTTGCTCCACAACGTCAGGCGACGGGGGAAGCTGGTTAGGGTCCACTAGAAGCTCCTTTACCGCGTCCAGCGCGTGAAGCTGCTGTGTAATAGCGCCAGGACGTGAGACTAGGTTCACTAGAGTATTCGCGGTCTGCGCTTTGGCGAACGAGTAGAAGAACATGGCATTATTCATGATCGTCTTTTCAAAGCCCGTCTTGCCTGTCACGTAGTTTGTGAACAGTTCGTTGACTCGGGTCGCCGCACTCTTGGGGTCCCAGCCCTCTTCTACTAAGTTGTAAAATAGGTGCTCTCGTCCGTAGCTCTCGGTTAGGTTTGCGGCCCCTCCGGGAATATCTTTCAGCCAACGACCGAAGCCGTTCTTCTTGATATACTCCTGCATCTTGAAGGGGCTCATGTGCATGGCCGCTACGTCCGCGTGTGCCTCTAGTAAGTCGAAGGCCGAACTTTGCTTGCGAATCATTCCGTTCGCTACAGCCATGCGCTCAAGAGCTTTGGCTTGATAAGTAATTCCAGTGCCTTTTTGCACAATCGAGCCGTTACCCTTCATCAGCTCCGCTGTGCGTAGCAACCTAGGCGGGGACATTGCCACAAAGAGCGAGTTCATTTCTGGGCCAGCGAGAAGAGGAGCACTCAGGATATTCTGCGCGTGATAACCAGGCCACCATTCGAGGGCTCCCTTCTTAAGATAGCGCACTCCGCCTTCGTAAGTGCTTGCTAGCGCCTTAGCCACCTTCCCGACAGGGTCGCCGGGGCTGTTTACATACTTGTCGGCAACACGCTGGTAGAGCCCTCGGGTATCAAGAGACGACTCTAGGGCTGCGACAAAATCTAAGGGCAGTTCACCCTTAAAAAACGCGGCATCCTCCGGGCTCATGTTCTTCAGTGCTAATGTTTGAAACTTCTCGCTAGTATACTCTGCTCCTGCACGAGTAGTCGGGAGTTCTCCCAGACGCCCAAGGGTGGTGTTTCTCCACTGGGAATACTTCTCGGAGAGCGCGTCGAATACTTGTGTTTGTTCGTTCGCGATATTCGCGTCTTTCAGTGCGTAACTTGCTGGAGCATTAGGTACGTGCAAGCCCATCTTCTCCGCTTTGAGCCGAGCCGCGTCGCCGTCTAGTCCGGGTATCTCGGCTTGTCGCACTATGCGGTTGTAGTGATCGCGAGTTATTATATCTCCAGTCACAGGGTCACGAAAAGATTGCAGTCGTCCAGAGAAAAGCTCATCAGGTAGGACGCCCGTCTGAAACATCTTCTCGGCCTGTCCCATGTCCTTGGAGAAATTATACTGCTTGAGGATGCCACTGGCTTCGGAGGCTATTCGGTTCGACTCTGCCCCTGTAAGAGCTTTAAGCGTCTGACTAAGCTCCGCCGGTAGTCCGACCTCTAGCGCGGTTCTCTCAAAAAACTCCTTGCTTGCATTGAATCTTTTCTGAGCAAGAACTCTGTTCATCCATAAGGATTCTAGGTCGAGATTTGGCTTTAGCCCTTGAGCCTCCGCTCTAGCGAGAGTTGCCTGTGTCTTTGCAAAAGTATGGTTAGGTTGCCGCGCTAAATCTTTAGCTACCTTTTCTAGCCCTGCATCGTCCATGCCCTTGTACATTCCGGGAAGGTAAGCTTTGTAGAGATTCTCTATTTGCCCGGTCGCCTGGAGTTCCCCTCCAAGGTAGTCCATGTGCGCTTTGAACGAGTTGAAAACATTAAACGCCTCGTCTCCTAGACCTGCGGCTCTTTCGTTCAGTCGTCCGACGTGTAGTCCTACGTATTTGGCTGCGGCCTTCTCTAGCTCTGCGTCTAGTTCTATCTCAGATCGTTGGATGACTTTTCCTGTGCGGGTGGTGAATTTCGCGACCTCCCCGCCAGGAAGTATCGGTGCCTGGTAAGCTCTTAGGAATTGCTCAAGATCTGCGCTTGTGCCGCCCATCTCCTTAAAGCGTGAGAGCTGAGGGAGGACTTCTTGTGCCGCCTCTTCTTTCGCGTAGTATTTCGCGGTAGGAGCCTCTTCTATTAACTCCTTTCCTACCCTACTGCCAGCTGCTAGCCGGGTACTGAATAGCGAAGAAACACTTTTAACCCCTGAGCGAACCGCGTTCTTAACTTTATTCGCGCCCCCGATAACTTTACCTTCTCCGGGAATATCTTTAGCCAGAGAGACACGAGCGTTGTAAAACTGCCCATCGAGCGATTGCAGCGCGGACGCGGACCAGTTCGAGACGACTGGAATGTCTGCGCTCTTTCGAGAAAAGGGAGAGATCAGTCGAAGCCTTGGCGGTTGAAAGAGACTTTCTAGCGGAACGTCGTCGGCTAAGCCGAACTGCTTCTTGAGCTGAGCCTCTGCCGGGTCGAGAGCTGTGCGAACTAGCCCCTTGCCGAGTTGCTCTTCGGTAGCAAGCCCCGCTCGAAGAAGCTCTTGTCGAGCCTCTGGGTCTTGCATGAGTTGGTCGATCTGTCCGTACTTTTTGCGAGAGTCGACTAGTGCTGCCGCTTTTTGGAAAGTGTTTGAAGTAGAGTTCTCTGCCCTCACCGCGACATCGAGAAGCCCATCATCGAATACCTCCCGAGCTGCCGGGTTAGATTCTAGGAACGCATCAACGCCGGGTTGATAGACAGAGACTTTGTCGGGTTGACCGAAGCCGAGCACACGTCGGCTGAGCTGGTCGGTTTCGCCTTCGGTAAACCGGCGAACTAAATCTGCACGTAATTGCTGGGGAGTCTTAGAAGCTCCTTCGGCTGTTCGGAGAGCCGCTTCCGAAAGAGTCTTTCCTCCGGCCTTCACCCCTGTGCCTACGCCCAGGGTTAGATAGGTCAGGGGATCTAGAAGCATGTCGCCAGCGAAGCCGAGACTCGATCTAGCCACTGTGCTCCCGAAGGAGTCGTCTGTGAAATACCCGTTACGGCGAAGCAGCTCGCCCGTGGCGAGGTTTTCGTCTGCGCCCTTCTTTGCTGCATCGACGAAGCCTAGGTCGCGGTACCCAGGGGTTCCTGTGAGCTTAGCCGCCGCTCCGGTTGCCCACTGTCCGGGAGTTAGGAGGGTGTCGATAACGCTGGGAATTAGCCCAGGGCTCGGGTCTTGTAGGGTGGTGTCGATGCCCTGCGCTTCGAGGATCTCGCGGTAACGCTCCGAGCTTCGTTGCGCGTTCTTAAAAGCTTCTTGAGCGTTCGCCTGTCTGAAGTAGTCTGCGAGTTGTTCGGATGTCGGGTTCAATTAGAAACCCAGTAATTCGCGTAGTCTTGAGCCCATGAGTTCGTTCGGCTCTCCCCGTTTTGCTAGTTGGTCGAGATTAATAGTTTGCCTGGCCCTTGATGGGGGCGCTAGCTCAATGAACCTTTTCAACTCTGCGATCATTGGACCATCCAGAGCGATAGTCTCTCCTCCTTTAGCCCCTTCCGCAGCTCGCTCTGCTCGGCTGAGAGCCTCAAGTCGTCGCAGACGTTCAGGACTTGGCGCAGGTAATCCGAGAGGTCCAGGATTCTTAGTCGCAGCTGTTGCGCCAGAAGAGATGGCCTCTCTTCCTTTAGTACCTGACGCAGCTCGCTCTGCGCGTTCTATGGCCTCAAGTCGTCGTAGACGTTCAGGGCTCGGCGCAGGTAGCCCTAAAGGTCCGGGCTTCTTAGTCGCCGCCTTAGCAGCTGTAGCCGCAGCCCCGGCAGCCCCAGCTTTCTTCGTTGCAGCCTTAGCAGCGGTAGCCGCTACTCCCGCAGCGCCAGCTTTCCCTCTAAGTGCGTACATGATAGCCGCTAGACCCGCGCCAGCTCCGAGTTTGTTAATGTCAAAGTGCTCTAATAACTCGTTAGCTCCAGACCCTAGACCCGCGCCAGCTACGCTCCCTAAAAGCTTTAGTGGGACACCGCCGGGGACCATGTACCCTGCGAGCGAGCCAAGTAACGGCATAACTGAGTCTGTCAGTCCTCCGCCTTGCTCTTCGTCTTGAGATCCCCTGTTTTCGGGCATTACCTGAGCTGGTTTATTGATGTTCAGCATTTCTAATAGCGCCCGATGCGCCTGTCCCGTAGGATCGCTTTCCGCCACTTTCGCTAATGCGGCTATCCTAGTTTTCTGCATCTCGGCCCCCCGCTCGGCCTCGAAAGCTCGATAAAGCTTTTCTTCTCGCTCCGCACCGCTGGACATCGGGGTTCTGAACTTTGTTTTCGAGAAAGAGCCTGATCGGTTGCTGTTCTTTACTGTGTCGTTTGGCCCGACCATGAACATTGGGGTCTGCCCTGACTCGGAAGCCAGGCGAAGAATCTCCGAAGCGTCGATTTGCCCAGCACGTTGACCACCGACTAGTGTCGGAGCCGCCGGTCTCATAACCTGCTCGGCTTCTTGCCGCCTAGGTACCACCTGAGGTGCGACTTGAGGTGCCTCCTCCGACTCGAAAGCTGAGGACTCTCGCCCTCTAAGCAAAACGTCTAGAACATTTCCCACGTCTTGCCCGTCAAAGGGCAAATTCTCGACGATGCTTCGACTGGCATCTAGGAACGGATTACCACTGAAGGTTCCTGGCTTACTAAGCTTCTCGTTTACTCCGAGAAGCCCTCTCTGTATCAGTTCTTCTAGATAGTTCATTACATTCCCATCATGCGTAGAATATCCGCTGTGTAGTCCCGAGTCTCACTTGTGTTAGTTCGGACAGGGGTGTTTACCATTTCGCCGCCTTGTCTTTGCCACTGGTCTTGAGTCGAGCGACTCGTCTCTTTTCGGTTAAGCATGTCTCCGAACATCGACTTAATTAGGTTGAGCTTCTGCGTCATGGCGTTATTGGTTATCTGTTGATCTAGTCCTGCGTCCTTCATGCGCTGTTGCCGCTGAAAGTCGTTCGCCACCGCCGTTCGCGTCATCTCCGCTCGCTCATTGTTCTGACCGAACATGCCCAGTCCGCCGACCGAACGACTGCTACCGCCGGGGATTCTGCCGCTAGTATCTTTGTATGTTGATGGGTTAAGATAGTTTGTTGTTGCGGCCTGGCTCTGGTCCTTAAGGCCCAAGCTCTGAGCGGCATTCCCGGTCATGCTGAATCCCATCGAGGACAGTTGAGCATAAAGTTCTGGGTGGGCTTGCGCCAGCGCTTCCATCTCACGGTTTCCTACATAGCTCATTTAAAGATCTCCTTATCTATAGTTCTGTCGATTTTAAAGCGTAAAGTCATCAGTTAACTAAACCGACCGCCAAGGATCATCTTTAAGATGGCGTCTAACCCGAGCTCTTGGTTGTTCTTCTTTCCTAGCTGTTTGCCACCGTAGTGCGAGAGGCTTAATTTAGGAGCTTTCGGCTGAAAGCTATCAAAAGCGTTCTTTGCATCACGCCCGAGAGCTGAATTTCTTAGCGACAACTCTGCCGGGTTTCGGGTCTTTGGTGTTGTGGCGAAGCTCCTAAGCTGCCCTACTGGACTCCTCATAAAGTCCGGGTGCGTGCGAGTTCCAGGAACCGCATCCATCTGACTAGGACTAGGGCTCCCTACTTGCCCTTGCTGTAAAAGTTGCTGAAGTAATGACATTAGCTGCCCTTCTGAAGTGTTTCGACATTAAGCCACGAGTCTATCATCACCGCCCATACCGAGAGCTTCGGCGATTCGAGCCGCCTGTCCCGATTCCGCCGGGCCCGGTTCCGCCGGGCTTGCCGCCGGTGTAACCAGGGGCCCTGGGAGGCGGCGTATAAGGCTTGCCGTTGCTGTCGAGACCCGTCGCCGTCTCCGCCGCCGGGAGATTACTATCGCCGCTGGGTCGACCGCTGGGGCCGCCGCTGCCGCCGGTGCTGCCAGGAGGTGGAGCATATTCACCGAAATCCCCTACTTCCATTCCTTGTTGTCGGAATAATGCCTGAATCGCATCCGCGAACGCTTTAAATTGGTGTTGCCCAGATACGTTTCCGTACTGACCGAACGTCTTAAGCGAGTCTAGGAGAGTCTCCGCTTGCCGAGAAGCTGTATTCTCGTTCAGGGTGCCTGTTTGAAAAGCCGCGTCTGCCGCTTGCCTATCCGCGTCATTGGCAAGACTTCCGGTCTGGAAAGCAGCGTCTGCCGCCTGTCGTCTTGAATCATTGGCTAAACTTCCTGTTTGGAAAGCCGCGTCTGCCGCTTGTCTCGCCGACGCAATGCCCGTGTTGGCATAGTCGTTTCCGGCTCGGTTCATTCCGAGCCCAAGAGCCGCCTGTCCCTCCCCGATAGAGGTTAAGATCTTTGCGCCCTCCTGACGAGACTTCTCGAAGTTCATCTCGTTATCGGCAAGAGCCGAACCAAGCGTTCCCATGTAATTACTGCGAGACTGATTAAGAGCTCCAGTGGGAGCGTTGAACATTCCCGAGGTAGACAAGCCTCTGCCCGCAAACTGATTTTTAAGCTGCATCTCCTGCCCCTGCTGAGCGCCAGAGAGACGTGCGCGTATCCGACTGGCCGCAGTGTCTCGCATTACAGTAGAAGGCATGGCTTCTCTGGCTGCGTCCTGGAGCGTACCCCGTGCTTCGTTGAAAAAACTAGGGTCGTATTCGTATTGAGGCATTAGCTTTGGTCTCCCTTCCGCCCGAACAATCTATAAAAGAAAACGATAAAAGAGCTGAGTATCGGCTCTGTTGCAGGAATCGCAGTCGTTTTGGTAACGCGGACATTTACGAATCTCGCCGTAACCCCGTTAAAGAACGCTCTTAAACTTCCTGCCGTATGTGTAAAATTATACCATGTCGCCGGTCGTTCTTGTGGGGATTCCGTGTTTGACGAATATCGAACCGTTACGTTTTTGCTGAAAGGATTAAACGTTGGAAAGTCTAAGCGCACAAACCGCTTCGTGTCCGCCGTGCCTTCCGTAGCGATAACCGGGTCCAGATTGCTAAAGATTGCGTCTGCCTCAAAGTCCACGCCGTCATCCTGCGCGAGATTCTGCTGTAGCGTCTGATAGGTCGTGCCAAGGTTTAATCCCCCAAGGAACATGGTCTCTTGCATGGGACTAATGCCTGAGCCTTTAGTGCGGGGGATATACCCGCAGACCAGGACCTTACCAGCTGAGTTCCCGTCCTCAACAATGGCCCAGGTATAGGTGTTCGTTAGTCCGTCTTTCGGATCAATGCCAATAGTAATATTTCTTGAAACTGCCATTAGACCCAGGGCCCTCCGTACCAAGTCCCTAAATACCAGGAGCCGCCGTACCAGGAGCCTCCGCTAGAGGGAAGTCCTCCTTGGTCCAAGCTCCAATTGACGAGCTCTCCAGTCGTGTCGTTGACCCAGCGGACTACGAAACGTGCTCCGGGATCTATCCAGCCAGACGCCTCCGAGTCGGACACTGACAAGTGAAAAATAAACTGCTTATGCGCGTTGCTGTACTGCGTCCAAACAAAGATAGATCCGTTATACTCTCTTACTAAAACATCACGGAGTAGCTCCCTTTGCGGGAATGAGATCTCTCTCGTAACCCCGGAGTTCGTTATGAACGCTGGTCCATCCTCCGCCCAAAAAGCTATGACCTCCCCGTCCGTAGCAATAGAATTTTTAAAGTTCGTCCCTTCCTTCGGAACGAATACCTGCACGGCGAACTCACTTTCGGTGCGGCCTGAAATTTCATGAATTCCGAAGCCTGGGGGTTGGAAGACAAGCAGCCCTCCGCCCGGTCGTGAAGCAACTCCGGTAATGCGCTTCGGAAAAACGAATACTCGATCGGGGGAGAAGTATTCTAGCTCGGCATAACTCCCGGAAAAGGCTTCACTGAAATGAAGTTTAGTGGGGTCGTTAGCGTCGACTACCCAAAAACGCCCTTCGTGCGATTCGATTAGGTAGCTAGTGCTTGGCGGAGGATTGTGATTTAGCGCTAGGGGCGCGTTCGCTCCGAGAGATAAAGAGTCAAGAGTATCAGCATAGGAAACTGTAGCTAGTGGAATTTCTGCCACAAACAAAAACGGATCTTCTCCGGTTTCAATGGTTCGGTAAATACGCTTAAGCGTTACGCCTTCACGAGCGCATGACGTCTCTAATCCAGTGAGGGTAATCGTCTTGTTCGAGACAGTGTATAGCGCTGTCGTTGGACTAGGAGAACTTTCCCAGCCTGAGGACTGGTCGACAAAGGTATAAACGTATCGATAGGTCCCGGTAATTCCAGTGCCTGAATTGGATAAAGTAGGCGCTGCCGCTGGTGGCGGGCCTCCAAAGCGCGTGACGCTGCCAGTGACGACATCTCTAAGCTTAGTCGGTCTTCCAGCGGCAATGACAAAAAGCTCTCCGATTTGAGCAAAGTGTGAGGTGTCCCCGACATCAAAGTTAGTGCTAGCGCCGAGTGAAAAAGCAATCCAGGTAGAGGTAACCCAATCCAGTTTTTCCAAGTAGGTGATCGCCGCAGTGCGTCTGTGTCGGATGATTGTTTCCCGAACTGGTACGCGAGCAAGCCCTGTGTCTTCTGCATAGCCCGAGATCCCCCAGATGTCTCCGACTGTTGCCCAGCCTGTAGAGCCGCCTCGTGAGTACAAAGCGTGTTTGACTCGGTTAACAATAAAGTTCTCGCACTTAAGAAACGAGAGTTGGTTTGCATCAATCGCGTCCGTGCTTCGGTCGAGCCCCGTAAACTTACTATACTGTAGTGATTCCATTAGCTGTAAGTTGAGATAAAGATTTCGGCGTCTGCGCTGTAAGCAGTCCCTGTGCTAGTTGCCCATTGCAGTTCGTAAATATTGATTCCTGGTGGCGGTTCGTCGACTGCTTTAACGAAGATGGCAGTTCCGCGCCCACTGGTAGAGAGATTAGGAGTCATGCTTCTAGCCAATCCCACTGGCGCAATGTCCGCTCGCACCATCCTAGCTCTGATTAGCGAGCCCGGACCCCCAGCGGACACACTTACGAGTGCGTCAAAGGTCACTACGTCTCCGAGTCGCGTCGTGACGGTAAACCGGGCCGCTCCGTATTGTCGATAGCTGGAAGTCGTGACAGTAATCGGAGTAGGATACTCGTAACTTCGATAGTCTCTCCGAATCGACTGCACGTCGAGCCGATCCAGCTCCCTTTTAACGTCCTCAAGCGAACGAAGAGGACCTGTCCTCATTAGGTGCTAGGAGTAAGAGTGATGGCCGAACGCACTCCGGTACTGTTCACAGTCCCAGCTATTCGTGTTGCTGCATCATTCGGTGTCTTGAACACGCCGGACGAGGGAGAAGTTCCCGCTAAAGCAGAAAGGCAGATACTAAGAACCTGCGCGGCAGAGTAACCACCTTGCGATTCCACCGTGCGGTTCAGCTCTCCCGCCGGGACAATGACATAGCCCGAGGTGCCATCAGGGTTTACTACCCAAGGCTCTGAAACTGTCGCAACTTTTGTCGCGCCAACGTAATCGTCGATCAGTCGAACCTGCCCCGCTCCGGTGCCGGTCGCGATAGCAATAAGTAGGTGGTTGTAATAATCGTCCACGGAAGCCGCTGCTGCCGCTAGCGTTATCGTTGTAGCTGCTCCGCCTACGGCTGTGCCGTCAGGATCTAACAACTGGCTTAGTCGCTTACCGACTGAGCTCGCCGGGTAAGTTGCGTCAACTGGCTGTCGAGCAATGTACTCACTCTGGTCCAGCTGAATAATTGTTTGCGCCTGTACCATGTTCGTTGCTCCTTTCAAAAGCACGGTCACGAACCTTGCGCCCGCGGCAACCGCCGCGTCTGGTAAACAAAGAACATACAAGCCCGGCTGATTAGCCAGGGACGTTTGCAAAAAGCCGCCGCTGGTCCAGGTGCCTAGAGTCATCGACACAAGCGAGATCGCTGTCGCCGAAGTAGCGTTAGACCGATGGTAGTACGCGGTCAATCCAGCGGAAGCGTTAGTGAGTCCCGTGAGCCCAGCTCCGGTTGTCGAAGATGAGTCGCCTACCCAGATCGGCATCTGTACGCTAGCCGCCCCTGCGTTTATAGAAATTAGTGCCATTCTTTATTACCCTTGAAATCCACCATTCATTCCGCCTCGATTAAAGCCCCCAGCGCTACCACCACCACCGCCCCCACCGCCGCCACCACCGCCCCCACCAATGCCCTCTTCGTCTGCTCCGATATCCCATGAGCCGCTCCTTGTTCCGCCGTCGAGGTCATCACCAAAACTGTACTGTGCATCCGCTGTGAGAGTAGAACCTAAGTTCTTCGCCGCAGTGTCCCCCGCGTTTAGGTGGTAGTTGTCGTTCGGTCGGTCAATGAACGTCGGGGTCTTGCTTTGGAAACTCGCTCCGTCAGGGGAGCTAGTGTCGGTCGTAATATTAGTCGCGGTCGTGTAGGTGTTCCAGGAAGAACCGTCTAAGGTGTACTGCGTTCCTGTGTTGTGCGCGAGAATGTTGTTCTTGAAATGAAGCGATTCCGTGGTTCCGTTTCCAGCAAGATAAACTCCCCCACCGGCATTGTCCACAATAGTATTGTTGTACAAGATATAGACGCCACTAGTCCCAGAGTGGTTCACAAATATCCCGTAACTGCGAAAGTCGTAAATCAGGCAATTCACAACTGCGAGCTTTATATTGCTGTCGGCAATATTAGACCTTACTCCTTGGCAATTCGATGATGTCGTCGGCGTGCCGGTTGGCTTGTAGGCAATAATGCAGTTCTTTAAAAGAACTAATGCGCCAGTGCCGCCAGCGCCGGAGTTTAGGTAGACCGCCCTTCCCTGCTCTGCGTCGTTAGAAGTGTTGGCGATTTGCAACCCTTCTATACGTACGTTCGGGATGTTTACTTCAATGACTCCGGTAACAGAGCCCCCTACTTCTAATCGATATTTACTTGCGTCGTAGATTCCCGCGTGCCGATTAGCTTGAAGCACCGTAACACTTAAATAGCGCGTGGCGTCTGTCGTAAAGCCTGAGAAGTTTACAGCGCCGCTGTCTGCCGTCGAACCTTCGCAAACAATTTCAAGAATCTCATCCGCCGTTACTAAGTTTCTCGCTAGCGTGCTGCTTGCCGTAGCCAAAGAAGCAAACGCTCGATTTGCGCCGGTCGTGTTGTTCGTTGTGCCGTCACCACCGACTGTGCTGGAAGTATTAACGTAGCGCGTTACGAGTGTAGCCATTAAGTCACAAAAGCTCTTTTGAAGTATTTACGAGTCTGAACATTGAGAAACTTTTCATCCGAGAAAGCAGGAGGCTCAATGGGGCCTCCTGCGCCACCTGTCCCGTCAAAAACTAAAAGGGTGCGATTCGTTAGTCCGACGTTGCTGTATACTTTATCTGGAGCAAACGGGCCCGCGAAGACGCCTCCGCCGAAGTCTGCGTTAGAGCCTGAGACAATGTTTAAATTTCCAATGCCATAATTAACGAAGTTCGGATTCCCGAACCTACCGTTAACGTCTCGCCCGAGCGCTCGCCACTCCGTCCAGGAAAAGTCCTTAGTGCCAGCACCCGTAGAACCCAGCCGCATGATGTTATCTTCCGAGGGGGAAAAATAGAGGTTGAAGTTAGTAACTATAGGTTTCGCGATAACGGTCGAGGTCACTGTGTAGATGTGATGTTGAATCAAGCGGGAATCGAATTCGTTTGTTCCCGCAGCGCTTCGCGAATCGTAGTAAATATTGTAGTTCCACTCGCCAAAGTCGTTAATCAAATAAGGGTCGTATATGTCGACAGCGGCTCGCTCGCCTGGGCCTCCGCAGTTAGCGAACAAGCAATGCTCTATCAGCATGGGGCCGCGAGAACGTGACGGCTCCGTCTCTTGCATACGAAGCCCTGAGTTATAAAAAACGCAGTAGCGCATCGAACTAAAATTGGAGGTCGGGGCCGCGCCGTATTTGTCGAAAGATTCGCAGTTATGAAGTACGAGTCGCTTAGGCCCCGCGTGTTTAATCTTATAGCCGTACTTAGAACAGCCCCAAGACTTACAGTTCAAGATCCAGATATAGTCGTTAGTAGTGTCGCCTTCTGTGTATATAATCCAGTTCGAGCTATTACCGTTCGGAGCGAACGGGTCCCCGTTGTTGTATGCGACACTCCGATCACACAGGGCGTTAATCCCTGCCATGTAGATTCCCGCTGGGTTCGTCGAGTATTCCCAGAGGCAGTCGTGAACGACGCAATCTTTAATAACGCAGAATGAGGACTCTGAAGTTAAAAGTCCTGCGCGTTCCACGTAATTTGCGTTCTGCGCCTCTAAGTTTGAGATAATGGCATATGCAGTTTGAAACAACCAAAGTCCATGGCCCGCCGACTGACAATCGAGAATGGCAGACTCTCCAGGATAACTGCGAATCTCAAAAGGGTCGTCCGCCGTAAAGCTCTTTCCCGCAATCGGGGAGGTATTGCTCCAAGACTCGTGGTAGGTGCCAGCGCGTAGGTAGATTGTTTTGCCGTCACCACCGGACACTCGTCCGATAGCATAGTTAATCGTTCTTAGCGGAGAAGATATACTGCCGTTAGCGACACTGTCTGTGCCACTGGGAGACACGAAAAGAAAGTCCGATGTCCCAACGGTACACGTAAATGTCCGGCTAACGGAACCGCCGCCCTCGCGGGTAACCTTAACCTGGATGCCTGAATGTGTTGCTGGCGTTGTCGGAGTTCCCATGACTCGCCCATACTGGTCGATGGTCATCCAGGTCGGATTGCCAGTAATGGTCCAGGTGAGGACTCGGTTATCCTTCTCGTAATACGAGAAGCGAAAGTCTAAAGCTACGTTCGTGTGAGCCCGCACAGGAGCGGGCCAAAAAAGCTTTAGCTCTTCAGAAACGTAATCGGCGTAGGGCATCTTGTCGTCTGTCTTAGGGGCGCAATACTTAAACTTACTAACGGCATCTCAAGGCAAGTTTAGTAAGCCGTTAGGTTTAAAAGCAGGGTGATGTCCGTAACTGCGGCAAAAGTGCCGGTAGCTTGAGTAACTAGAACGCAATAAAGAAACGAGCTTCGCAACGAAAGGGAATAGTTCAAATCCCGAGCGTAACCGAAAGAGTTGTCGTTAAAACTGGAGTAGGTAGTTATTGGCACAATCGCCGCAATCTTGCTCATGTCCGCGTCTGCTACGTCTAGCACACCGTTGTCGGTTATTGTGGTCAAAGTAGGGTCTTGATCGAAAACGACCAAGTGCATAGACAATCCCAATTTGTTTTGATCTACTAACCCAACCGAGGTGATAAATGGGGAACTTAACCTTAAGCCTCCGGTGTCAAAAGTCATCTTAGTTCCGACAACGTCACCTATAGAATACGCGATTAAAGAGATAACGGGAGTAGCTTCAAAGGTCGTGGTGCCGGTAGTCATCTTAGTCCTTTAATAAAAACATTTCATATAAAGCGTTAATCGCAGAGCAAGAGGCCACTGGAACGACCGCCGCCTTTAAAAGCGCTTGAGCAAACTTAAGTTCCGATTCCGATATCTCAAGAGTCTCCAATCCCGAAAAGCAAAGCTTCTGCATGAGAGGATATAGCGCTTGGTGTTGCTCAAAGTTGAGGCCATTAGGGTACGTAACCCCTAATAAATCAAGCAGCGATTGTTGGCAGAGCGCGAACGCTGAACAATCTTCTGGAAGCAGCAAGCCGAACTTCTCATAATCGGGATAGGCGCGAATAGTTATCATTAGACTCGATACCAAGGAATGTAGCCCGCCGAACCATCCTGTACTGTTTCCAGCCAGCCGTCAGGGGCCACGTTCTGAGGAGCCTTAGAGCTGTTTCCGCCGTTGACCCCGAAGTTCATAATGCCCGAGGAGTTAATGGTCATGGCCGAGGTGGAGCCGTTAACTGTGAAATTTATGCCTCGTCCGGTTTGGCCCAGGATGACAAAATCTGCAATCGAGATGCCCTGGATTCCTACCGTAAATATTGTTTGCCAGACTCTCGCAGCGCTTCCGAGAGAGTGCGAGTTCGTAGCCGAGGGCAATAAAGTCGCGGCAAAGTCCGCCACGTTATTTGTGGCAATATCCCCCAACCCTAGATTTGTTCTTGCGGTAGCGGCATCGCTTGCCCCGGTTCCACCATTAGCGACTGAAAGATCGGTGCCTGACCAATTGCCGTCATTCACTGCGCCCAGAACGGCGAGCGCTCCTAACCCTAAAGCGGTTCTAGCTCCAGAGGCATCACTTGCCCCGGTTCCACCGTTAGCTAAGGGTGCCGTGCTTAGAACCGCAAGAGCGCCTAACCCTAGATTTGTTCTTGCTGCGGCTGCCGTTACCGCCCCGGTTCCGCCGTTAGCGACTGGAGCTGTGCTTAAAACCGCGAGAGAGCCCAGCTCTAAAGCGGTACGCGCTGCGGCTGCCGTTACCGCCCCGGTT
>Ga0163144_10011276_pt1 | contig 18924 bp, 14 predicted proteins | sample OliLak19BULKMAT1_FD_123175 | JGI IMG/M metagenome (GOLD analysis project Ga0163144, IMG submission 123175) | Freshwater microbial mat bacterial communities from Lake Vanda, McMurdo Dry Valleys, Antarctica - Oligotrophic Lake LV.19.BULKMAT1 | ecosystem: Environmental > Aquatic > Freshwater >... | reverse complement strand
GGACGGCGAACTCGGGGTAACGGATTTCTGTCTCATCTGCGCTCCTCGTAGAACTACGATGAGCCAGAAATCCTCTCTTCCTCAACCCGATAAATCTGTCTCAATGGTGCTGATCCCGGACAGTTCAGCGTGTTTCTGTTCGCGAGAAAATTTTGCGCCCCCAAATGGGCATCTTCATGCGAGCCGACACCCCTCTATCGCCAACTGCCACATTTATGGTGCGGGCACTCAACAGTGCAGCTCGTTCAATGGTGAAGCGATAGGGCATTTCTACAGCGCTTCGAGTGTAGCGGTCCCTGTGGCGGACTGGTAGCCAACGGAATGAAGAAGAGTTGCACCTCGGGTAAGACCATAGAGAATCGGGGTATTGATCGCTTCCCCGCACCGGCCCAATCGGGCAGACTTGGTGTCGCTTTCCATGATTATCAGTCAAAGGTGGTCACCATGGCGACATTGCGCAAGTTCATCATCGAACGAGACATCCCGGCAGTCGGCAGCTTTGAACGCGAGCAACTGCGTGGCGCCGCGGCGCAGTCCAACGGTGTCTTGCGCCAACTTGGTCCCGATATTCAATGGGTCGAAAGTTATGTAGCCGCCGACAAGACATTTTGCGTCTATCTCGCCAAAGACGAGGATATCGTCAAGGAACACGCCAAGATCAGCGGTTTCCCGGCGACCAAGATCACGGAAGTCCGCAAGATGATCGACCCAACCACCGAACACGCGGGCTGAGACGACGTCCGGTGTCGGGAAGCGTTGCTACGTACTCCAGGCGAACCAGGGCGACGCCATCGTGCAACACGCCCGGCACAGCGACCTGGAAGTGGTCAAGGCCCACGCCGTCGAGGGACAAAGCGGTTTCCGAACAGCTCCATGCTCTCGGCCCCGTGCGCCTTTCCGCCGATGAAGCTGCCTAAGATCTAGGAACTAAAACCCGTTCAGGAAAGATCAGGGCTCATGTCCTATTTTGATCTAGGGTCGTTCCATCGTCCGGTCACCACGTCGTCGCCCGACGCGCAGCTTTGGGTCGATCGTGGCCTTGTCTGGCTCTATGGCTTCAATCACGAGGAGGCGATTGCCTGCTTCGAGAAAGCGCTGGGCGCTGATGCGGGTTGCGTGATCGCGTGCTGGGGCATCGCCCACGCCATCGGTCCGAACTACAACAAGCAATGGGAACTCTTCGCGCCGGACGAGAAGGTAAGCGCACTGGCCCGCGCGAGAGAGGCGCTGTCGGCGACCAAATCGGCCTACGGCCGAGCGACGGCGGTGGAGCGCGCGATGGTCGATGCACTGGCCGTCCGCTTCCCGACCGATCCCACAATCGAAGACTACAGCCCGTGGAACGACGCATTCTCAAGCGCAATGCGCGAAGTCTATGCAACGTTCCCGGACGACCTCGATGTCGTCACGATCTTTGCTGAAGCGCTCATGAACCGGACGCCCTGGAAGCTCTGGGACCTCAAGCGACGCGCGCCTGCAGAGGGCGCTTCGACCGAGGAAGCGCGAATCGTGCTGGAGCGGGCCTTCGCTACGCAACCCGAAGCGTGGCAACACCCGGGACTCCTCCACATGTACGTCCATCTGATGGAGATGTCGCCTACGCCCGAGAAAGCCCTGCCGCATGGTGATCGGTTGGTGGACTTGGTGCCCGACTCGGGCCACCTCGTTCACATGGCCACTCATATCGACGTGCTCTGCGGCGACTACCAGAATGTCGTTTGGCGCAATCACCGCGCAGCCAAGGTGGATCAGAAATTCTTCGATTACGCAGGCGGCAAGAACTTTTATACGGTTTACCGCATCCACAACCTGCACTTCAAAATATACGGAGCGATGTTTCTAGCTCAGCCGACGCCGGCCTTAGCAGCAGCCGAGGCACTGCTCGAAACCTTGCCTGAGCCTGTAGTGCGTTACCTTCCGGACCTCTTTGAGGCCTTTGTCGCCATGAAGCTTCACGTGCTCATCCGCTTCGGTCGGTGGGTGGATATCCTGAACGAGGCTTTTCCAAAGGACGCCGAGCTCTACAGTTATACGACGGCGATCTTACGTTATGCTCGGACCGTTGCGCTTGCGAACCTGGGACGCTTGGCCGAGGCGCAAAGCGAGTGCGATAAATTTGCCGTTGCGAGAGACGGGGTTCAGAAGACGCGTATGATGTTTAATAACCCTTGCTCCGAGGTGCTGAAGGTCGCCGAGCAGATGATGCAGGGCGAGGTGGCATACAAGTCTGGTCGCGTCCACGAGGGGCTTGAGCATCTGCGCGAGTCGGCACGTTTGGACGACGCTCTTCTTTACGACGAGCCTTGGGGGTGGATGCAGCCGACGCGCCACGCCCTCGGTGCTTTGCTTGTCGAAGCGGGACATTATGAAGAGGCGGAATCGGTGTATCGCGCGGACCTTGGGCTCGACGACACGCTGGCCCGCGCCTGCCAGCATCCTCGTAACATATGGAGCCTGCATGGCCTCGATGAATGTCTCGGACGGCGGGGCGAGACGGTAGAGCGGCACCATGTACGGCTCCTGCTTGACCAAGCTCTGGCGCGGGCAGAAGTGCCGGTGCGCGCGTCATGCTACTGCCGCTCGCAGACGAAGGCTGCTTGAGCGGTTCTTTTGGCAGTCCAAGACGGTCGCCAAGTACATGGCGAGGGGCGGGCGAGGGCGGTCGCAGACTTGGAAGACGTTTCTTCACAACCATTCGGCCGGCATCGCTGCCATGGACTTCCTGGTCGTGCCGACAGTCGGCTTTAAGCTGCTGTTTGTTTTGGTTATTCTCAGGCTGAGGCTTACCCCGGCAAAGTCGCGCTGCCATTTTGTCGGGGTGTTGCGGTAACGCTTACCGGATATGGCCGAAGGTCCTCGACGCTATGGTGCTTGTTAGATCGGCAACCGTGATCGACTGGCATCGTAAAGGATTCCGGCTTTACTGGCCGCGCCGATCGCAGCATAGGACGGCCCAGGAGCGCTGGACGAGCAAGCGCGACGCGGACAAATGAGCTTCCGTCTCATCCAGTGAATTTAAACCAATAACGATTTTTCGTGTTGACCAGCTTCGCCGCCGGGTATGTTATTTATGGGAGCTAAAATAGGGAGGGTGAAATGCGTGCCAAGAGTTTTGCTGTGGCGATGGCTTTTGGCTTTTTGAGCATAGTCAATGCTTCCCATGCTCAGACCGCGGACGACAAGGCAGCCCTCCAGGGGCTGAAAGAGGTCAAGCTTGTGTTTGACATCACAACGGCAGACGCTAAGCCCTTGATCAACTATCTTACCGTGATCGAAGAGACCCGTGACTCGCTGATCAAGCAAGGGGTAACGCCGCACATCGTTGTGGCCTTCCGCGGACCGGCCACCAAACTGGTGCAAACCGATCAATCGCAGATGAAGCCCGAGGATCGCGAGCACGCCGCGGCGATTGCCTCGCAGATCAAAGCTCTAAGCACGGCGTCAGGCATCGACGGTGTGGAGCAGTGCGGCGTAGCCGTGAGGATCGTCGGGACTAAGCCAGAGAATGTGATCCCGGGCATCAAGGTTGTCGGCAACAGCTGGATCTCTCTCGGTGCCTACCAAGGCAAAGGGTACGGCTACGTCACACCCTGACTGCTCGTCCGATACAGGCACAAGCAAGTCTGAACCACAGGGTCTAATCCCGCAGTGAGCGCGCCATAGTGCTCGCTGCGGGCATGACGGACTTACTTTCTCTGTCCATACCGAAAACGTATGGCCCGCCCCGTCGGCAAGTAGTTTCATCGATTTGGCTTGTGAAATCGCGTCCAACAGTGACTCTCACCACCGAGTTCGCGTAAAGCATTGTGCTCATGAGTAAATAGTCGAATCCGAGGGGTCACGTTTCGCGTTCAACCATGACCCCTCCAAAGCGCTCGATCCTGCAGCTCTATCAATGACTTAGTCCCAAGACAGGGTGGGGTCACTGTTGGACGCGATTTCACAGGCTAGACGCCGCTCCGGCGCCCGAAAGGAAATCTGCTCCGGGCGCCGGGCCGCAAGTCTAGCCCTTCGTCATCTTAATCATGTGGTCGATGACGAGGCTGTGCTCATGCTGGGGGCTGAACATGATGAGCTCCGCGTCGGCTTCGACCTTTACGTTGTGTCCAGGCGGCCAGTAGAACAAATCGTTGGTGTTGACCGTCTCCTGCTTGCCAGCGGCATCGGTCGTGGTCAGCCTGCCGCGCAGCACGAAGCCCCAGTGCGGACTGTGGCAGAGATTTCCTTCCAGCCCCTGGAAGAGGGGAGTGGTGTCGACACCCGCGGCAAGGGTGAAATACTCGCCGCTGATCTTGCTGTATCCGCTCACGTCGCCGAAATCCTTGCGCTGACGGATGACAGCTCCCGGGATTTCCATCCTGACGTCTACTTGTTCCTTCGCGACATGCATGCTTCTTCCTCCAATAGACCGATCAGTCTAGGGAGGTCTTGGGCCGTCGGCCGGCCTTGTCAAGCGCGCGAGCGCGCTTCATCCGGGTGTCGGCTGTTTCCAGGGGGCTTCCGCGCCATGAACGGATACCCGTAAACAGCAAATTTCCGAGCCTTGTCCTCGCCGCTCGCACCCTTGAAGGTGTCGACCGCCGGGCCGATCTGCACGTCAACGAAGCCGCTGTCTTCCAACATCTTTTGCCAGGCTGCACACGGCAGACCACCAGCAATTCAAGCTGTCCATAGATCGACGATGCGCATCGCCGAATCGGGAACGGGTTTGCCGTTCGCTATGTCGGCGAATTGGAGGCGGCCGCCCGGCCGCAGTACGCGGTAGATTTCCGCGAACACGGCTCTCTTGTCGGGACAGAGGTTGATGACGCCGTTGCTGATAACCACGTCCGCCCAACCATCCTCGACCGGCAGGTTTTCTGCCAGACCTTCGCGGAACTCGAGGTTGCCCTGCTTGAGCTTGCCCGCCGTCGATCGTGACTTGGCTAGCATCTCCTCGGTCATGTCGACGCCGATCACCTTGCCGGCAGGTCCGACATGATGGGCGGCAACGAACGAGTCGAAACCCGCACCCGATCCGACGTCGACGACGCGCTCGCCCTTCGCCAGCGGCCGGAGTGAAAGCGGATTAGCCACGCCGGCGAAAGACTCGACAGCCACCTCCGGCAACGATGCGACGACCGAGTCGTCGTAGCCGAGATGCATCGCCAGGAAGCGGCCAGTGTGGAAATGGTAAGTACCGTGCGGGTCGATCGCGACCTCGCGGTATTTGCTCTTCACTTCCTCTCGGAGGGTTTCGGTGTCGACGCCGACATCGTTATTGACAGCACTCATTCTGATACTCCCGCTTTGCGCAGACCTTCGAGGTATGTGTCGATTTGCTCAGGCCGCTTGAGATAAAACAGATGGTCGCGGGCGAAGCGGACGTTGAATTCCGGTTTGACCCGCTTGAGGTCTACGAGCGCGGGCCGAATCTGGCTTTCGTCGCCGATATGACCGAGCGCCGAACCAAGATGAGCGTGCGCCCAGTACAAGGCTCTGGGTAGTTGAATCGACCGGCGAGCCCATGTGGCGGCGTCGCCATACTCTCCGCGGAACAGGTGGGCCATCGAGCGGTAAGAGTAGAAGGCCCAGCGGAAGGGGTCGTGTGGGCTGAGTTGGATAGCGATCTCGAATTGGCTGATCGCTTCGTCGAGCCGGCCTTCGTAAGCGTATGAATCGCCCAAGCCGCAGTAGCTCACGGCAAGCGCCGGGTTCAATCCGACGGCGTACTGGAGTGCGTCGATTGCCCTGTCGTATTCGCGACGCGCCAAATGAACGCGGCCGATCGTGAAGAAGCTGTTGGCGTCCTGGTCATCGAGTTCGATGGCGCGTTGCGCGGCAAGCAGCGCCTCGTCCATGCGTTCTGCGTTGGCCGGTGCGTCGAAGTACACCATGCTGAGGACGATGGCGTAGGCGAGCCTGGAGTGGGCTTGGGCTAGAACGGGGTCGGCTTCGATAGCTTCTCGCAGATGCTCCTGGCATCGCTGGTTGGCTTCGGGCGTGAACTTGTAAAACTCCGAGAGGCCGAGCTGGTAGAGATCCCAGGCGCCCAGATTCTTGCGCGGGCGGCGTTCCGCTTTTTTCTGTTCCGCTAAGCCAAGCTCGGATTCGATCCGGGACGCCACATTGTGCGAAATGTCGTCCTGCAATTCGAAGATGTCCGTCGTGTCGCGATCAAAGCGCTCTGACCAAACGCTTTGCTCGCTTGCCGCATCGACGACCTGGACCGTGATTCTGAAGTGCGAACCTGCCTTGCGCACGCTTCCTGTGACGATGTAGTCGGCGCCCAGCTTCTGACCGATGGTCCGAATGCTCTCTTTCGAGGCTCGGAAAGCGAAGGCGGGGTTTCGGGCGATCACCGTAAGCCAACGATTTTTGGCCAGCGACGTCGTGATGTCCTCCGTAATGCCGTCCGCCAAATAGTCTTCCGAGACGTCTGCGTTGAGGTTCGTGAAAGGAAGCACGGCCGCGGCCGGCTTTGACGAGGCAGAAAGACTTGCAACGTCGACGGGCGCGGGGGCGGGCTGGGCCTTGGCCAATGGCGCAACGAAGCGAAAGCCTCTGCCATGGACTGTCATGATGGTGTGCTGCGCGGCGCCGTCGTCTCCCACGGCGCGTCGGGCTGCCTTGATCTGACTACTCAAGGCTGATTCCGAGACGATCCGGTCGCCCCAAATCTCGCTGAAGATCTCCTCTTTCGTGACTGTCCGGCTGGCGTTGCGGGCAAGGAGCACGAGAAGATCGAAGACCTGCGGCTCGACCGGCACCCGTTCGCCTTTCTCGCGCAGCTCGAAATGAGCGGTATCGAGTTCGAAATCGCGGAATCGGACAAGATGCTCAGAGTCCTGGCCGGTGCCCAGATCCACCCGATACGCGTGAATCGGCCGGCTTATGTTCTTTACCGATTGTTCGCCGAGGGAGACCAACCGTACCTGCACGTTGGCGCCGATATGGTCGTACACCTGCTTCGACAGAACGATGCCCCCCGGTTCCGCCATGCTTTCCAGGCGCGCGGCGACGTTGACGCCGTCACCATAGATGTCGTCGCCCTCGACGATTATGTCGCCGAGGTGAATGCCGATCCTGAGCTGCAGCCGGCGCGTGTGCGCCGCGCCGGTGTTGCGCGAGACGAGCTGGCGCTGGATCTCAACCGCGCACTGCAAGGCATCAACCACACTCGAAAAGTCTGCCAGCGCGCCGTCGCCCATCAGCTTTACGATGCGGCCGCCGTGGCCGGCGATCGCCGGATTAACGACGTCGCCGAAGACTTCCTTGAGACGCTGCAGCGTGCCGGATTCATCGACCTCCATGAGGCGGCTGTACCCGACAACATCCATCGCGACGACGGTCGTCAGCTTGCGTTCCATAATGGCCCCTTTCCGGGACGATGGTTCGTTCAGGCTGGATCTTGAGCGTAGCCATCAAGCAAGGCCGTGGACAAGTATCGCTCGGCGGAGCTGGGCAGTAGCGTGACGACGGTGCGACCCTTCATCTCGGGACGGGCGGCCAGTCGCATCGCGCACGCCAGGGCGGCTCCCGACGATATACCGGCCGCAATTCCCTCGAGCGCGGCCAGGCGCCTTGACGTGCCGATCGCCTCGTCGTTGCTGACCAGCATGACCTCGTCGATCAGGCTGCGGTCGAGAACGTCCGGCACGAAGCCGGCGCCGATGCCCTGGATGAGATGAGGCGAGTGCGTTCCGCCCGACAGCACCGGGCTGTTTTCGGGTTCGACGGCGACGACGTGCAGCTTGGGATTGCGCGCTTTGAGGACCTCGCCCACGCCGGTCAACGTGCCGCCGGTGCCGACGCCCAGCACCACCGCATCGATGACACCATTTGTATCGCGCCAGATTTCCTCGGCGGTGGTGCGGCGATGGATGTCCGGGTTCGCCGGATGGCCGAACTGCCAGGGCATCGCTGCCTTGGGTGTGGCGGCGATGATCTCCTTGGCTTTGGCGATCGCGCCGCCGATGCCTTGCTGGCGCGGCGTCAGCACGAGTTCGGCGCCGAGGAAGCGCATCAACTTGCGCCGCTCCACCGAGAAGCTGTCCGGCATCGTCAAAATGCAGCGATAGCCCTTGGCGGCGCAGGCGAACGCCAGGGCAATGCCGGTGTTACCGGAGGTCGGCTCGACGATCACACTGCCGGGGCCGATCTGCCCGTCGGCCTCCATCGCGTCTAGCATCGCACCGGCAATGCGGTCCTTGACGCTGCTGAGGGGGTTGAAGAATTCCAGCTTGGCGAGAACCTCCGCCTGGCACCCCGCCTCTCTGGCAAGCCGCCCGATCCGCACCAACGGCGTATTGCCGACAGTGTCGAGGATGGTCTCGTAGACCCGGCCGCGACCGGGCTTGTCGAGGACGGTGTGCGGAATGGTGTAGTCATTCATGACTCGCTCCCTTGCAGTCAGGCGGTAGACAGCCTGGGATTTAACCTCCTCCGCACTTGTTTGCTTGGGCGTCTCCTGAGGAGGTTCTGGGGAATTCCTGAGGAAACGCCGGTTTCTTGCCGTGGGTGTTCTGGTATGCACACTAAAAGGAGGAGTAAGGTCAGCTTTGGGACCTGCGAGCCGGCGAAACATATCGGCAATGTTGTCACCAGTCCGAGATCGTCGCTCGCACTCTGCAAGGTAAACCTATCCCGGCCATCGATGCGAGCGTGCGGCGCGCACGAAGGCAGCGACCGCCGGCGAGTAGCGCCGGCCAGGGAGACTGATGAGACTGATTGTCCGCTCGACTGCCGGGTCGATCAGCGGCCGGCGCACGACATCCGGGTGCGTCACCGAATATTCGGGCATGAAGGCGAAGCCGATGTTCGCAACTACCATCGCCTGAACCCAGTCCTCGCGTTCGGAGCGGAAGCGAGCATAGAGCTTGACGCCTCGTGTCTCGCACACGCTCATTACCATTTCCCGCATTTCGCAGGAGAGGCGATCTACATAGGGCTGCTCCGAGAGATCCTGAAGCGTGACGCCGTTACGCTCTCTGAGAGGATGTCCAGGCGGGAGCAGCACAACGTACCGTTCAGTGTAAAGAGGCTCCGAGCGATAGCCCTCACCCAATCCATCGAGCGGGTTGAGAATGACCAGGTCCAGCTCATCGGCATTGAGCTTGTCGGCCAGCCGATCCGGCGAGCCCTCGTGAACGGCGACTTCTACGCCAGGACTGTCCCGCTCAAAATTTGCGAGAAAGCGAGCCACGCGTATCGGGCCAATCGTTGACATGACGCCGAGGCGGATCGGCTCCTGGTTTAGAAGGCGAAAACTCTCTGCGACCGTTTCGGCCACTTCGGTCTGCTCGACGATGTGGGCCAGGTGGGGCTGCATGCGTCGGCCAAACTCCGATAGGCAGAGCCGGTGCCCATCGCGGTGGAATAGAGGACTCCCAAGGCGGGTTTCAAGTTTTTTGATCGCGGTGCTCAGCGCCGGCTGCGAGACGCCGCAGATCTCGGCGGCCCGGGTGAAGCTGAGCGTCCGAGCAGCAGTAAGGAAGTAGCTCAGCTGGTGCATCTCCATCGTGCTTTCCCCACGCAAAGGCTCAACGCACCGTAGCACACGGCTTCATAAACAAAAATTATAGACCGATAGAATGGGCTGTAGTTTCTGCATGAGCGCCTTTGTGGTTTCCTCATTTCCGCCAACACGGCAAACACGGGAGAATGTCATGACGGTTTACATGGTCGAGCGCGAACTCAAGGGAATCCCGATGAGCGACCTGGCAGGGGCTCAACAGCTGGCGATCAGCACCTCCAAAGCCTACACCGCTAAAGGTACGCCGATGCGCTACATTCGCTCCACATTCGCACCAGAGGACGGCCGCTGTATGTGCCTATTTGAGGCGAACTCGGTGGAGGACGTGAAGCGCCTCAATGACGAAGCTAAAATCCCTTACACCCGCGTGGTCGAGGCACTTGATCTCACGCCGTAGGGAGGCCTGTGCCGACACGATCACCAGCATTGCCCATACACCGGTCGTCGCCCTCGTGGCAGCGTCGACCGGCGGCGTACCTTCGGTCACAAGGGTGTCAACTTTCCGCCGGATCAGCGCGGCCGCCAGGCGCGGCAGGGTTTCGAAGTTTCCGTCGGCGTACCTCGTCTCAACGAGACTGCTCTGCCCGTCCTGGTAGCCTAGTATGTGGAGGCTGCTGGAATACCGGGAGCTTGCCGCCGATTGTTCGGTCCTGGACGATGTCAGGCGCCGATGCGCGGAACATGCCCGCCGCTTGTTGCGCGGATGCCACGCACGGCGCGCCCGGCATGGGTGCGCGTTTGACCGATATGCATCGCTGAGTGTTTGAACGATCTGCGGCTCGCTGTTTTCGAAACTTTGTTGGCCGCTAGCAAACATACACCTGAGCTTGAAGAAGTCGGGCCTCGGGGCCACGAAGATGCGCTGATAGCCGGAAGCGACCTGTGGCCGGCTACCACGCTTCCCGACACCGGACGCCGTCTCAGCCCGCGTGTTCGGTGGTTGGGTCGATCATCTTGCGGACTTCCGTGATCTTGGTCGCCGGGAAACCGCTGATCTTGGCGTGTTCCTTGACGATATCCTCGTCCTTGGCGAGATAGACGCAAAATGTCTTGTCGGCGGCTACATAGCTTTCGACCCATTGAATATCGGGACCAAGTTGGCGCAAGACGCCGTTGGACTGTGCCGCGGCGCCACGCAGTTGCTCGCGCTCTAAGCTGCCGACTTCCGGGATGTCTCGTTCTATGATGAACTTGCGCAATGTCGCCATAGTGACCTCCTTTGGCTGATAATCATGAAAAGCGCCCGAAAGTCTGCCCGATTGAGCCAGTGCAGGGAAGCGATCGATACCCTGATTTTCTTTGGTGCTTACGCGAGGTAGCAACTTTTCCTCATGTCGAGCATTTCGATGCCGAGCGAAATCACCAGGGCAAGGGCAACGTTCTGCTGTTTCCCCGGACTACGGACCGCCCCCCGCGAGGGGCCGGTGCGGTGCCGCGAGCGATTGGGTGGGCTTCTGCGCTATTATCATCGAGAGGCGGCGTGATGGCGCGTCGGTCGGTCCAGTTTTTGGCCCTACGGCCAGGAGGTCTCAAAATGGCGCTTTTGAACTGCCATGATCGAGCGTAGGATTGTGAGACCTGAGTGAAGTCGTCCAGGCGACAAGGGCCCTCCGTGATGATGCGTCGAACAAGCCTGCAATTGCTCATGGCTGCCGCAATCGCCGTAACCGCGATCGTTCCGGTTGAACTGATGGCGCAGGGTCCTACATCGGCAAAGGGACGGCTTACGCTCAAGGGGTATGATCCCGTGGCCTATTTTACCGACGGCAAAGCGACGCCCGGGATGGCCGAATTCGAATACATGTGGGACGGACAGCTGTTTCGGTTCGCCAGCGCGGCGCATCGTGATCTGTTTATAGCGGACCCGGATAAATTCGCGCCGCAATTCGCGGGCTCCTGCGCCATGAGCTTATCGCGTGGGCTCAAGATCGAAGCAGATCCCAATAATTGGACGATTTCGAATGGCAAGCTTTTCGTCTTCGCGGGTACGGGTGGACCCGAGAAGTTGCGCACGGAACCTGCCGGGGTAATAGCCCAAGCCACGGCCAACTGGTCGACTCTGAAGGACGCGTCGTATCAGTAACTGGAAAGCCTGTTGCGCTTCTGCGGGATAGCATCAGTTTAGTCCGGCCTTTCTGAGGCTCTCTTGCAACCGATGCTGCAATGCTGGGTCCTGGAATCGGGATCCAAAAGTCTTCAAATCGAAATAAGGATTGTTTCGGCGCGCCCGCTCGACCGTGCGTTTCACTTCATCGGATTGCCCGCTTTCGGCGTAGGCCGCCGCCAGAATGAAGTCGAGGGCTGGGTGGCCTGGGTAGCGAGCCGATGCAAGTTCCACCAGCTTGATGGCGTCGGCATATCGGGCCTTGAGAAGATAGGCCATGCCGAGATTGAAGGCAGCACCGGGGCCTAGGTTTGTGTTCAGGCGGTTTGCGACCTCGCCAGAGACGATCGCGTCATCGATTCGGCTGGTCCAAAGTAGGACAGACGCGCGGGTCGCATGAACTCTGGCGTCGCTCGGATTGATCTCGAGAGCGCGATTCGATTCGGCAAGGGCTCGATCGTAGATAACCTGGATGACATAGGCTTGCGCAAGAATGCCGTGGGCGCGAAAGCATTCCTCATCCACTGAGACGGCCTTTTGCGCGAATTCGATTGCAGCATTGACGTCTTCTTGCACGAATTCCGACCAACCGTGCTCGGTTCGCGTCAAGAACGCGGCGGCGAGTTCGGCGTACGCATCCGCATAAGAAGGAGCTAGTCGCGTCGCTCGCTCAAACATCTCCCGGGCCTTACGGTTTCCGGTGCGAGTCCCATCTGCTCCTACCGCGCGGCCACGCAATACAAGATCGTAGGCATCGAGATTGTCAGTCGGCTTCCGAAGGCTGTGCTGCAAGGCGATCGTTTGTAAGTTCGACGCCAGCGTTCCGGCGATCCGACGGGCGATGCGCTCTTGGACTGCGAATATGTCCGTCAAATCATCATCGTAGCGATCTGCCCATAGCTGCGTTCCATCCGCAGCGTCGCTCAGTTGGACCGTGACGCGAATCCGATCGCCCATCTTGCGTACGCTGCCGCCCACGAGAAAACGGGCATTGAGGGCGCGGCCGATTTCCGCTGGCGCGACCTGCTTGCCCTTGTAGGGCAGGACCGCACCATAGGCGAGGACGGTAAGATTTTTGAATCTACCCAATGCGTTAGTGATGTCTTCCGTGAGGCCGTCGGAGAAATAGTCTTGTCCAGGCTCTCCACTCTGGTTGGCGAATACAAGCACTGCGACTGACTGCTCGCGTACCGAATTGGTCCGAGGATCCGACAGGCTCGCCACGGTATCGCTTGGCCCGCCTCGGTCAATTCGAAACACGATGATCCCGCCTACTGCGACGGCCACAGTCGTCAGAGCCGCCACGGCAGCCAGAATCCAGTTCCTTAAGAGGAAAGTGCGTCCGACGGGCGGTCGACTGCCTATGTCTATTGTCTCCGAAACGCTCAATGAAAAGATATGAACCGGCCGGTCTATGTTCTTGACTGGCCGCCGACCGAGATCCCGGAACGGCAATGCCAGCTTGTCGCGCACATGTTCGTGGACGCTGTCGGAGATGACAATTGAGCCTGGCTCGGCCAGCGCCTGCAATCGGGCGGCGACATTGACGGCGTCGCCGAACACATCTCCGTCGGCTACGATAATGTCTCCCAAGTGAAGACCGATACGAAACGTCTGACGTCGTTGCTCGGGCACTGTCGCGTTCCGTTCAATCATCCCACGCTGCAGGTCCACCGCACACCGAACGGCTTCGACGGCGCTACCGTATTCGACCAGTATGCCGTCACCGACGGTCTTGACGATGCGACCATGATGGCGACCCACGGCTGGCGCAATCAACTCGGCAAGATGGGCACGCAGATCACCGAGGGTCTGCTCCTCGGCGGCTCGCATCATGCGGCTGTAGCCGGCGACGTCGGCGAACAGGATCGTCGCGAGTCGCCGGTTGGAGCCAGAATCAGACATTCGTCGATGCTAGCACAGGGTGTGGCGAGGAATAGGGCCTCTGAGCCGAACCGTGAGCAGCGGTAGGAATCACCGTCGGCATTGACCCATACCTGCCCAGCTCGAGAATCATGTCACTGGACTAAAGTGCCGTGCGACGGCGGACGAGGGGCTCCCGTCCTGGACCTGCCCACAGAGGAACTGCTTGGCCTCGACACAAATCTCGGCATGATTGACGAGGGCCCGCGCGTTCCGCGCCAGCCCGCTCGTTTTCACATTGTCCTGGTCATAAACTGAAGCGGCGCTGAGCGCTGGCATTGTACAGGGTCGGCATAGCGGCACCGGAAGGGGGCCGATACTGGGGATGTGCCCGCGCAGGCCCCCGCAGCGCTGCGCACCACTACGCAGAGAGCGTTGGATCCCAGTTCCTTTCCCTCCGCCATTACCTCCCGGGACAACTGTCTCCGGGCCAAGTCGAGGCCCCTGAAAGGCCCAGTGTTTGCAGGCTTTTCGCGGAAAGCTCCTGACTGCGCTCACCGCATAAACCGCCGTTTTCGTCTCTCTCCGGCCCATTCTCTCCAAAGCTCCCGACTTGGTGAATTCAGTACGGAATTCTAAGTCGTTGATTTGACTCGGTAATTCGGAACGGCAATTCCGTACTTTTCGAATACCCCGTGGATGGGCGGAGAGAACTGAAATCCAAATGCTGCGCTGATTTGATTGGAGAAATTGGAGTCTTCGGTACGGCAAGGCGGGGTGAATTCCTGACGGTGGCGACGCGAGAGTTTGTCGTCGCGCAGGCGGGTGCAAGATCAACTCTCCACACGTTGCTTGGGCTTTCGAAATTTTGAGCACGCAAAGCTGCCGGCGGACGAAAGGCGGCAAGGAGAGGAAAGGTCCACCCTAATCTAATTCCACGGTGGTACCTGTCGCACCATTAAGCAGGCGCTTTAGATGGAAGCCGGCGAGTTGGTCGTCGCTGCGCTGGCCGACCAGAGCAGCAAAGGCCGGCATCGCCGACTGGTCTCTGGCTTCCAGCTTCCGGAAAGCGTCCAGATAGGTTGCGATTGACGGATCGGCGTAGGCCTCCGGCGAGAGTGGCTCGTAGGCACGAATCGGCTCGGCCCGCCCGCGCAGCATCAGGTCGCCGACCGGCCGGCCCATGAAGCCGGGATCGCGTGAGACGACGCCTTCGCTGACGCAGATTCGCGTGCCGAGCTGCTTATTCGCGGTTTCCAGCCTGGCTGCGGTGTTGATGGTGTCGCCGTAGGCGGTGTAGTCGAAGTGCCTTCCACCGCCGAAATTGCCGACGATCGCCGGGCCCGCGTTGACGCCAATCCGGGTGGCGCCAAGGGTGATGCCGCGGTCCGCCCACCGCGACCGGAAAGCCTCCGAGCAGGCATCGAGTTCGAGGGCGCAGGCGACTGCGCGCGCGGCATGGTCAGGCTGTTCCGTGGGCGCCCCGAAAAGCACGTGCATGGCGTCACCGACAATCTTCACCACGGTGCCGCCATGGGTAAACACGATGTCGGTCATGCCGCCAAGATAGTCGTTGAGCAGGGGGGCGATCACTGCCGGGTCGAGCGTCTCCACCAGCGAGGTAAAGCCCGCGATGTCAGTGAACATGAACGAGACTTCGCGACGCTGACCCGAGAGGTCAACGCCGCTGCCGCCAGCGGCAAGTTGCACGGCGAGGTTGGGTGAAAAGTAACGCGAGAGCGCCGCGTGGGCGCGCTCGGCCTCCGCCTGGCGCTGCCTCGCTTCGCGCATCGTGCGGACATGGCGCAGGGTCTTGTCGATCGTTGTCTGAAGGTCCGTGAAATCAATCGGCTTGGTGACGAAGTCGAAGGCACCACGGTTCATCGCGGTCCGAATATTGCTCATGTCACCATAGGCCGAAACGATGATGGTCGACTGCGTCCCCGCCGTCTCGCCGAGCTTTTGTAGCAACGTCAGTCCGTCCATGCGCGGCATGTTAATGTCGCTCAGCACCATCTCGATGTCGTCGTGGCGGCCCAGCACATCAAGCGCTTCGACCCCGTCATGGGCGAACAGGAAGCGCACCTTGCCATCGCGAATCTCGCGGCGGAACTTCTGCATGACGAGCGCCTCAAGGTCAGGCTCGTCGTCGACGACGAGAATAAGGGGCGTCGCGACCGTTCCCTCGGAGGCTGAGTCGCTCATACACCTTGGCCTCGATTGGATCTCTGTGCGTGTTCCTCGGTCTCCGGCCCGTCGGTGGGGCGCCGCGGTAGTGTCACGACAAACTCGGTGAATTCGTCCGGCCGGGTGTCGACATCGATCCGGCCGCCATGCTGCTTGACGACAATGTCGAAGCTCAGCGACAGGCCAAGGCCCGTGCCTTCGCCCGCCGGCTTGGTGGTGAAAAAGGGGTTGAACATCTTGGCCTTGACCGCCTCTGGAATGCCGGTGCCGTTGTCCCGGATCCGGATTTCTACTTGCTCGCCCAGCGAGCGGGTAGCGACGCGCAGCGTCGGTTCGAAGACGGCACCGGCGGAATTCAGTTTCCGCTGATGCGCAGCATAGAAGCCGTTCGAGATCAGGTTTAGCAGCACGCGGGTGAACTCCTGTGGGTAGAGCTCGATCTCACCTACCGCTTCATCGAGATCCTTCTCGAGCGTCATGTTGAAGCCCGGCTTTTCGGCTCGGGCGCCATGGTAGGCGAGGGCCAGGCTTTCCTCGACGCTGGCATTGAGGTCGATCTTCTGGAGTCCACTGCCGCTCTCGCGCGAATGCAGCAGCATGTTCTTAACGATGCCGTCGGCGCGCCGGCCGTGCTGTGAGATCTTGGTGAGGTTCGCGGACAGCATCTCCGTCAACTCGTCGACGTCGGCCCGCGTGGCGTCATCGAGGGGAGCCTTGCCAGGGTCGAGCGCCGCGCGCAACTCGTCTACGAGATCGACCGACAAATCGGCGAAGTTGTTGACAAAATTAAGTGGGTTCTTGATCTCGTGCGCGATGCCGGCGGTGAGCTGCCCGAGCGAGGCGAGCTTCTCCGAGTGCACCAGACGGTCCTGGGCCCTGCGCAGTTCGACGACCGCTGCTTCGGCGTGGTTGCGCGCTGCCTGCAGCTCGGCTTCGCGGCGTTTGACGTCTGAAATGTCGGTATAGATCGCCACCAGGCCGCCCTCGTGAGTGCGGCGTTCGGTGACGTAAAGCCAAGTGCCGTTCTTCAGGCGCAGTTCGAATGCGCTGCCGGCCCGCCGCCTTGCAAGCCGGGCCTGCATGTAGGCTTCTAGGTCTGGGCCGGCGTCGGGATACATGCCTTTTTCGTATGCTTTGCGGACGTAGTCCTCGAACATCATGCCGGGGACCAGCATGGCCGCCACCTCGGGATCGGCAGTCTCCGCGAAGAAGCGACGATAGGTGCTGTTGCACATCACGAGTCGGTCCTCGACATCGAACAGGGCAAAGCCCTGCGAAATCGACTCCAGGGATTCCGACAGACGTGTCCGTGCCTTGTCGAGTTCGGCAGCCAGGGTCTTCTCGGCACTGATGTCACCTGTGGAACCGACCAGGCGAACGGCGCGGCCGCGGGGGTCCCGCACGGCGGTCCCATGTTGGCGCGCCCAATGCAACGTGCCGTCGGAATGGAGGTAACGAAACTCGCAGACAAAACGCGGTGCCTCGCCCCGGAGATGCGCCGCCAAAGACTTGCGATAGAGGGGCAGGTCCTCCGGGTGGATGCGATCGATCCAGTCCTCTGGCGTCGACATCTCGGCTGCGGTGAAGCCCATGGCTCGGTGTACGCTTGGCGAATAAAAGACCTGATTGCGCTCGAGATCGAAGTCATAGATGCCTTCGTTGATCGCGCTCATCGCCAGGGCATAGCGCTCTTCGCTTGCCTGGAGCGCCTGTTCGGCCTCTTTGCGGCTCGTGATATCGGCAATCGCGCCGACTAGCCGGACGGCGCGTCCCGCCTCGTTGCGGATCGCCTTGGCGTGATCCTCGACCCAGCGATAGGCACCGGTCTTGTCGCGGATACGGTAGGCCACGGACAGCACCGGCGTCTTGCCCGAAAAGTGCTGGCGCATCGCGGCACTGTAAGGTGGCATATCGTCGGGATGAACGCGCGCTCCCCAATCGGATGCGGTTAGCTCGTTACGCGCAAAATTGAAAATCTGGTTCAGGCGATCGGATACTTCGAGGGTATTCGATGCGATGTTCCAGTCGTAGATTCCTTCGCTGACGGCCTCGGAGACGAGCTCGTGCCGCTCTCCTTCCTCGTGCAACGCTGCCGCGGTTCGGCGCAACTCCGTGACGTCCCGGTAGGTCGTCGCCAGACCGCCATCCGTTAGAGGCCGATAACGTGCCTCCAGAATGCGGCCGTCACCCAGCACTTGGTCGACCTCGATGGGAAGTCCGCGGGCGATCTGCGCGATGCGCTCTGCCACTTGCTGGCCGGTATCGCCGGCGCCGTAGTCGGCGCGCAAAGCGTTGAAGCGAAACAACTCGGCCAGAGTAGCGCCTGGCCGGCATAGTTCAGGAGGATAGCCGCGGATCAGAATGTAGCGGGTGTTACAGAAGAGCAGGCGGAGTTGATCGTCGAACACGGCGAAACCGGCATCGATTTCATCGATCGCCGCAAGCAACCTTGGATCAACGGTTGCCAAGACCTGTGCCCCTTCCCGGAATCGCGCTGGGATTTATTGGTCTCTATATTTGTTAGGCCCCAGTCGGCGATCAGGTCGGCAGGCTAGTTGACGGTTGGCCGACAATCTAGCCTAGCGTAAAAATGAGGTGTTCACTCTGGCTTGATGGGCCGCGACGCGAGGTGCTGCGGAGGCCGTGTTCTGTACCGAAGTTTGGATGCCAGCAGCTTTCGCTAATCCAATGGGCAGTCTCCAATCGCAAATCCGTAGGACGGTTAAGTCATTGATATTATTGACTATTAAAAACAGTTCCGTACCGACTGTTCGAATCTAGCAATGGCCGCCATTACCTCCCGGGACAACTGTCTCCGGGCCCAGTTGTGAGCGTTGAAACGCCCAGTGTTTGCGGGCTTTTCGCGGAAAGCTCCCGACTGCGCTCTCCCGCCAACCCGCCGTTTTTGTCTCTCTCTGGCCCGTTCTCTCCAAAGCTCCCGACTTGGTGAATTCAGTACGGAATTCTAAGTCGCTGATGTGACAACGAAATTCGGGACGTAAATTCCGTACCTTTCGAATCCCTCATCGATGTGCGGAGAGATCTGAAATCGAACCGCCGCACTAGAATCGCTGAGCGCTTTCTATTCGCCGGTACGACGTTGAAGCAGGGCACGGTCGGCGTACTGGCGGCAGCGGGGCTAGAGGTTATCGTTGCGGTCGTCGGTACAAAGTGGCCTGTCCCCGGTTTGGAAGACACACGGTTAAGCTAAACCTGCCTGCCTCTCGAACTCCATAGGGCTCTTGTATCCGATCGT